>Ga0315274_10007767_pt1 | contig 15514 bp, 10 predicted proteins | sample YL17G02_20_MG_FD_203700 | JGI IMG/M metagenome (GOLD analysis project Ga0315274, IMG submission 203700) | Sediment microbial communities from Yellowstone Lake, YNP, Wyoming, USA - YL17G02_20 | ecosystem: Environmental > Aquatic > Freshwater > Lake > Sediment | place: USA: Wyoming | collected... | reverse complement strand
AACTTTTTCTTGCTCCGCTCAATCAGCAGCGACTTGAACTGGCGCTCCAGGGAACTGATCTGTTGGCTGACGGCGGACTGGGTGACGCCGTTGATGTGGGCGGCCTTGGTGAAGCTCTCGGTCTCGGCCAGGTCGCAAAAAACTTTCAGGCTTTCAATCTGCATAAGGGCAGTGAATACGAAAATAAGACGGCCGTCAACCTCCGTGCAGCCGGGGTTGGGACCCCTCTGTTTCCGGGTCGCCGGCACCTCGACCCGCCGACTTTCCTCGGCCCAGGCCCCAGCCAGCGGGGCCCGCCATCCTCGCACGACACCCCGCACCAGCAGTTCTCATTTTGACCCCCGACTGCCTGAAGGCGGGACTCCGAACCGCGCAAAGTCGTGTCCAATACCGTTCGGAGTCCCGGCTTTAGCCGGTTCTTGGCGCGACCGACGGCCAAAATGAGAACTGCTGACCCGCACGACGGCCGCTTGAGTTTTCGTGAGCGCCTGCTACAAGAGAGGCCATGAACACCCAGTCTCGTCGTGAGTTCCTCCGTGCGACCGTCGGCGGCGCGTTCGCCGCCGCCACCGCCGCCCACTTGATGCCGGCCGTGGGCCGGGCCGCCCAGTCCGCCGGCAGCATGCCGATGCGGCCTTTCGGCAAGACCGGCGTGAAGGTTTCCCAACTGGGCCTGGGCGGCTGGCACATCGGCATCCAAAAGGAACGGGCCGAGAGCCTCCGCCTGATCCGGATGGCAATGGATGAGGGGATCACGTTCCTCGATAACTCGATCGACTACAACGAGGGGCAAAGCGAGCTCCGCATGGGCGAGGCCATCCAAGGCCGGCGGGACCAGGTCTTCCTGATGACCAAGCACAACTTCCGCGACAAGAAAAGCGCGCTGCGCGACCTCGAGATCAGTCTCAAGCGGCTGCAAACGGATCACCTGGACCTCTGGCAGTTCCACTCCATCGAGCGGGTCGAGGACCCCGACTGGATTTTCGGGAAGAACGGCGCCATCGAGGCAGCCGAGCTCGCGAAGAAGCAGGGCAAGGCGCGGTTCATCGGGTTCACCGGCCACAAGAACCCGGAGTTCCACCTGAAGATGCTGGCCAAGCCGTACGCCTGGGATGCGGTCCAGATGCCCTTGAACGCGCTGGACCCGCATTTCCGCAGCTTCGAGCGCCTTGTGTTGCCCGAGGCAGTCAAGCGCAACCTCGGCATCGTGGGCATGAAACCGATGGCTTTTCAGAACGCCCCCAAGACCGGCGCGATCACCTCCATCGAATGCCTTCATTACGCCATGAGCCTGCCGGTGTCCGTGACCATCACCGGGTGCGAGACCGAGGAGCGGCTCCGCACGGCGTTGGAGGCGGTGCGCACCTTCAAACCGCTCGGTGAAGCAGCGATGCAGTCCCTGCGCGATCGCCTGCGGCCCTTCGTCAAAGAGGGCCAGGGCGAGCCGTACAAGATCACGACCGACTTCGATAACAAACCTGCCGCCTTCGCGCCACCGTACGAGGCCTGAGGCGCGGGTTCCTGCTGTCGTGTCCGCCTGTTTTCCCTTGTTTGGCGGGAAGCAAACGTGATGAATGCCGGGCGTTTTCCATGAAACTCCATACCCTCGACCTCCTCATCATCCTGGCCTACTTCCTCGCCGTCATCCTGATCGGCCTCTGGGTGTCGCGGCGCGGCCCGAAGGATCTCGACTCCTACTTCCTCGGCGGCAAGTCGCTGCCCTGGTACCTGCTGGGCGTCTCCGACGCGTCCGGGATGTTCGACATCAGCGGCACGATGCTGATGGTGTACTGGCTGTTCGTGTACGGGGCAAAGAGCCTTTGGCTGCCGTTTCTCTGGCCCGTGTTCAACCAGATCTTCCTCATGATGTTCCTGAGCGCTTGGCTGCGGCGGTCGAACGTCCTGACCGGGGCGGAGTGGATCCAGACCCGGTTTGGCCGCGGCACCGGGGCGAACCTCGCGCATCTGAGCGTGGTGTTCTTCGCGCTGGTCAACGTCGTCGGGATGCTCGCCTACGCGTTCAAGGGCATCGGCAAGTTTGCCGTGGTGATGCTGCCCTGGCGGTTTACTGGCGCGACCGAGGGCCTGCTTTCCGACGAGAACATCTACGCCATCATCATCCTCGGGCTGACCTCCCTCTACGCCATCAAGGGCGGCATGGTGAGCGTGGTCATCACCGAGGTCATGCAATTCACGATCCTGACCCTCACCTCCATCACCATCGGCTTGATCGCGATCTACCAGGTTTCCCCCGCCATGATCCAGGGGGCGATTCCCGCCGGGTGGTCCAACCCGTTCTTCGGCTGGACGCTCGGGCTCGATTGGACGGGCATCCTCGACAAGGTGAACGACGCCATCCGGCAGGATGGCAATGAATTCTTCTTGATCATCTTCGGCCTGATGTTTTTCAAAGGCGTGCTGGCCAGCCTGGCTGGGCCATCGCCCAACTACGACATGCAACGCGTGCTGGCCACCCGCAATCCCCGCGAGGCCTGCATGATGAACGGGATGGTGTGCGTGGTGCTCTACCTGCCGCGCTACCTGATGATCACCGGCATCACCGTCCTGGCGCTGGCCTTCTGCATGCCGGAACTGCGCAGCATGGACAAACCGGACTTCGAGAAGCTGCTCCCGATCGTTCTCACCCAATACGTGCCCACGGGGGTCGTCGGCTTTCTGTTGGCGGGACTGCTCGCCGCCTTCATGTCGAACTTCGCCGCCACGATCAACGCGGCGCCCGCCTACCTCGTCAATGACATCTACAAACGGTTCCTCAAGCCCGACTCCTCGCCGCGAACCGACGTGCGCCTGAGCCGGATAGCGTCGGTAGTGGTGCTCATCGTGGGCATCCTGTTCGGTTTGCTGACGACCCGCATCACGGGGGTCATGATGTGGATTGTGGGCGCGCTCTATGGCGGCTATGTCATGGCCAACGTGCTCAAGTGGTACTGGTGGCGCTTCAATGGCTACGGCTACTTCTGGGGCATGATGGCGGGCATCCTCAGCGCCCTGTTCGCGCCCGAGCTCGCCGCAAAGCTGCTCGGCCACGCCGTCAATCCACTCTACCTCATGCCCGTCATCCTGCTCCTCTCCCTCGTCGGCTGCCTGCTCGGCACGCTGCTGAGCCCGGCGGAGGACGATGCCATCCTCAAGCAGTTCTACCGAACCGTTCGCCCGTGGGGGGCGTGGGGCCCGATCCGCGACCAGGTCATGCAGGAAGACCCGGCCTTCCAACCGAATCGCGATTTTGCCCGCGACACCACCAACGTGCTCGTGGGCATCGTGTGGCAGTTGTGCCTCACCGCCCTGCCCATTTACCTTGTCTTGCAGTACTGGTCCTGGGTGGGCGCCATCCTCGCCGTGCTCGTCGTCACCACCGTCATCATCAAATTCAACTGGTATGACAAACTGGAGAAAGCTTGAAGCCCGCGGCTGCGGTCGTCGGACCGCGGTTGATTCAACAAGGTTGCGCACCGGGATCACCAGGCGGCCCAATTCCGAGGTCCGAAGCCCGAGATCCGAAAGAAATCCGAAAACCGAAGCGCCAACGGGCGGGGCGGCATTCGGATGTTTCTCGAGTCTTTTCACCGGCGCGTCAGAAAAGAACCCGCCGGGCGGCCGACCTCGATTTCGGATTTCGGATTTGGCCCTTCGCACCCTCGCCCTCGGCTTGTTCGCTCTCATCCTGCCGCTGGCCGCCTCGCCGTCCGTCTTCCACGACTTCGTCCAGGTCCGCGGCGACCAGTTGATGGAAGGCGGCAGGCCCTTCCGCTTCCTCTCGTTCAACATCCCGAACCTCCACCTGGTCGAGGACAACGTCGCCTTCGCCGAGACGAATCCCTGGCGGCTGCCGGATCGGTTCGAGATCACCGACGCGCTGGCTTCGGTCCGTCAGCAAGGCGGCACCGTGGTGCGCACCTACGTCCTGTCCGTGGTGCGGACCAACGACACGCCCGGCGCGCCGCGCCACGTGCTCGGTCCCGGCCGGTTCAACGAGGACGCCTTCCGGGCGCTCGACCGGGTGCTCCAGATCGCCAACGAAACCGGGGTGCGCGTGGTCGTTCCGTTCGTGGACAACTGGAGCTGGTGGGGCGGCATCGCCGAATACGCCGGCTTCCGCGGCAAACCCAAGGAGGCCTTCTGGACCGATCCGCAAATCATCGACGACTTCAAAGCCACCGTCCGACACCTCGTCACTCGCAAGAACACGTTGACCGGTGTCCGGTACTGCGACGACAAAGCCATCCTCTGCTGGGAGACTGGCAACGAACTTCAATCGCCCGCGCCGTGGACGCGCGACATCGCCGCTTACATCAAGAGCCTCGATCACAACCACCCGGTCATGGACGGCTACCACACGACCGAACTCCGCGCGGAATCGCTGAACATGCCCGAGGTGGACATCGTCACCACGCACCACTATCCCGGCGGCCGGAAGTCCTTCGCCGACCTGGTGCGCGAGAACTGGGCGAAGGCTAAAGGCCGCAAACCCTACGTCGTCGGTGAGTTCGGCTTCGTGGACACGGCGCAAATGGCGGCGGCGATTGACGCCGTTCTGGAAACGGGCGCCGCGGGGGCGCTGGCCTGGAGCCTGCGTTGCCGCAACCGCGACGGCGGGTTCTACTGGCACAGCGAGCCGGCCGGGGGCAACAAATACAAGGCCTTCCACTGGCCGGGCTTCACCTCCGGCGCCAATTACGACGAGATCAACCTCATGAACATCACGCGTCGGAAGGCGTATGAGATCCGGGGCCTGCCCATGCCGGGAATCCCCGCGCCTGCCCCGCCAAAGCTGCTGCCCATCGCCAACGTTGCCGCGATCTCCTGGCAGGGGTCGGTGGGCGCCACCAGCTACGTGGTTGAGCGTGCCGCCCGGAAGCGAGGCCCGTGGACCGTCGCCGGGGAAAATCTCGACGAGACGGCCGTCCAATACCGCCCGCTGTTCGCCGACACGCAGGCGGCCAGGGGGGCGTGGTTTTACCGCATTCGCGCCCGCAACGAGGCGGGGCTCTCCAAGCCGTCGAACGTCGTCGGCCCGGTGAAGGTCACATACGCGACGCTGGTGGACGAGTTAGCGGACTTCTCGGAAATGCACCTGCGGGTCGGCACGCTCGAAATCCAGACCCGCGATTGCCGGAAGGCGAAGGAAGACGCGCACCGGCTGGCAGGTGCATCGGGCAGCGCCATCGTCTATCGTGTCCCCGGTCCGATCCAGTCTTGCCGGCTGTTTGCCTTCTTCCCAAAGTCGGTGGCCGACTTCCGGTTCTCGTCCTCGCGCGACGGAGAGACGTACACGCCGATCCCGAGCGAGAGCAAGCCGGTGCTCAGCGGCGCGGGTGATTACGGTTACTGGGCGCCGGTGCTCATCCGGTGCAAGCCTCCGATCGCTGCCGCGCGCTGCCTGAAGATCGAGTTTCCAGCCGAGGCCCAGATCGGCCGGATCGAGATCCGCTACGGCGACTGAGAGCGAACGACGCAATCCATTTGCGGGCCGAAAGCCAGCAGCAACGCTCGGCAGGGTCTCTTGCGTCACACTCGTTTTTCGCCTCGCAGGCGCCGACATCAGTGTGTAGGCTCGCCGTATGTCTGCCGACGGTTTTCAGCGCGACCGGCACGAGGACCGTGATTTAACTCCGAGTTCCGAAGTGGAGTCAGTTCGAGGTTCGGACTGTGCCTCGTCCTGCAGCCAATCCGGCGACGGGTCTTCGCGAAGCGAACGTCCTATGCAGGCAACTGACTGGCAGGACTTGGGAAGTCAACGCAAGATTCGCCACGCCATCATCGATGCCGACCTCGTGGAAGGCCTGGTCGCGCCGCCCAGCCAACTCTCCGATTCCGCCTGACGAAACGGTGGAACGAGGTGATCCTAGCTGAAATGAATATGGCCGGCCGCCGCTCATTTAAGACTGACGAGAGCTTCCTTGAGAAGCTCGCCATTGGCGCTATCGGCGCCCGCGCCGTCTTCAATGAGCTGCAGCGGCAAGGCCACAAGCCCATCGAACTGGAACGCGGCTCGATGGACTACAGGGATTGCAGGAATACTGACATGTCCGCCGCGCTGCCCAACCCGCTTTACACGACCCACTGGGGCCAAGCCTACGTCGGCGACTCGCTCGACCTCCTGCCGCGCCTGCCCGCCGACTCCGTGGACCTCGTCATCACCTCGCCGCCCTTCGCGCTCCAGCGCCAGAAGGAATACGGCAACGAAACCGAGGACGCCCACGTGGACTGGCTGCTCCAGTTCGCCGAACCCGTCAAGCGCGTGCTCAAGCCCACCGGCAGCTTCGTGCTCGACCTCGGCGGCGCCTACCAGAGCGGACGCCCGGTGCGTTCGCTCTACAACTTCCGCGTCATGCTGCGCCTGTGCGACGAACACGGCTTCCGGCTCGCCGAAGAATTCTTCTGGCACAACCCCGCCAAGCTCCCGTCGCCCATCGAGTGGGTGAACAAGCGCAAAATCCGGGCGAAAGACTCCGTGAACACCGTCTGGTGGTTCGCGAAAACCGACTTCCCGAAAGCCGATGTCCGTCACGTGCTCGCACCCTACTCCGAACGGATGAAAAAACTGCTGGAAGACGCCGAGAGCTTCTACCGCCCGAAACTGCGCCCGTCCGGCCACGACATCAGCCGCCGCTTCGCGGACAACAACGGCGGTGCCATCCCCTCGAACCTCCTGCAAATCCCGAACACCGAGAGCAACTCGCCCTACCAGCGCCAGTGCGCCACCGTGGGCGTGAAGCCGCATCCGGCGCGCTTCCCGGAAAAGCTGCCGACGTTCTTCATCGAATTCCTGACCGACGCCGGCGACCGTCGAATGTCGAAGTACGAAGTGCGAAGTCCGAATCTTAGTCACTTCGACACTCGGAATTCCTCATTCGGAATTCGACACTCCCCTCGCCTGGCCGCGTCCGCACTCCGCTTCGTGGACGAACTGCCCGCCGAACAACTCGCCACGCTCTGGAGCCGACTGCACTCGGACCAATTGCCGGTGGAGGTGAATCGGCAGCAGCGGGAGATGATGCTGAGGGAGATGCCCGCGCCGTATGCGGTAAAATCAAAAACAAAATCGGCGCCCAACTGTTCGATTTCACGCTCCGTTTCCTCCCCACCTTCGCACAAGCATTAAATATGAGTTGGAACGACGGCCTAACCGGAGCCGCGCTTAGTATCGCCGCGACAAACGAAAGTCCGTTGCGAGTCATGGCCGGGCCGGGTACCGGGAAATCGTTCGCGATGAAGCGGCGCGTTGCCCGGCTTTTAGAGGACGGCGTGAATCCGCGCCGAATCCTGGCAGTGACGTTCACTCGGAATGCCGCAGCCGACCTGATCGCGGACCTTCATTCGCTTGGCGTCGATGGCTGTGACCGCATTCGGGCAGGCACGCTCCACTCGTTTTGCTTTTCGCTCTTGGAACAACAGGACGTGTTTGACTACTTGGGGCGTGTCGCCCGTCCGATTGTCACGTTCACCAAGTCTGCTGTGCTTCAGTTCGAGGGCCGAATCATGCTTGAGGACTTGGTGTCTGCCGGAGCCTTCGGCACCAAGAGGGACTGCACCAAGAGAATCCGCGCTTTCGAGGCGGCTTGGGCGCGTTTGCAGTCTGAAGCTCCAGGATGGCCCCAGAATGCAATCGACAAACAGTTTCAGGCGGCATTACTGAGCTGGCTCAGGTTCCACCAAGCCATGCTCATCGGCGAACTAGTGCCGGAAGCGCTTCGATTCCTGAGAAACAATCCGGCTTCGAGCGCCCGTTCGGCGTTCGATCACGTCATCGTTGATGAATACCAAGACCTGAACAGAGCCGAGCAAGACTTGATTGATTTGCTCGCTGCCAATGGAGCGACAGCCATTGTCGGCGACGGAAACGGGTCAGTCCCACAGATTGACAGAAACGAGGAGTTGAGGACCGAGACGGCCCCGCTGGCGATTCACTCGGACTTGGCCGCGATTTCGCGGAGCCTAGCGATCACGGGCATCTCCAGATCGGAGCTGTGCCCTTCACGCTGGCGACGGAGACCTTAATCTTCCTTCTTGGCCGGCCCGGCCCCGGAGCGGATCCCCTGCTTTGTGGCCACGACGTTCCACGACCGGCTTCCGGGCGACGGGAGCCGGGCGCCCCACGCTCTTCCCCGACCCGCGTCTGTTGCCCCACCGCCAAAGCCATTGCCGATGAAACGAATTGAGTGCCGCGTGGTTGTGCGGCGTCGCGTGAACTGGGCGGCAGGCGCGGCCTTGGAAGCTTTTGCTGGATGATTTCGAGGCTGGGCCGCACGGCTGGGATTACGCCGGCGGACAGGAGTTTCCTGACGCCAAGGGATCACTCGTACGCGACGTCAGCGTGGCGCACGGCGGCCGCGGGTCGTACTGGTTGCAGGAAGATTTCGCCGGCGGCGCCTACGCGGACGTGTGGCGTTCGTTCACGCCAGTCGGCCAATGCGCACTTGAAGTGAGTCAGGCAGGTCCGTAAGGTCCCGATCAGAGCATGGCAAACGGCAGTTTCAAACCGCAGAGTCAGCAGCAGCGCCCCGGCGGAAGGTGGCGGTGGAGGGGACATTGAAGGTTCCCCACCCCATCCCGTATCAAGGCAGCAAGCGCAATCTCGCGCCGGCCATTCTCGGCTATTTCCCGGAGCGGGTCGGCACGCTGATCGAGCCGTTTGCCGGGTCGGCGGCCCTCACGCTGGCGGCGGCGGCGCGCGGGTTGGCGGGGCGTTACGTCATCAACGACCTGAACAAGCCGCTGGTGGATTTGTGGCTGGCCATCATCGAGTCGCCGGACAAACTGGCACGACAATACGAGACGCTTTGGCGGGCGCAGCACGAGGATCGGCGGGAGTACTACGACAAGGTGCGCGACGATTTCAACCGGTCAGGCCGGCCCGATTGTTTCCTCTACCTGTTGGCCCGGTGCGTGAAGGCATCCGTGCGCTACAACGCCAACGGCGAGTTCAACCAAAGCCCGGACAACCGCCGGATGGGCGCGTTGCCGGAGACGATGCGCGAGCACATTCTCGGCGCTTCGCACCTGTTGCGCGGGAAGGCGGAGTGTTCGTCGCTGGACTACAAGGACACGGTCGCCAAAGCCACGCCGGACGACCTGCTCTACATGGACCCACCGTATCAAGGTGTCTGCGGCGAGCGCGACCCGCGTTACCTGAAAGGCGTGCTGTTCGACGAGTTCGTGGAAGTCCTGGAGGCGCTGAACTTCCGGGACATCAAGTATCTCGTGAGCTACGATGGGCGCACGGGGGAGCGCGTCCACGGGCGCAAGCTGCCGGAGCGGCTGCGGCTGCACTTGGTCGAACTTGAGGCGGGACGTTCGTCGCAAGCCACGCTGCTGGGCCGGGCGGAAGTGACAGTGGAATCGCTTTACCTGTCACCAGCTTTGGCGGAGTCGTTGAAGCTGCGCCGCCACTACCCGCGCCGGGCTGCCGAGCAGTTGGCGCTCATGGAGAGGAAACGATGAGCAAGCCCAAGCTCCCACCGGAGTTCGTCAAGCTGTGCAAGGCGGTGACGGCCAAGCGCCCAAAGACGGTCATTGACCATATTCTGAGACACGGCTTCATCACCACGCAGGACTTGAAGGATCGTTACGGCTACAATCATCCACCACGCGCCGTGCGGGACGTGAAAGAGTACGGCATTCCGGTTGAGATGTTCCGCGTGGAGGGAAGCGATGGACGCATGATCGCGGCGTATCGCTTCGGCGATCCAAGCAAGGCGCGGTCTGGCCATCAGGTCGGGCGGACTGTGCTGAGCAAGGAACTCAAACAGAAGCTGGTTGCTCTGCATGGTGAGCGTTGTGCGATCTACCTGGAGCCGTTCCCGGAGCGCGAACTGCAAATTGACCACCGCATTCCGTTTGAAGTGCTGGGCGATGTTCCCGGCGCGGAGCCAAATCCTGACGATTACATGCTACTGTGCGGTTCAGCCAATCGCGCCAAGTCCTGGTCGTGCGAGCATTGCGTCAACTGGCTTGAATTGAAGAAAGCCGACATCTGCCGGAACTGCTACTGGGCCTTCCCCGACAACTACACGCACGTCGCCTTGCGCGAGGCCCGGCGGGCAGACATCCTGTGGACCGGTGCGGAAGTGGAGTTCTACGAGAAGCTCAAGCGGCGCACGCTGCAGCTTCAGAGAAACATCCCCGGCTACGTGAAGGAGATCATTGAGCGGCACTTGAAGTCGGAGTCTGGCGCGTGAGGTTATTTTCGTATTACGAGTTTGGTTTCGGCATCCACGCATAGAGTCCCCGCCCAATGGCTACGACGCTTTACGAGCTGATTCCGCGCGACGAGAACCGGGCGCATGACGTTCTTCCGCGACACGAGCGTGTTGTCCCACAGCCAAAGCCATCGCCGATGAAACGGTTCCAAAACCTCGTAGCAGCCGAGGTAACGAGGCTCTGGTCACTTCGCACTTCGGACTTCGCACCTCGCACTTTAGACGGAGCCTCCTCACGTCGGCTGCTACGGGTATTGAGAAAGGTGTCTTGTGCGCGCTGGGTGGCAGGTGCGGACTTGGAGACTCTTGCCGGATGATTTCGAGGCCGCGCCGCTGGGCTGGAATCACCTCGGCGGACAGAAACTTCCGGGCGCCAAGGGAGCTGGGAATGACGAATTCCGAATGTCGAATGGCGAACTACAGCAACGGCGAGAATCGCCCGCGATCATCACGCCTACCGTTCGTCTCGCGGCAGCGGCGAATTGGCGGGGACGCGGGCAACGATTTCATCCACGTTCTGCCGTTCAGGCGTTGGGCGCGCTCCGCGATGCCAGCATAGCGCCCGGCGGCGTTGGATCAAGGTGTGAGGGTCTCGATGTCTGGCGCGGCGTGGGCGAAGTGAGAGGGATTGCGCGTGACGATGCGTTTGGCGCCTTTGCGCCTGGCGAAGGTCGCGTGAAGGGAGTCGGTCCAGGAAGGTCATCGCTCGTAGTGTCGGGTCGCTTCGACGGCCTCTGCTAAGGGAGTGGAAGGCACCTCGCCAGTCCAGAGCTTCAACCTGCCTCGGTTGATTACCTTGCCGTGGGCGGTCGCTTCCAGTTCCAACACGATCCGGCCCGGCGTGGCTGAAGCCTTAAGTTTTTGCCGGCGGGGAATGCCCGCTGCGCGCCGGAGCTCGCGCGGCAGGACGATCCGATTCGAAGCGTCGAGTTGCACAATCCTTGTCACGAGAACAGGGCGCATGACGCTCTTCCTCGAAACGAGCGTCTTGGCCCGCCGACAAAGCCACTGCCGATGGAGCGGATTGGATTGAGTGCCGCGTGGTTGCGCGTGGGCTGGGCGGCGGCGTCGTAAGGCAGAAGACGCGCACGGCTGGTGAAGGTCTGGGGCGACTGAACTCACACGAGTCGCTCCGCCGTCCCGGCGCTCCGGTTGGGCCGAAGATCCTTCCTCTGTAACCTCTGTGCTCAAAACCGGCGTCCATTTGGTTGCGGCTCCGCCGCCCTGGGCAGTTCCGCAGCCGGTTCACTGTCTTGACCTGGCCAGCCAACTCTTCCATGTCGCGGAGGCCGGCCGTGGTTGGCCGGCCTCATCGATCAGGCCCGTGTCGCGCCAGAGGGCGCCCAGGTCCTTGACCGCGTCCGGGAAAGTCTTCCACAGCTCATCGAAATCCCGCGCCGCCCAATAAGTGACAAACAGGTAGTGATGTGCCTGCGCCCGGGAGAGCAGCACCTTGACGAAAGCCGCCTGTTCTTTCGGGTCGGTGGGGAAATCCAGATTCCATGCGCGGATCTTGAGCGGTTCCGCCGGGTGCCCGGTTTCGGTGATGGCGATCGGCTTGCCGGTGAACGTCGGCAGAAAATCCAGGGCCTCGGCAAACTCCTCCTCTTGGTGTAACCCCAGGAAGAATGGATAGAAGCTCACAGCGAAGAAATCGTGGCTCTCGACGAACTCCTGGATCTTCTTCCGGTATTCCGCCAGCCCGCGGTTCTGCCGGTCCAATAACTTGTGCAGGGTGACCGACTCGGAGAGCGGCAGGCGCGGGAACCGCTCACGCAACTCGCCCTGCACCTGCCGCGACAGCTCCCGGTAGGCGTTCCATGCCTTCGGCTGGTTGTTGAGCAACTCGTTGGACTCGATCCCGGTCACCAGGAAGTCCGGCTGGAAAAACTCGACCATCCGGCGGCAGTAGTTGGCGTAGGCCCGCACCAATTCCGGATCGTTGAACGGCTTACCCTTCAGCTCTGCTGGCAGGGGTGGCCGCTGGCCGTTGCCGGCGCATTCGGCCAGGCCGTTGCGGCCCAGGTTCAGGGGCGTCAGCGAAAGGAGAAGCTTCGTCCCGGGCGACCGGTTCTTTCTACGACCCTCAATCTTCTCCTGGAATGCCTTGGGAAAGGGTGTATTGCGAAGCGACTCAGCCCACGGCACACCATCGTCCAGGTGTTCGACAAGGAGATCCGCGTTCGTGCCGATGAACGCGTAGGTTCCCTGCACCGCTTCCGCCGTGGCGGCATACGGCCAGGAAGTGAATCCCATCAGGAATCCTCGCCCGGTCGCGCCGATTTGATCCTGAGCCGGGCTCGCGCCCGCCGGCGGGATCGTGCTGGCGCTTCCGTCGGCTGTCTCCGGCGGCTGAATACCGTCCCTCGCTCTTTCCCCTCCCGTTTCAGCGAGCAGTGTCTTGGTCTTCGGCGACGGCGTGAGCGCAATCCACGCCACGAGTGCGCCCGCGACGACCATCCCGCAGGCAATGGCTGAACGCAGAGTCATATCGACCTTCACGCTAGCAGGCTGCTCTGCGCATGACAGTTTTCCTTTTGAGCGGGTGCTTTGTGCGGGTTTGTCACTTTACCGCGCCGCACAGTGATGGCATAACGCCATGCCATGCGACCGTCTTGGCGACGGGGCGTCGCGCTGGCGATCGCGATCCCCTTTCTGACAAACGTTCCGGTTCAGCCGGCTCCAGCCGTTCGCCCGGCTGAACTCCCCGGCGGCCGGCCCGACGGCTCAGTCCTGTTACCCAATGGGTGGTCTCTCCACCCGGTGGGCGATCAGATCCCCTTGGGCGATTTCCCCGTCAACATCGCCCTTCACCCGGACGGTCGCTACGCCGCCATCCTGCACGCCGGGTACGGCCAGCATGAGGTCCGGGTGGTGGACCTCCAGCAGCGCCGCGTCATCTCCCGCGCGCCGCTCGAGCTGACCTTCTACGGCATCGTGTTCTCAGCCGATGGCCGACGGCTTTTTTGCAGCGGCGCGGCCGGTGAAACCGTCACCGTCTTCCAGTTCACCAACGGTGAACTCGCGGCGGAACCGACGTTCCGCCTGCGCGACCCCAAGCAGCGCGGCATCCCCGGCGGCCTGGCGCTCACGCGCGACGGTCAGACGCTCTTCGTCGCCAACGTCTGGGGTCAGTCCGTTTCCCGGATCAACGTCGCACGCACGAATGAGATCCGGGAGATTCTGCTCGGGCCGGCCGACGCGCAGCCACGGGAGGTTTTCAGCGGAGCGACCGATCACAGCGGTGATCCCGATCTGGATGCGGTCACCAAACGTGACGAGGCCCTGCGGGATCCGACTCGTTCCGACGCGCCGTTTCCCTTCACCTGCCTCCTGGATGAGAAACGGCGGCGACTCTATGTGAGCCTGTGGGCCCAGGCCACGGTGGCCGTGTTGGATGCCGATACTCTGAAGGTCCTCGCCCGGTGGAGGACGGAAGAGCACCCGAACGAAATGGTGTTGGCACGCCGCGGCCGAATTCTTTTCGTCGCAAACGCGAATCGCAACACGGTCACGGTCCTGGACACCAACGCTGGGCACGCGATTGAAACCCTCAGCGCCGCCCTTTACCCAGCTTCCCCTCCGGGATCCACGCCAAACAGCCTCGCGCTGTCACCGGATGAGAAGACCCTGTTCGTGGCGAACGCGTGCAACAACACGGTGGCAGTGTTCGACGTGGCCAAGCTGGGCCGGAGCCGTTCGCTCGGCTTGATCCCCACCGGATGGTATCCGACATCGGTGCGCGTGACGTCCGACGGGCGCCACCTTCTGGTGGCCAATGGCAAGGGCACCCACTCGAAGGCCAATCCGCATGGCCCGCAACCTGGCGGCAAAGCGCCCTCGAACGTCGTCGAGTACATCGGTGGTTTGTTCCAGGGAACGCTGAGCCTCATCGACCTGCCGGATCGCAAGCGGCTCGAGCGGCAGTTGGCCGGCTGGACCGCGCAAGCCCGCCGCTGCAGTCCGCTCCAGCCAGACGCCCTGGTCTCGGCGCCGCGGCCGGCCGGGAGCCCGATTCCGCTTCGGCCGGGGGACCCCGGGCCGATCCGCTACTGCATCTATATCATCAAGGAGAACCGGACCTACGACCAGGTGTTCGGCGATGTGCCCGAGGGCAACGGAGATCCGCGCCTCTGCCTCTTCCCGGAGCGGGTGACCCCGAACCACCATCGCCTCGCGCGGGAGTTTGTCCTGCTCGACAATTTCTACGTCGAAGGCGAGGTGAGCGCCGACGGCCACGAGTGGACCATGGGCGCCTACGCCACGGATTTTGTCGAGAAGACCTGGCCGCTCAGCTATGGCCACAACCGCAGCGGCAAATTCCCCTATCCCAGCGAGGGCGGGTTCCCGGTGGCGTTTCCAGCGGGTGGCTACTTGTGGGACCGGGCGCGCGAGGCCGGCGTCACCTACCGCAGCTACGGGGAGTTTGTTGCCAATGGAAGGACGCTCAAAGATCCCGGCCGCGCGAAGGTGAAGTCGCTCGAAGGTCACTTCGATCCCGCGTACCGGACTTTCGACATGGGCTATTCCGATTTGAAGCGGGCGGAGCGCTTCATCGCCGAGCTGAAGCGGTTCGAGGCCGAGGGCGACATGCCGCGTTTGCAGATCGTCCGCCTGCCCAATGACCACACCGCCGGAACCTCGCCCAACGTTCGCACCCCCACTGCGTTCGTCGCCGAAAACGACCTGGCGCTGGGCCAGGTCATGGAAGCGATCACCCGCTCGAAGTTCTGGCCCCAGACGGCGGTGTTTGTCGTGGAGGACGACGCTCAGAACGGGCCCGACCACGTGGATGCCCACCGCACGGTGGCGTTTGTGCTGAGTCCCTATGTGCGGCGCGGTTTGGTGGACTCGACGCTTTACTCCACCAGCAGCATGCTCCGCACGATGGAACTGATCCTCGGTCTGCAGCCGATGACGCAGTTCGATGCCGCCGCCACGCCGATGTTCAACTCGTTCCAGCCAACCGCTGATCTGCGCCCGTACCAGGCGCTGCCGGCGAACGTTGACCTGCAAGAAAAGAACGCCGCGACGGCCTGGGGCGGCGAAGCATCGAAGAAGATGGATTTCAGCCAGGAAGACGCAGCGGATGACCTGTTGCTCAACGAGGTCATCTGGCGCTCGGTGAAGGGCGCCGACCACCCGATGCCTGCCCCGGTTCGGGCCGCTTTTGTGTTGGCACATCCGGACGACGACGACTAGGAGCCTCGTTCGTGTCTCCTACCGAGGAACCCTCTCGCTGTAGCGGCGTCTCGGCAGAGCGCCGCCATTCGGCGAAGTGCAGTTGGCGG
>Ga0315274_10007765_pt1 | contig 15515 bp, 11 predicted proteins | sample YL17G02_20_MG_FD_203700 | JGI IMG/M metagenome (GOLD analysis project Ga0315274, IMG submission 203700) | Sediment microbial communities from Yellowstone Lake, YNP, Wyoming, USA - YL17G02_20 | ecosystem: Environmental > Aquatic > Freshwater > Lake > Sediment | place: USA: Wyoming | collected... | reverse complement strand
CGAGATGACCTTCGCGCCGTGGTCCACTCCCCATCTCACCCCGTCCTCGTAGTTCATCAGACCCCTGTCGCCGGCGTCGGTATTGACCGGAATGATCTTTACGGGGGCTCCGCCCGCGACGTTAAGGCGGTTGCCCCGGATGGCGCCCACCAGCCCGCTGCAGGCGGTGCCGTGCCCTTCGATATCGTCATCATCCGGATCATCGTTGGCATAAGCGTCGCGGCCATAAATTCTCGGGTCTTCTGAGACCGGGACAACATAGACATCCTTCGGATAGATCAGCCTCCCCCGGAGGTCCTGGTGGGTAAGCCGGACCCCGGTGTCCACCACACACACGCGGATCTCGGGGTTTGTGCGGGGATCGTCCCGGCTCATGGCCCAGGCCGCCGGCATATTCATCCGGTCCATGTTCCATTGCTTGTTATACAGCGGGTCGTCCGGTATGATGCCGGGCGCAACGGACGGGCTGACGGTCGGCAGCGGCAGTAGTTGAGAGGATTCCGTCTGGGACGCCTCAAAGGGGTAGCAAATGGGGCTGAGGCACGCAAAGACCACGTCCGGCCGCTTCTCGAGGGCCTTGCAGACCGCTCTGGGGTCCGCCCCTTTCTCCACTTTCACATAGAACATTGCCATCGAGTCATACGGCTCGGTGTTGGACACAAGAGTTTCGGCCACCTGGGTGGTTTGCTGCGGGCTCAGTGCGGCGCCCTGGGCGATTATCTGCCCGACGGCGGGGAGCTTTGCCTCCACCATCCGGCGCGCCTTGTCGTCTCCGGAGAAGTACGGTTTTATCCCCGTGCAACCCGGCGGCAGATCGCTCAGGCCCATCGGGGCCATGCTCTCCGTCGCCAGCATCGCCGGCATGTTGGTGCCTATACGCGCGGCGAGCAAGCGGGCCGCCTCCGCGGTCCGCAACTGGACAATGACTTCGTCGGTGCGGAACTGCGGCCTCTGATCCCGCTTGTTGGACGAGGGCTTGGGGGCGCCGGCAGGGGCAATGGACGCGCTGCGGGCCTGCATGGCGCTCGTGATCAGGCGGGGCATGTCCCGCCGTTGGTCACTCACGAGGGTAATGGTCGAGGGATCAATCACGATCGAAGGGGGCGTTTTCCTATAAATGGTGAAGGCCGGTCCCAGGCATCCGTGCCCGAAATTGCCTTCCGAGAGATAGTCCCATCCGAGGTAGCATCCATAGAATTCCGTGTAGATCTGAGGAATATCCGGGTCCGGAACGTAGTTTGGAAGGGCAATCCAGACCTTCACCCAAACCTCGGTGGCGGTTGTTTGGCCCACCACCCCCATCTCCCTGAACGTGGGAACGGTGAACTCCCACGAGAACTTCTCCCTGGCGTGGGGCGCCAGCAGCGTGGACACCTTTCTGAGAATCCTCCCGTCTTGCCCGGCAACCGGGTAGCCATCGCCGAGAACACGTGACGTGATATCTGCGTCTTTCATTATTTCCGGGCAAGTGAAATCCCCGTAGTCGCCGTTCCAATCGGTGCGGTGATGGTAGCGACCGTCCGAGCCGGGCGGCTGCATCGGAGTTTCCGGCCGGCGGGAGATGGCGAGAAAGCAAACGGTGTAGCTGCTAATGGTGAGGGTGTTCGGAAGGGTGGGGTTGAGGACGCACGCGTCGGGGGGGACTTCAACCCGCCGATAGGGGTACTGATTCACCAGTTCGAATTCGATCTTTTGAGTATCCCCCTCGAAGACGCCGCGCTTGGCGAGTGTGCCCTGCGTGGGGAGAAGGGGAGGAAAGAAGAAGGGGGGGTTGTCCTTGTCGCGGAACTCGGCGCCGTTGGCGGAGGGAGATATCGCGCCGGCCTTTGATATGCCATCGGCGGCCCACCAGTCCGGCGCCTTCTCCGCCGAGGCGGGGGATGCGCAGAGAAAGAGGACCCACGCCGCCGTTCCCATCAACAGGATACGAATCAGCGGCCTCAGGGTCTTGCCGGCGACAGGGTGTAGAGCACTCATCTTTTCACTCCTTGTGCTGCATCCGCGGCTTTGCAGAGACCGGTTCGTTGCCGGTGCTGAGGACGGCAGGGCACACCCCACTCTTTGGCACCGTCCGATCCGGGGTGCGGGCAACACACCATACCACGGGAATTATCCCTCTTCCCGCCCCCCAGCGCAAGGCAAATTCGACAGGGGGGCCGGGAACATCCAAAAAAAGGTTCATCTCCCATAAAGTTGGTGTGTTGAGAGCAATGTCTGTTTCACTTTGCGCCCTGCCTATGTCATTGCGAGCGAAGCGAAGCAATCCCATTACCCCGCGATCTGAGATTGCTTCGCTTCGCTCGCAATGACATAGAGCAATACGATGATGAAAAAACACGGGTAATGAGGAGACACGGGGTTGCGCCGAGGGCGAATGCGAGCCGCCTCCTTGCTCGCCGATGCGCCTGAAAAAAGAAGACTTAGCCCACGCCCCTCTTTTTCTCTTCGCATGAACTCTCAACTTTTTGGGAGATGAACCCAAAAAAAGAACTGGCAATGTCCCGCGCAAATTGGAATAAATAGTGCTGAGGGTTTCAAAGGCCCCGGATCCCTCAGGAATACGCGCCGTGGGAGTAAAGGATGAACGGCAGCATGCGTGATCTCCTTGGACAGATCACCTCAATGACCCCCACCGATATCCTGGATATCACGCTGGTCGCCGCTTTCTTCTATTATATCTTCTCCCTTCTGCGCGACACGCGATCGTCGGTGGCCCTGCGGGGGATGATCACGCTCCTGGTGGCCTCTTTCCTGATCTACTTCATCGCCCGGTTCATCGGCCTGACGGCAGTCAGCAGCATCTTCGAGAACATCTGGATCATCATCGTGCTGGTCTTTATGATCGTGTTCCAGAACGAGTTCAAACGCGCGCTCACCGAGGTGGGACAGCTGAGGATCTTCCGTGTCCTGTTCACCCAAAGCGGCGAACACATCAACGAACTGATCAAGGCCGTGCGGGTGATGTCCACCCGGCACGTGGGCGCCCTGATCGCGATCGAACGCCGCAACTCCCTGAGGGCCTACGCCGAAACGGGGACTCAGATAGACGGGCTGGTCCAGGCCGAGCTCATCCGCACGGTCTTCACGCCCTATTCCCCTCTGCACGATGGGGCAATGATCCTTTCGGGAGACCGTCTGGTGGCGGCGGCGTGCATCCTGCCCCTGACCTCCACGCAGGATATCAGCAAGGAGCTGGGGACCCGCCACCGGGCCGCGATCGGGCTTTCCGAGGAAACCGACGCCCTCGTCGTGGTGGTTTCGGAGGAAACAGGGACCATCTCCCTGGCTTGTGAAGGCGCCCTCGAACGTTTCCTGACGCCCGAAGACCTCAAGAAACGTCTCGAAACGCAGCTGGACCTCCTGAAGGTCCCGGAAAAGGAGGTGGGCGGTGAGCAGACCCATTAACCGTCTGGGATCCGATCTTTTCCTGGCGCTCGCCTCTCTTCTGATCGCCTTCGTCATCTGGACGATAGCCAGGCGCGGGGACGAAACCGTCGAGGTCTTTTCCGTTCCTCTGCGCCTCACGAACGTTCCCTCCAATGTCATCGCTCGGATTGAGCCCGACAGGGTCAAGATCACCCTGCGTGTCCCCAACCGCATCCGGGCGCGGATTCAGCCCGACATGTTCCGGGTGGAATACGATTTCGCCAAGGAATTACCCGAAGCGCGGACCTGGTGCGTGATCGAGGATTTCCGCCCCTCCAAGCAGATCAATCTTGACACGTCTTTTGTCCGTATCAGCGGCGTGGATGAGGACGAACTCCGGCGCAAGATCCAGTTCTCCTCGATTGAGGATGAGGGCGTGGTGGTGAAAGCCAAACTGGTCACCCGGCCCGCCAAGCTGGAGTTCCCCACCAAGGGGGATCTCGCTCCGGGCTACCGCCTAACCGAGCCGATCAAGCCCGACGATCCCGGAACCATCTACCTCACGGCATCCCCGGCCGTTTTCAAACGGATCACGGGCAGCGAAGACGCGCCGGTCCGCATCAACACCGAGGAGATTGATCTTGCCGGCAAGAAGGCTTCCTTCAACATCACAGTCGGCTTGCGCCTTCCCGCCGAAGTCGAACTCGTGTATCCCGACCTCCACCGCCGCATTAAGGCCCTCGTTGCCATCGAGGAGATCGTAGCCACGGTGGAAAACGTTCCCATCGTGGTTCCGGAGCCGCCGGAAGACCTGCTGCTCGAGTACTCCCCGCACAACGTCGCGGTTTCCGTGCGCGGACCCGAGGAAATCCTCAAACGCCTCAAGCCCTCCGACTTCATCGTCCGGCCGGCTCGCGAGGTGCTGCCCGCCGCGGGGCTGGAGATATCCGTCTCCCTCGAGGCGGTTTTCCTCCCGAACACATCCAAGGCGACCACCGAGGCCGTGAGTATCCGAGGTGTCGCGCCGGACACCGCGGCCCTCAAGTTCAGCCCGCGCAAGGAGATTCCGGCTGAACCACCACCGACTCCCGCCACCCCCGCTCCTTTGCCGGAAGGGGAGAAACCCCATTGAGGCTGGAGACTGTAGGCAGGAGGCTGGAGACTGCCAGAGATTGCGGATTGGGGATTGAGGATTAAGGATTGAGGATTTGAGAGGGGGATTGGAGACTCTAATGCTCCGTCACACCTGATTTGATGGATCGGTATCGGGGTCGGTATCGCTATCGGAATCGTTTGAGCCGCTCGACCCCGATAGCGATACCGACCCCGACGACACTGGTTCCCACGTGACGAGGTTAGTCCCTTACCGGTGAGATTGAGCTCAAAATGGTCAGGATTCTCTCGGACGCTCAAAGATGCAAGGTAGTGAAACAAAACCAGCAATCCACCTCGATCTGTTTCGTTCCGGCTTGTCCGGGTCAGAGTGCGAATGGTAAGATGCCGGTGTCGGGGTCGGCATCGGTATCGGTATCGCTTGACCCGTTTGACCCCGATACCGATACCGACCCCGACGCCGATGGTTCCGGCTTGGCCGGGTTAGGGATGGCATCCATCAATTCAAGTGTGACGATGCACTAGTCGTAGAGAGCAGGACTCAAGACTCAGGACTCAGGACTCAGGACTCAAGACTCAAGACTCAGGACTCAGGACTCAAGACTCAAGACTCAGGACTCAAGACTCAAGACTCAAGACTCAGGACTCAGGACTCAAGCATGTCCAAGTTGTGCGTCAACATTGACCACGTGGCCACTGTCCGTGAGGCCCGCAAGGCGGCGGAGCCTGACCCGGTTCAGGCCGCGGCCATCTGCGAAGAGGCCGGCGCCGCCGGGATCACCATCCATCTGCGCGAAGACCGCCGGCACATCCACGACCACGACCTGGAGCGTCTTCGCGCGAGCGTCAAGACGTTTCTGAACCTGGAGATGGCCGCCACCCCCGAGATGGTGCGCATCGCCCTTATGCGCAGGCCCGACCAGGTGACACTCGTGCCCGAGAAACGGGAAGAGATCACCACCGAAGGCGGGCTGGACGTCGCGGCCCAGGAAGATCACATTCGCCGAACGGTCCAGCCGCTGCAGGAGGCAGGCATCCCGGTCAGCCTGTTCATCAATGCCGACAGGAAGCAGATCGAGGCCTCCGCCCGCACCCGCGCCCGGCTCATCGAGCTGCACACGGGGTGCTACGCCAACGCACCGCGGGGGAAACAGCGGGACGCGGAGCTCCGGCTGCTCGCGGAAGAAGCCCGCCACGCCCAGACCCTCGGAATCACCGTCAACGCCGGCCATGGCCTGAACTACGAAAACGTTGTGCCGGTGGCCGCGATCGAGGGGATGCATGAGCTCAATATCGGGCACAGCATCATCAGCCGGGCGGTCCTGGTGGGTTTGGGCCGTGCCGTGCGCGAGATGCTCGCGCTGGTGAGGACTGAGGACTGAGGACTGAGGACTGAGGACTGAGTGCTGAGGACTGAGTATTGCGGATTGCGGGTTGCGGATTGAGAATTACGAATTACGAGTTTATAACTATGTCCACTCAGCACTCAGCACTCAGTCCTCAGTCCTCAGTCCTCAGCACTCAGTCCTCAGCACTCAGCACTCAGCACTGATGAGACCGGAATCAAATGAGAATACTGTATCTCTGCGCGGACCATGGAATCCCGATGCTGGGCAGGCGGGGCTGCTCGACGCATGTGCGCGAGACCTGCCGGGCGCTGCAGGAGGTCGGGCATGAGATCGTGGTCCTTTGCAGCCGCAAGGGCCATGACGAGGGCCTGGATCAGAATCTGCGGATCATCGAGCGAAGCCCCAGCAGGTTCCGCGTTCTGGGATACGACCTGCGCAACTTCTGGCATAATCTGCCCCTGTACCGCGAAGCCCGGCGCATCGTCGAGACGGAGAAGATAGACGCCATCTACGAGCGTTTCTCCCTTTACTCGCTGGTTGGCGCCTGGCTGGAGAAGCGCTACCATCTCCCCCGCATCGTGGAAGTAAACGCCTTTCTATCGGTGGAACACCACCACAAGGTCCACTTCCTGCGTCTGGCGGAGATGATCGAGGCGCACGTGGTCCGGAACGCCCCGGCGCTGGTCGTGGTCTCCGAGCCTCTGCGCGAGGCATTGATGGAGTTGGGGGTGCCGCCGGCCCGGATTTCCATCATGCCAATGGCCGTGAACGTGTCGCACTTCCGGCCGGATCCGCAACGCGGCCGCGAGGTCCGCGCCAAATGGAACCTCGAAGGGAAGTACGTGGTCGGCTACGTCGGCTCGCTATCGGCGTGGCACGGGATATCGCTGCTGCCCGAGATGGCACGCAGAATGCTTCCCCACTGCGAGGATTTCGTCATTCTCGTTGTGGGTGGCGACGCCATCCACGTGCGCAAGCACCGCGCCGCGGTTCGGGAACTCGGGTTGGGCAGGAGCATCATCTTCACGGGGAGCGTGCCCTATCAGGACGTCCCGGGACATATCAACGCCATGGACGTAGCGCTGGTTCCCGACACGAACTACTGGACCTGTCCCACCAAAATGTTCGAGTACCAGGCTTCCGGCGTGCCGACCGTCGCGCCTGAATATCCCGCCATTCTCCAGGCCATGCGGCATGGCGAGGAAGGGATGCTCTTCGCGCCGCGCAAGGTCGAGCAGGCCGTGCAGCACATTCTGTACCTGGCGGACAAACCGGAACTCCGCCGGAGAATGGGCGAAAAGGCGCGGGCCAGGGTGGCCGCCACTCATTCCTGGCAGAACAACGTGGAGCGGATCATGTACCTCTTCGAGAACATGCAGCGGGGAAACCATTCGTAGGACCGCGGGAAAGGAAAACAGAACAATGCGCCCATCTGTGTCCTCTATGTCCTTGATGTCCCTTATGTCCCTTATGTCCTTGTGTTTTCTGTTCGCCTTGGGCTGCGCCGCCACCGGACCCAGGATCGAACGCCAGATCAGCCAGACCTTTCCCCCGCGGCCGCCCGATTACCCCATCCAGATCACGTCCGGCCAATACACCGATCCTTGCGTCGAGATCGCCGTGGTGACAACCCAGGCATACGACGACCGCCTGGTGGATGACCTGGGAAAGGCCGAACTGCGCAGGATCGCCCGCACGTTGGGAGGCGACGCGGTAGTGCGGGTCACGCGCAACGGCGTGTTTGAGGAGGAGGGCCGCCGTAAGCGCTGGCCTTTCTACAAATTCGGATTTCCAGTCGAGGACCGCCTTTCCCTCACGGGCATCGTGGTCCGGTTCAAAAGAGAAGGGAATGAGTGAATCATGACTCTCCTGATTGTTGGTTCCGTCGCGTTGGATTCCGTTCAGACCCCGTTCGGTGCGACCGAGAACGCCGTGGGGGGCTCGGCGGTGTACGCTTCGTACGCCGCAAGCCTCTTCACCCAGCCCGCGATCGTGGGAGTGGTGGGAGAGGACTTCCCGAAACAGGAGATCACGAACCTGCGAAGAAGGGGCGTCCGCACCGAGGGGCTGGAGATCGTGCGAGGAGGCAAGACCTTCCGCTGGGGCGGGCGCTACGGCGATGACGTCAACCAGCGCGAAACGCTCTTCACCGAACTGAACGTTTTCCAGGATTTCGCGCCCAAGCTTCCCAAGGGTTACCACGATATCCCCAATGTGTTCCTAGCGAATATAGACCCGGATCTTCAGATCGACGTCCTCGGCCAAATGCGCAAACCCCGGCTGGTGGTGTGCGATACGATGAACCTCTGGATCAAGACCAAGCCGGCCTCGCTCACCAAGCTGATGAACCGCATCGACGTTCTGCTGCTGAATGACGAAGAGGCGCGGATGCTCGCGGACACCTCGTCGCTGGCAAAAGCGGTTTCGAAGCTGCGCGGCGGCGGTATCGAACGCCTCATCATCAAAAAGGGCGAACACGGCAGCATGATGTTCAGCTCCGAAGGCACTTTCGCCGCGCCCGCGCTGATGCTGCCCAGTGTCAAGGACCCCACGGGGGCGGGCGACACCTTCGCCGGCGGCATGCTGGGATGGCTCGCCGGCCGCACGCTTACCGAGGTCAACTGGCGCAAGGCCATCCTCGTCGGCACGGCCACGGCCTCGTTCTGCGTGGAGGATTTCAGCGTAGGCCGCCTGCGGGATCTGGAAAAGGGCGATCTGGCCCGGCGCACCACCGAATTGCGCGCGATGATGTCGGTGGGAAGAGTATGACTTGCGCTTCCGGGCTGTTAGGGGACCCGGGACTCGGCCTCTGGGGACTGAAGAAACGAATTCGGTGGATTTTGATTGTGTCTTTGGCGGGCCGTTCGCTATGGTCCTCATGGCCCTTTCCGGGCCGTGAGGCGAAAGAGCGTTCCTGATGAAAACCCTCCACAGAATCACCCCCCTCATCAGTGTGTGCCTTCTGGCCGTCGCCGTTTGCATATTGTACGAGGAAACGCGGAAAACCACCTGGGATGCCGTGATGCTGCAGATCCGGGCGATCCCGGCCAGGAGCGTCTGGCAGGCCGTGGGGCTCGTCGTCGTGAACTATATGGTTCTTTCCGTCTTCGACATTCTCGCGTTCCGGTACATCCGACACCCTTTGCCCAATCGCCGGACACTGCTTGTCGGGTTCATCTGCCACACGTTCGGCAACACGATCGGCAGCACCCTGGTCACGGGAGGCTCGGTCCGCCTGCGGTTCTACAGCAAGTGGGGCATCTCGGTCATTGACATTGGGAAAGTCGTTCTCTTCTGCGGCCTTACGTTCTGGATCGGACTCTCCGCTGTCGCCGGAGTTTCTTTTGTTGTGGATCCGATCGTGTTCCCGGCTGATATGCCGCTTCCCCTCAAAAACGTCCGGCCCGTGGGAGTCATCCTCCTGATGATCCTGTCGGCATATCTTCTCCTTTCGTTTTTCTTCAAGAAGTCGCTCAAGTTCCGAGGCAAAGAACTCGCGTTCCCACCCGGGCCTCTCGCCGTCGTCCAAACCCTCGCCGGCGCCGCGGACCTTCTCACCATCAGCGGAATCCTCTACTTGCTCCTCCCCGTTTCCGAAGCCATGCCCGGCTTGTCTTATCCGGTTTTCCTGGGTTACTTCATGGTGGCGTTCATGCTCGGAACCAGCAGCCTGATCCCCGGAGCGCTCGTGGTGTTCGACGGTCTCATGATTCTCTTTCTGAGCAGGCACGCCGAGAACGCGAGAGCGGTCCTGCTTGGGGCCCTGGTGGTGTATCGCGTTCTCTACTATCTGCTGCCCCTTTGTGTGGGCATCCTTACCCTCGCGACCGTGGAACTCCGCTATCGCCTGATCCGCAAGAAAATCATCCCCGGCTCCCCGCCCTTGTAGGATCCGAACGCGAAAAGGAAGCCCTCTTCATGAAAAGCACCCGTCCGCCATCCCCCATCCGCAATCCGCAATCCGCAATCCGCAATCCCCAATCCCCAATCCGCAATCCCCAATCCCCAATCCGCAATCCCCAATCCCCAATCCGCAATCCCCAATCCGCAATCCGCAATCCGCAATCCGCAATCCCCAATCCGCAATCCGCGATCCGCAATCCCCAATCCGCAATCTAGAAATGCCGCAGCGGCGCCCTGCCTATGGGGAACACGTTGAAGCCGATCTCGAAGAGGGCTTTGTGGTCGAGGAGATTGCGTCCGTCGAAGAAGAAGGCCGGCTTCTCCATGGCGCCGAAGACGCGGCGGTAGTCCAGGTCCCGGTAGCACTTCCAGTCGGTGAGGAGGGCGATGGCGTGTGCGCCCTCCGCCGCCTTGTAGGGATCTTCCTCAAAGGTGACGGTTTCGAATCCTCGAAGGTCATGCCGCGCATTGGGAAGAGCCCTGGGATCGGTCACGCGGACAAGGGCGCGCTCCTCGGCGAGCCGTTGGCACACGCGAAAGGCGGGCGACTCGCGGGTGTCTCCCGTGTCGGCCTTGAATGCGAATCCCAGCACGGCCACCTTTTTCCCGGCGATCGTGTTGAACATCTCGGCGATCATGTTCGAGACGAAACGGTCGTGCTGGTAGATGTTGATGCGGACCACCTGCTCCCAGTAGGAGGCCACTTCCTCGAGGCCGTGCTGGCGGCAGATATAGACCAGGTTCAGAATGTCCTTCTTGAAACACGATCCGCCGAAACCCACGCCCGCCTTGATAAACCGGGCGCCGATCCGGGAATCCAGGCCGATGGCGCGGGAGACCTCCTCGACGTCCGCCTCGGTCTTTTCGCACAGAACCGAGATCGAGTTGATGGAGGAAATCCGCTGGGCCAGGAAGGCGTTGGCCACCAGTTTGGAAAGCTCGGCGCTCCACACGTTGGTGCGGATGATGCGGGAGGGGTCCACCCAGTTCGCGTAAATGGCCTCCAGCTCATCGCATGCCTTGTGCCCTTGGGGGGTGTTCATGCAGCCCACGAGGACGCGGTCGGGTTTCAGAAGGTCCTCGATCGCGGTTCCCTCGGCCAGAAACTCGGGGTTGGAGAGCACCTGGAACCGGACGTCCGTGCGGGAGTTGAGGATTCGCGCCATGGCCTCCGCCGTGCGCACCGGGAGCGTGCTTTTCTCCACGACGATCTTATCGCGGTTGGAATGCTGGAGGATCTGCCGGGCCGTTTTTTCCCAGTATTGGAGGTCGGCGGCGTGTCCCGCTCCCTGACCGAAGGTCTTGGTGGGGGTGTTCACGCTCACAAAGATGACGTCGGACTCGGTGATTCCTCTCGCGATGTCGGTGGTGAAGAACAGGTTCTTGCCGCGGTTGCGTTTGACGATTTCATCCAGGCCGGGCTCATAGATGGGCAACTCATCGCTGTTCCATCGCGCGATTCGTTCCTCGCTGATGTCCACGAGTTCCACGCGGTATTGCGGGCACTTGTCGGCGATAACCGCCATGGTGGGTCCGCCGACGTAGCCGGCGCCGATGCACAGAATCCGCTTCTCAAAACTCATGATCTCGGTGTCTCCTTCAACACTAGGCAGAATCAGGGGGCCGCGGAACCGGGGAGCTTCTCGGAACCACACCCGGAGCCGATTCTACATGGGCGGTCCGGCAATGACAATCCCAAAAGCCGCCCAAAAGCCGCCGTAACCGCTCTTGGGCGGGGTCTTGCGGTATGGGTTTCTTGGCCGGTTCTATCAGAGCGTGGGATGGACGGACACGGACAAGCACGGACGAACACGGACGGGATGGTGAGGGAGTATGCCATTTCGCAAGACCCTCGCTCTTCGGAGTAGCGCGCTCTAGGGAAGACAGGCAACCGCGGATTGTATGATTTCGATCAAGGGCGCGGGGTAAACTCCGAGCCACACGAGCGAGAGGAGGAGAATAGCGAGCATCGCGCCCGCGGAAAGAGTTCCAAGGCGCCGGTTCGGGGCGATCGCGGAAAGAGTTCCAAGGCGCCGGTTCGGGGCGATCGCGGAAAGAGTTCCAAGGCGCCGGTTCGGGGCGATCGGGGAAAGAGTTCCAAGGCGCCGGTTCGGGGCGATCGGGGACGGCGGGAGGCTCGGGACCGTTGCGGCATCGGGCCGCGCTATCATCGCCACGATCACGCGCAGGTAGTAGTACAGGCCGATGGCGCTGTTGAGGACAAGGATGAACGCCAGAAACCAGAGGGAGGACCGAACGCCAGCCGCGAGGACGCAGAACTTGCCGACGAAGCCGGCGGTGAGTGGGATCCCGGCAAGGGAGAAGAGCATGGCCATGAACACAGCGGCCAGCCAGGGCTTGCGCCATGCGAGTCCTTGGTAGTCCTCGACGTCGTCGGCGTCGCGCTCCGCCCGCGACAGGATGGCGACGATCCCGAAGGCGCCCAGGGTGGTGATGAAGTAGGCGGTCAGATAATAGGTGACGGCGAGCGGCGCGAGCGGTCCGCCGGCCAGGAAAGCGACCATGAGGTAGCCGAGGTGCGCGATGGAGGAGTAGGCGAGGATGCGCTTGACGTTGGACTGGCGGAGAGCGAGGAGGTTTCCGGTGAACATCGAGGCAACGGCGATGCTTGCGAAGATTAAGAAGATTGGGAGAGGAAAGGGGCTGAAGCCCGCGCTACGAATTGTGGGAGGGCTGTCGGAAAAATGCGCGAAGTAGCGCAAGAGGAGCGCGAACACGGCGCCTTTCGACACGGTGGCGATGAACGCCGTGGCCGGGGCCGGAGCGCCTTCGTACACGTCGGCGGTCCACATGTGAAAGGGGGCCACGGCCAGTTTGAAGCCGAATCCGACAATGATCATCCCCAAGCCGGCCAGCAGCAGGAGATCGCCTTGCGCGTTCTGAATAATGCGGTCGGCCAGGGCGGGGAAGGCCATGGACCCGGCGCGGAGGTAAACAAGCGCCATGCCGAAGAGCAGGAAGGCGGCGGAAGTGGCGGCGAGGATCAGGTACTTGAGTCCGGCCTCGATGCTGCGCTGGCGGGCGCGGGTGAATGCGAGCATTCCATAGAGGGCCACGCTCAGGATCTCGAGCGCCAGGAAAAAGGAGACGAAGTGGTTGCCGGCTGCGAGCAGCGCCGCTCCGACGGTGGCCAGGAGCAGCAACACGTAGAATTCCTCCCGCCGGCCCTGAAGCCGGTTGAGATAGCCGTAGGAAAAGAGGGCAACGGCGATGGCGGCCGCAATGACGAGGGCGAAGTAGAATAACGCAAATCGGTCAACGATGAGCAACGAGGTGACGGAGCGCGGGACCATGGGCAACACGAGCGGGACGGCGGCGAGGGCAAGCGCGAGTCCGGTGAGCGTCAGGGCGGCGACGGCGAGGTGATTGCGCCTGAAGGCGATGAGGAGCATCACCAGAATGGCGGTGACGGATAGAACAATCGGCGGGAGCAACGCGAGGAGGCCGGCGAACGTTACCGCGTTTTCTTCCGATATGTTTGATCGGTCGGATCGGACTGATCGGTCCGATCGGTCCGCCTTGACCCACGAGGAGGAATCGCCCGCCGCCGAAGGACTCGATGCTGGGGCGGCTGCCTCGCGCCGGATTTCCACAAGGGCGGGCCGGGCGGTATCGAGGACGGGCTGCGGATAAACGCCGAGCCAGACGACTGCGGCAATGAGGGGGGTCATCACGGCCATTTCGCGGAGTCCAAGATCGGGGAACGTCTTTTTCTTTTCTCCGGGTCCATGGAAAACCGCCTGGATCACCCACAGGGCGTAGATCGCGGACGCAATGAGCCCCGCCGAGGCGAGGACGGTCCACAACCGGTTGGCTTGCCATGATCCGAGCAGGGTCAGGAACTCGGCGACAAAGTTGCCGAGTCCCGGCAGGCCGAGGGACGCCCATGCGAACACCATCGTGACTCCGCCCATCCGTGGCGCCGTGGCCCACAGTCCGCCCATGCGGCTGATGTCGCGGGTGTGGATACGTTCCTGGAGGGAACCGGCGATGATGAACAGGGCGCCCGTGGCGATGCCGTGGCAAAGCATCTGCATCACTGCGCCTTGCAGGGCCAATTCGTTCCACGCGAACACGCCCAGGAGGACAAACCCCATGTGGCTGACACTGGTGTATGCGACGAGTCGCTTCAGGTCGGTCTGGGCGAAAGCCAGGACGGCCCCGTAGAGGATGCCGATCACGCCGAGGGCCATTGCGATGGGCGCCAGGGCGATGGCGGCGTCGGGAAAGAGGGGAATGGCGAAACGCAGCATTCCGTAGGCGCCCGTCTTGAGGAGGAGGCCGGCCAGGATGACGCTGCCGGCCGTGGGCGCTTCGGTGTGTGCGTCGGGAAGCCACGTGTGAAATGGAAACACGGGGAGTTTGACGGCGAAGGCCGCCAGGAACCCGAGCATGAGGAGCATGGAGAGGGTCCCGGACATTCGGGTTCCAAGCAGGTGCGTATAGTCAAAGGTGTACTGCCCCGTGGCGTTGGCATGGGTGAAGTAAAGCGCGAGAATGGCCAGGAGCATGAGGAGGCCGCTGAGCTGGGTGAAGAGGAAGAACTTGATTGCCGCATAGACGCGGTTCTCGTGCCCCCAGATGGCGATGAGGAAGTACATGGGGATCAGCATCAGTTCCCAGAAGAAGTAGAAGAGGAAGAGGTCCAGGGAGGAGAAGACGCCGATGATTCCGGCGAGGGTCCACATCAGGTTGAAGTGAAAGAAACCCACGCGCTCGCGGATCTCCGTCCATGAGATGGCGACGCTGATGATTCCGAGGAAGACCGTCAGAAGGATCATCAGGAGGCTCAATCCGTCCATCGCCAGGAACAGGCTGACTCCCATTTGGGGAATCCACTCGCGGTGGAATTCGATCAGCCAGGAACTGTTGTCAGGGGTGACCGTGGCGGCGCCTGAATGCGCCCAGAGGCTCAGCGCCAGGATCATGTCGCAGCCGAGAGCGGCCAGCGACACCCACCGGGCCGCGGCAGCGGACCATCGGGCGGCGATCCATGCCAGGATGCCCCCGAGAAGAGGAATGAGGATGAGCCAGAGGAGCGTCATGTTGTTATCACCACGATGCCCAGAATGATCGCGGCGCCCAGGGCGATTCCCGCGGCGTACCAGCGCACCTGGCCGGACTGAGTGGCGCGCAGGGCGTGGTGAAGCGCAACGTTGAGCCACGCGATGCCCTGGTATATCAGGTCGGCCGCGTCGTCCCGGTTCGCGCGGGCAAATCGAAGGAACGGCATCACAAACAGGCGGTCGTAGAGCCAGTCAAATCCCCAGCCAACGAACCACCACCGGCGGATTCCGTCGAGGATGGGGCGTTGCCGCCGGGCCTGCGCAAGACGGCGGGGACGCATGTAGAGCGTATAGGCCAAGCCGATGCCCAAGAGGGGGAACCCCAAAGCCGTTATCTGGAATACCCATTCGCTTTCAATAGGACCAATAGGACCTATGGGACCTATGAGTCCTATCTGTCCGATCCGTCCGGCTTGCCCCAAAATCGCCGGAATCTCGATGAAGCCTCCCGCAATGGACAGAATCGCGAGAAGCACAAGAGGAATGTGAATGGCCCAACCCGGGGCGCGGATAACTTCCGTCTTCCCCTTCGTGGGAACACCAGGCTGAAGCCTGTACTCTGAACTGACACCAGGCTGAAGCCTGTACTCTGAACTGACACCAGGCTGAGGCCTGTACTCTGAACTGACACCAGGCTGAAGCCTGTACTCTGAACTGACACCAGGCTGAGGCCTGTACTCTGAACTGACACCAGGCT
>Ga0315274_10007764_pt1 | contig 15515 bp, 14 predicted proteins | sample YL17G02_20_MG_FD_203700 | JGI IMG/M metagenome (GOLD analysis project Ga0315274, IMG submission 203700) | Sediment microbial communities from Yellowstone Lake, YNP, Wyoming, USA - YL17G02_20 | ecosystem: Environmental > Aquatic > Freshwater > Lake > Sediment | place: USA: Wyoming | collected... | reverse complement strand
CGGTAATTAAACTATTTTCAATTTTTCGTTCTCTTTTCATCTCCATATATTTTCTCCATCTCTTTCTTATCTTTTATAATTTATTACCGAATCTGAATCGTGGTTATGCTCCTGCTCCTGCGGGAACAAAATTGCATCTTGAAAATGAATGACCCTGCAACTTGCCGCAGGGTCATTCATTCTTTAAAATATTTGGGGAAACTCTGGCTTTATATTTACCGTACAAGTCTAATTCATCCTCTTTGATTCCGATCGCTTCTGCAATTTCAGTAATCGGTCTTAATTGTGCTGCCTGGGCTATTTCTAAATACGAATCCTCAACTAGAAGGTTAAAAATAAAATGGGTAAGCCACGTTGGCCTGATTTTTTTCTTAGGTAATATTGGCTAGCCCCCAATGTAGGCCTTTTTAATACGATCATCTTTTTTGACATCTTCAGTTTTCCCTTCGAGTGCAATACGACCGTTCTCCAACACATATACTCGATCAGCCAATTTGAGACCAAGGCTGACGTTTTGCTCCACTAAGAGGATCATTATACCCGTGCGTTTAATTTCACTAAGCGCGTCGGCAATTTGTTCGATCAAAATAGGTGCCAGTCCTTGTGACGGTTCATCAAACATCAACAGGCTTGGCTTGGACATTAATGCCCTCCCGATGGCTAGCATTTGCTGCTGACCGCCACTCAGTTCACCTGCGCGCTGCTTTCTTTTTTCTTGGAGAACCGGAAATAGCTGAAAGACATATCTCATTTGGCTTTCTGTAGATTCTTTTTCCTTGTTGCTGTAAGCGCCCATCTCTAAATTCTCCTGTACGGTCATTCGACTGAAAATCCCTCTAGTTTCCATGGTACGACGAATTCCCTTTTGCACCAAAACATCTGCTGACAAGCCTTTAATTGATTTCCCAAAGAATTCAATTTCCCCGGATGTTGGGGGCAATGCACCTGCAATTACCTTCTGGGTGGTTGATTTTCCCGCCCCATTGGCTCCCAATAGAGTAACGAGCTCACCAGAGCGCACTTCTAAATTGACGTCAAAAAGTATTTGAACTCTACCATAACTAGCATTAATCTTGGTTAGTTTAAGCAATAGCACCACCCCTCCCCAAATAGGCTTCGATGACTAGTGGATTGTTTTGAATCTCATTTGGATTGCCTTCAGCGATTTTTGCTCCTTCGTTTAAGACAATAATCTTTTCACATATTTTCATAATCAGTGCCATAACGTGTTCCACCACCAATATCGTGACTCCTTGGCTTTTCAGTTTTTTCAAGATTTCCATCAGCTTATCGATTTCCATCCCGTTGAGTCCACTTCCCGGTTCATCAAGGAGAAGCAATTTAGCCTCAGTAGCAACTGCAATGGCCAGTTCCAATCCCATCTGTTCACCGTGAGGCAAGTTTTTGCATTTTTCATTCGCACGTTTCTCTAACCCTACTAAGCGTAAAGCTTCATAACTATTTTTAAGTCTTGCTTGTTTCCAATTTTTAACTTTTGATGGCTTAAACAGACTACCCCAAATACTAATCTTATCCATATAAATCTGAGATATTGCCACCGCCTCAACTACACTCAATTCAGGAAAGCTAATCGCATGCTGGAAGGTCCGGGCAATCTTCAGTTTAGCAAAACGATGAGATGGTAATCCGGTAATAACTTGACCATTATGAATTATACTCCCTGCTGTTGGTTTATAAAAACCTGATATTAGATTCAGTACGGTAGATTTGCCGGCTCCATTCGGTCCGATAATACCACATATGGTTAGATTCTCAACGGTCATGTCCAGGTTGCGCACAGCATTTACTCCACCAAAAGACTTCGATAATTGAGATATTTCTAGTAATGCCAAATCAGTTTACTCCTTTCTTGGTATAACAAAGTCGGCTAAAATGCCTTTTTGCGAAATGGTCCCCCACAATTGCATAATTCCCTTGGGTAAGAATATCACCAGTAAAAAGAGGATCACTCCATAGATACTCATACGCCAATTCCCCATCCAACGTAAATATTCCGGTAAAAGTGTTACAATTACTGCCCCAATAATCGGTCCCGCAATGGTACCCCTGCCTCCAATGACAATCATTAAAATCATGCTGACTATTAGCTCAAAGCTCATATTATCCGGAGACACTACAGTAACATAATGGGCAAGCAGCCAACCACCAATCCCAGCAAAAACACCCGCAAAAATAAAGGCAATTCTTACATATTTAAACCGATCAATCCCCAAGGCTACTGCTAATTTTTCGTTTTCCCTGATGGCTACCCAAGTTTCGCCAATGGGTGATGCTACCAAACGTTTACACGCGATTACAATTAAAACCGCAAAAATTACACTGAGGTAATAGAAACTAAGCTTACTATCTAGTAGGACGCTCCCAAATCCAGGAATAAACAAGGCTGGCAGGGGGATACCTATCAGACCCATCGGACCTCTAGTTACATGTAACCAGTTAGAGGCAACATAAAAAAGAGCCATTTGAAAAGCGGAACTAGTGATGACAAAGTAAGCCCCCCTTAACCTTAGTACCACCGGTGCCATTAGGTAAGAAACCACCAACGTCATAACCACAGCAGCAATGAGCCCCAGCCAGGGTGAAACTCCTTTCAAAGCTAAGAATGCGGTAGCGTAAGCCCCTAAACCAGCAAATGCTGCATGCCCTAAACTTAATTCTCCCACGTATCCGCTAATAAGATTGAGACTAGAAGCGAAAATAACATTAATTGCTATAAGAATTATTAAGTGTAATTTATATTGATTGGAAAAAACAAATGGAAGGATCGCTAGAATCGCGAATCCAATTAAATAAAGCCAATTTTTTTTCAATTAAAGTACCCCCAAATGTGTTTTGTATCTGTACACTGTTTTTGACCAAAAATAACTATCTCTTTACTCGACGATGCAAACCTTCCGGTCGAAACACTAGTACTAAAATAATTAAGATAAAGCTTACTGCATCTTTATAGCCCACAGCAAAATATCCGGAAAAAATGCTTTCAATAATACCGAGCATAGTCCCACCGACAATTGCTCCGCTAAAACTACCAAGGCCTCCTAGGATTACAACAGCGAAAGCCTTGAGGTTCGCCTGAGTACCCATGAAAGGAAAAATATTAAACATTGCCCCCACCAAGATGCCACCGATGCTAGCCATAAAGGTCCCAATGCCAAAGGTAACCATGTTTACAATACTTGTATTAATACCAACAGAAGCAGCAGCCTCCTTGTTTTCAAAGGTAGCTCTCATCGCCTTACCGAACTTGGAATATTTCAGGAACAGACCAAAAAGAATACCAACTGAAAAGGCGATCACTATTACCAACAACTTATACGTATTAACTATCAAAGGACCAACTTGAATTGGTGCTGTTGAAATGCCTGCCAGTATTTGCTTCTGGGCTGGGCCAGCCAATACATTTACAGTATTGGATAAAATCATGGAAATAGCTATGGTCATTAGAATAGTGTAATAAATGTAGTCTGTTTCCGGCATGTTCCCAAACCGATCGATTATTCGTTCAATTATAATTCCAAATAAACCCACCACTATAGAAGCTACTATTAAACCTACAAAAAAATTCAATTTTAAGATATTTACCAGAATGAATGCAAAATAAGCACCTAGCATATAAAACTCGCCATGGGCAAAATTAACGATATTCATAACACCAAAAATAATGGTTAATCCCACAGCCATTAAAATATACACGGAGCCTACTACGAGACCATTAAATATTTGCTGAAGCAATTCCTCCATTCACTTACCTCCGTTCTTAAAATGATACTTTCGGCTATATGGATCTGATCCATATAGCCGAAAGTAGTACTATTAAATCTTATATGCCGGTATAAGGTATTATTTGTAGAATAACTAATTCGCCATTCTGCATCTGGGCTATCTTGCAATCGAAACCACCGCGGCCAGCTTCGTCAAAAGTAATACGTCCCCGCGTAATTTCCATATCAGTCTTTAGAATAGCCTCTCGCAATGCTTGAGGTTCCATAGTGCCAGCTCTCTTAATAGCGTCATACAACACTAAGCAGGCGTCATAATCACCGGCAACGGAGTCATCAGGTAATTTTCCGGTTCTTGCCAGGAAGTCTGCGGCAAATTTTTTGTTAACCGGAGTGTCTTGGGAAACTATATACCTGGCCGGGAAGTACATACCATCGATTTCTTTCGCTGCTTCGTCGGCCCATTGTTGGTATAAATCAGACGCCACAATGCGAGCTTTTAATCCGCTTTGATAGAGTTGTTTTAAGAAGTTAACCCCTTCGTTAGATCCCATATTAATGATAAGTGTATCCGGTGCTTCTTTTTTCAATTTGGTTAGAATAGAAGAAAAATCCTGCGTGCCTTCCGGGAATGAATTAGTCGATGCGGTTACACCTAGTTCGGTAAGGTACTTTTTACAGGCCTCGCTATAAGCTATTTCCGCATCAGCATTAATGACCAGGGTTGCTGCTTTTTTAATATAGAGCATTTTAACCAGTTCGGGCATTGCCATCTTGGCAATAGTATTACTCTTCAGGGTACCGCTAAAGTACCATTTATTCCCTTGATTGGCAAGTTTCTCATCCTGGGAAACACAGTTCACTAAAGGAATCTGGTATTTCGCTACGATAGGAAGTAACCCAGCGGTAGCGGTACTAGCATAGGCACCAAAAAGGGCCTGTACTTTGTCATTGGCAACCAGTTTTTCTGCCGCGTTAGCGGAAGTCACCGTATCACCTGCTCCGTCTTCGATTTTCAGTTCGATCTGTTTGCCGAGTAACCCGCCAGCTGCATTTACCTGTTCAGTGATCATCTTCACTCCTTCAAGCATACGCAGACCATCGTAAGCCTCAGGCCCGGAGAGCACTCCAATCCAACCAATGAGTATTGTATCGCCTGTTCCGGATTGGACGGCAGGTACCGTCGAGGTCAGGGCCAAGAGAATAACACCAGTAATTAAAGCTAAAACCATTAACTTATTTTTCATTAAAGTATCCTCCTTGTATTAATTATTTTTTTACCTAAATTCCACCTTTAACAGTTACATTCGTAGATCAATGCAATTTCATGAAAAATTCTGCATATTATCTTTATATTTTACTATTTGCATCGCCTCCTCTCAACCTTTTTTGACAACTAATTTTATTTAGCCTCACATTTATACTATTTCAGCAGGCCAGTTCTCTCGTTAAACTCTCTAATTAATTTATCTATCTTACTGGTCTGCTGGTGAATACCGCCCCAGTAATTTTCATAATCGTACCATTGGGCATTTAATTCTTCTAAATCTTTATCCTGTTGTTCTATCCAGGTAAAGTATTTGAGGTTATGGATTCTTTTCTTATCATAATAGGTTAATTCTTGCATATAATCAGTGGTCAGTGCCTGTAAGTTACGATGATAATCAATGGCCGCATCCATTTCATTATAAGGTCCAAATTCTTCTTCCAATTCTTTCAATCGAGAGCCATACAATTCCATGGAATCTGTAAAGACAGTTAGAATGATATCATTTTCAGTTAATTCATAGAATTTGGCAAATTTGATAGCCATGATCATGTTGGCTACACTGGAAATTCCCATCAAAGGTAATTGTTCAATAATTTCAGAAGATACACCTTTTTTACTTAAATATTTCTGACCAACAGGTTCATTGAATAGACGGATTATCCCCATACTGTGGTTATCGTCTACGGCAATAACCAGATCCGTATTTTTTGCATTATGAATCCAGGGGACATGTTTATCTCCTATCCCTTCAATGCGATGAGCACCAAAACCATTAGAAAGAAGTGTGGGACATTGTAGAGCTTCACCGGCAGCTATCTTACTGGTAGGGAATTTTTCTTTCATATAATCTCCACAACCTAAGGTACCAGCTGAACCGGTAGCCAGAACCACTCCTGCATAATGATCTTTTGAACTCATGATCTGGGATAAGACCTCTTCCATGGCATGACCGGTAATCTCATAATGCCAGAGATGATTACCAAATTCCTCAAACTGATTAAATATTACTACATTATCTCTAGTCTTTTTCAATTCCCAGGTCTTATCAAAGATTTCTTTTACATTACTTTCCGTTCCTGGAGTGGCAATAACTTCTCCAGCTACTTTTGATAACCAATCAAAACGTTCTTTACTCATTCCTTCTGGCAAAATTGCAATAGATTCACAGGAAAGGAGGTCTGCATTATAAGCACCTCCCCGGCAGAAATTGCCGGTAGAAGGCCATACTGCTTTTTGGGAAGTAGGGTCAAACTGTCCGGTAATTAAGCGGGGAACCAAACAACCAAAAGTTGCTCCAACTTTATGGGCTCCGGTAGGAAACCATTTCCCCACCAAAGCGACAATTCGGGCTTTGACACCGGTCAATTGAGGCGGGAGTTCCATAAAATTAATTCCCCCAAACTGACCGCCCATTTTTACCGGTTCATTCTTCCAGGTAATCCTAAAAAGATTATAAGAATTAATATCCCACAATCCTACATCCTTTAAGTTATCTTTGATTTTATCCGGAATGAGTTCAGGATTTTTCATTTGTTCAAAAGTGGGGATGATAATATTTTTTTCTCTGGCTCTTTCTATGGTTCTCTTAAGTTGTTCTTCGTTGATAGTTAAATCGATCATTTTTTTATCCTCCTTTAGTTAGCACACTCCCAAATAGCTCTTCTGGTAATTGCTTCAATCACAGGTTTCTTATAGATAGTCGATGCACGAATGCCGCTTTTTTCCACCATTATGTCTGCCACCTTTTTACTTGCGCGATTGATTATTTCCTCATTTGGAGTTTGACCGATAAGTAATTTTTCCGCTTCGATTGCGCGGCAAGGTAGGGGCATAACTGAACCTGGAGCAATGCGAATGTCTTTTATTATTCCTTTTTCATCTGTTTTAAGACTTACTGCAATGTTAAGTCGAGCGATAACTAATGCATTTCTACGACCAATTTTAAGAAAACTCGTTTTACTTCCTTCTGGCAGACATTTGAATTTTATTTCCGTTAAAATTTCATCGTGCCTAATACAGGTTTCATAAGGCTTTAAAAACAACTCCCTTACTGGCAGCTTTCTACTGCCAGTTAATGATTGTAAAATTACATCAGCATCTAAAGCAATCATAACAGGTACCGTATCAGCTGCCGGTGAGGCGTTGATTAAGTTTCCACCTATTGTTCCCCTATTTCTTATCTGTGGCGACCCTATCATTGAAGCAGCTTTAGATAAAAAACTTACTTTGGCCCAAATCAGTTCAGAGGAAGCTATTTCAGCATGATTGACCAGTGTCCCAATTGAAATATAGTCTTCATCTATTTTTATTTGTCTAAGATCAGGTAACGAGCCTAGGTTTACCAGGAATTTAACACCAGCAAGCTTATCGTCTTCATTTCTTAACTGAATCAGCAGGTCGGTTCCACCAGCTATAATTTTAGCTTCCTTACCATACTGATTAAGATATTCTAATGCCTCTACCAAGGATTGGGGATTGATGAAGCGAAACTTATGCATTTTATTTTCCCTCCTTGTCACTTGTTGATTGGACAGCAGATTTTATTCTCTCTAGATTAGCTGGCAGTTCAAATATCCTAACACCTATAGCATCGTAAATGGCATTTATTATTGCTGGAGCTGTAGAAATTAGAGAACATTCGCCAAGCCCTTTTGCACCATAAGGCCCCTTGGGTTCCTCATCTTCAACAATTATGGAAGTGATATTCGGAATATCTGCTGCAGTAGGTATTAAAAAATTATCAAAGTTTTTGGTGACAACCACACCGTTTTCTAATTTTACCTCTTCAAACAAGCCATACCCCATCCCCATTACAACTCCTCCCTCAATTTGTCCTTCACAAAGTACAGGATTAATGGCTTTTCCAACATCGTGAATTGATACAACATTTAGAACATCGACTTTGCCGGTTTCTGTATCTACTTCTACCTCTACCACTGATGTGGCAAAAGAGTAGGTAGCATATGCATCGCCCTGATTGGTTTCCGGATTCACATCTGGGGTAGTATTATTATACCAACCGTAGCCCAGGAAAGGCTTACCGCAATCATGTAAGGATTTTGCTACAGATGAGATGGGGATTGATTTTTCACTACTGGCATGATAGATAATTCTATTTTGAATGAAAAAGTTATCATCATCCACACCAAGTAATTCTCTAGCATGATCAAACAACTTTCTTTTAATATCTTGGGCAGCTATTTTTACTGCATTGCCTGATGTAAATGTCTGTCTGCTGGCTGTGCTTGCCCCTGAATCCGGAGTTACCGCAGTGTCAGCCGAAATGATGTGGACATCCTCGTATTCTACACCCAACTCTTCAGCAGCAATCTGTGATAAAACAGTGTCAGAGCCCTGACCTATATCACAGCACCCGCTTAATAGAGTTATTGACCCATCGTCCGCAATTTCAATAGTGGCCGCGGCGTGGTCTGGCCGGTTAAAACCGTAGCCAATGGCATAAATCATGGAAGCAATTCCTACTCCTCTCTTTTTCATTCGCTATCACTCCCTTCTTCTTTAAAGCGTAGATAGTACTCTTTGGCTATTTCCAAAGTTTTGGCAATTCCTACGCTATGATGTAAGACATGACCAGTAGAGGTGGACAATCCAGGACGAAGGCAGTTTAGTAGTCTTATGTCAACGGGTGACATACCTAACTTTTCGGCTAGCAGATCCATTTGTGATTCATGGGCAAAAGCAGCCTGGGGAACACCAAACCCTCTAAATGCACCTGAGCCTACATTATTGGTATAAACAGCATAGGTGTCTACTTTTACATTAGGTATGTAATAGGGGCCTGCCAGGTGAAGACCTGCTTTTTTAACAACGTAAGTTCCTAGTGACGCAAAGGCGCCTTTATCAGCGTAGATAGTGCCTTCCAAGGCCACAAGTTTACCTTCTTTGGTAGCCCCGGTTTTGCATCTGATCTTAAAAGGGTGTCTTTTAGTTGTGGAAAAAAAGGATTCTTCCCTGGTCATATTATATTTCACCGGCCGGCCAGGGCCAGTATAATATGCTAATAAGGTACTGTACATTTCTGTAGTTATATCATCTTTACCCCCAAAACCTCCACCGGTGGTGGTTTGTATCACCCGCAGTTTACTAAACTTGATTCCCAAAGCATTGGCAATTTGCCTTCTATCTCTAAAGGGATATTGAGTTGAGGTCCAGACCGTTAAATAGCCGGATGGATCGCAGTCTGTTACCGAACACTCTCTTTCTAAATAGGCATGTTCAACGCATTGGGTAGTATAAGTATTTTCTACTATTACGTCCGCCTGTGCAAACCCTTTTTCCACATTACCTTTACGAACTTTGGTATGCTGCAGCAGGTTTCCTTTTTCGTGTATTAACGTGGCTCCATCAGTTAGAGCCTCCTCTACAGTGGAGATTATAGGAAGCTGCTGGTAAACAACTTTAATATTTTTAACCGCTTCTTCAGCTTGTTCTTCAGTATCAGCAGCCACAGCTGCGATTGCATCTCCTATAAAACGCACCTTTGTCTCTGCCAGAACCTGCTGATCCTGAACAGCAATTCCATATCGGTTGGTACCTTTAATGTCTTTGGCGGTAAGAACACAATGTACCCCGGGAATAAGCTTTGCTTTTGATGTGTCTATTTCTTCTAGGTAGGCATGGGGGTAGTGACTGCGCAATACTTTTGCATGCAACATTCCAGGCAATTGGATATCTCCAGCGTAAATGGCTTTCCCAGTTACTTTGCTATAAGCGTCAACTCTCTTAACTGATTTGCCTACAATGCGAAGCTCCTCCATTAGCTCTCACCTCCATCATCTACATTTTCTTTGCTTAGTTTTTGGGCTGATAGTTTTACAGCTTTAAAAATCTTGATATAACCGGTACACCTGCATAGGTTACCCGAAAGCCCCACTTTAATTTCCTCTAGTGTTGGATTAGGGTTTACATCCAAAAGAGCCTTTGCCGATAAGATCATACCTGGAGTACAGTAACCACATTGAACTGCTCCAACATCTACAAAGCTTTGCTGAATTGGATGGATATCCCTGCCTTTGTTTAACCCTTCAATAGTGAGAATTTCCTTGCCTTCAGCCTGTTTAGCTAAAACAAGGCAGGAGTTAATAGATTTGCCATCCATTAAGACTGTACAGGCCCCACATTCACCAATCCCACAACCCTCTTTTGTTCCGGTTAGATGCAGTATCTCTCTTAGTAAATACAAAAGCGTTTTGTTATCTTCAACTTCTACTTGGACATGTTGACCATTTACAGTTAGGCTAATAGATCCCTTCATAGGGTTTTCCTCCTTTTTAAAACTCAACTGACCATTTATTTGCTAAAATTATCTCCTATTTTTTAATTAATTCCATTTTATCTACTAAACTTAACGCAGCATTTGGACAAATTTGAACACATAAGCCACAGCCATCGCAATTATCTATATTAATTTTAGCAATATCATTTTCTTTCATTTCTATCGCATTATACCCACAAACTTTTACACAATTACCACAACCTATACATAAATCTTCATCCAAAATTGATACAACTGGTGGTAATTTTGCCATCTCTTCTGTGGTTATAATATGTTTTAATGCAACGCCAACTAATTCTTTTGTGCTTTTATAACCTTTTCGAACCATAAAAGACTCCATTCCACTTATAATGTCATCAATTAGCTTGTACCCTCGCCACATTAACCCAGTACCAATTTGAACCGTACTTGCACCCACCATCATCATTTCTATGGCCTGCTTCCAATTTGATACCCCGCCAATTCCGGAAATAGGTATTTTAACTGTCTGAGCTATTTGCGCCACAATACGTAACATTATAGGATGAACACAAGGTCCTGAATACCCTCCAAACGCTGGAAGCAAAGGTCTTCCTGTTTCTACATCAATACCAACTAATGCTTGAATAGAATTCGTAGCTGCTATTGCATCTGCTCCGGAATCTTCACACGCTTTTGCGATTATGGTAATATCTGAAATGTTGGGTGTCATTTTTGGCATTAAGGGAATGTCCGGACAAGCTTTTTTTACTGCTTTTACTTGCTCTGAGACAAGTCGTGGATTTTTGCCAATATTCATACCAACGTTAGCAACTGGCATTGGACAGGATACATTTAATTCAAAAATATCTACCAATCCCGTATCAGCTAACCTCTTAGCTAAATCTGCAGTATCAGTCGGATTGGGATTTGCAACAATGCTGACCACCATTTTTGCTTTTCCTTCTGCCGCAATTTTTAATTCCTTGTCTATCCAATATTGGACATTAGTCGTAGAAAATATTTCATTATTCTGCATCCCAATAGAAACACCATTATATTTATATAATACCATTCTTCCACATCTTGGATGTTCAAAAGTTTCTGCCGGAGAACCAATAGACTTACATACCACACCTCCCGCTCCTGCTAAACCAGCTTTTTTTAATGCTTCACCACTCCAACCAAAGGTCATTGAAGCGGTTAATATTGGGTTTTTAAATTTTACTCCCGCAAAATCAATGCTTAAATCTATCATTTCTGGCCTCCTTATATTTTACTTTCTAATTTTTCATCAATGCTAGTATTCAGATATTTATCAATGTTAATAGCTGCTTCAATCCCTTCAGCAATTGCTTGAATAACAGTAGATCCACCATTGGTTACGTCCCCGGCTGCAAAAATCCCCGGTATAGATGTTTCTCTATTTTTATTGGTATTTATTGTTCCATTAGGATTAACTTTTAAGTCTTTATGTTTAATAAATTCATTTTCAACTTTCTGGCCTATTGCTTCTATGACCATATCAACGTTTAGTTGAAATTCAGTTCCCGAAATTGGAATTGGTGTTTTTCTTCCAGTTGCATCAGGTTCCCCCATTTTTGTTTCAATACATTCAATTGCTTTTACATTATTGTTTTTATCACCTAATATCTTTTTTGGCATCGCTTTAATCCAAAACATAACGCCTTTTTCTTTTGCCATTTTTACTTCCGAGGAAATGGCTGGCATTTCTTCAAAAGAACGACGATAAATAAGAAAAGTTCGCTTGGCACCCAAATTCACTGCCGAAATCGCGGCATCCATTGCCACATCTCCTCCTCCAATAATAGCAACTTTCTTTTCAGATATAGGATTATCTTCACATTTTTTATTAATAACCTCGCTGGCCAGCTTTAAAAAATCTAATCCTTGGAAAACGCCAGTAAGGTGAATACCTGGTAATTCCAAGGAAACTTGTGACCATGTACCTGTAGCAATTAATATCGCATCATATGCTTTTTGAAGCAGTTCTGTAATTCCAATAGCAGTGTTGGTTTTTATCTTGATCCCCAATTCTTGAACTCTATTATTAATCTCATTTAATAATATTTTTCTGGGAAGTCTATATGGTGGGATTCCATAAGTCATCATCCCTCCAGGAAATTCTTTTAATTCATAAATGGTAATCTGATAACCTTTTTCTGCAAGCCAAAATGCAGCACTTAAACCAGCGGGTCCTGCTCCCAAAATATCTATCTTTTTCCCATTTATTTTTTTAGGTAAAACCCTTTCGATTTCATCTTTATGCTCAATCTCATATTCAGCTACAAATTGTTGAAGTTGATTTATTTTAACCGACCCTAATGCTTCTGTTATACAACATTTTTGCACACACAATTTCTCTACCGGACAAACATATCCACATACTCCTGGGAAAAAACATTTTTCCTTAATTATTTTATTTGCTCCCATAAAATCTACTATTTTAATTCTGCCGATAAACCTAGGTATATCTACTCCGACCGGACATGCCTTTACGCAAGGGGCACTATCACATTCTATACATCTTGAAGCTTCAAAAACTGCTTCTGTAGATTTAAATGATTTTATTCTCTCCTCACTATTCACACCCATATTTCTTCCCCTCCAAATTAATAATGTTTATTTTTTGTTTATATCAAAAAACTCTAATCACAAGTATAAATACATTATTGATATCCGCACCATTCTAAAATGGTTAAAGCTATAATTTTCGTAGCGGAAATTAAATCACTAATTTTTACATATTCATCAGTAGAGTGCATTAATTCAGTTAAACCCGGTCCAAATATTGTGGTTGGGGTTTCGCCATATTTTATTAGATATCTAATATCTGCTGCACCTTCTCTCCCGGTAATTTGTGCTTTTTTGCCTAAAACCAAGTAATATTTTTTGTTTAGAGCCTTTACAATGGGATGATCTTTAGAAATTTCAGCCGGGTCACCACAATAACCTTTGAATTTAGTCAAGGGTGGATTATCCTTCAACCAGGAGTCCGTTTTTGCAAAGGTGGCAATATGTTCAGTGAAATTTTGTTTTACCATATCTGTATCTTCTCCGGGAAGTGTAGCAAAGCTACCTTTAAGCACACAAGTATCGGGAAAAGAACTGTTGAAAGAACCCGCTCTAAAAACACCTACCATACAAGGAAGGGCATTTTTTACTTTCGGGTAAAGAGAATGGCTTAATTTATTAATTCTTTTTTCTCCAAAATCAGATACAGCATTCATCACCGCATAACCTTTATCAATTGCATTTACGCCTTCCCATGCTCTTTGAATTCCAGCTGGTTTTCCTTTAACCGTGATTTCGAACCATATTCTTCCAATACAAGCAGGCTGAATATGCATACTACTCGTTTCACAACATATACCTGCATCAGCTTTATATCCTCTCATTACACCTGCCAGAGTTCCATTACCACTTTGCTCTTCATCTACGGCATATTCAAGAAGGACATCACCTTTTAGTTTAAGGTCTAATTTTACTAAAATATCAAGGGCCATGGTCATTGCAGCCAAACCGCTTTTCATATCAGAAGCCCCTCTTCCAAATAATCGATCACCTTGAATATCCCCTGACCAAGGATTATGATTCCATGCGCTTAATGGTTTGGCAGGAATAACATCTACATGTCCGTTAAACAGTAATGATTTTCCATTTCCATATCCTTTATAGATTCCTACCAGATTTGGTCTATTGGTATATCCATTTTTTACAGGTACATAGGCAGGATGCTTTCTAAGTTCACTATGGTTTGGCTCCCACATGTCTATTTTTAAATTCATTTCTTTAAGCTTTTTGGCAATAAATTGCTGTATTTTTAATTCATTTCCGGTAACACTAGGAAAAGAAATTAACTCTCTTAAAAACTTAACGATGCCATCTTTATTTTTATCAATATTTTCTATAACTCTATTTTCAATATTCATAAACGATTAATTCTCCTCCTTCGCTTTGTAAATTATTGCATACAGATTTTTAGTTATATATTACTTATTACTTCTTAAAAATATTACCCTCTTTGTATCCTAACATTTTAGATAATTGTTGGGCTGAGCTAACCAATATTTTAAGTAATTTTTCAATATTATTACTAGGTATCCTATCGGATAATCCAACAATGGTAATGCTGGCAATAACTTTTCCATAGATATTTTTAATAGGAACAGCAATCGCTTTTACTCCTTTTTCAAGTTCTTCATCACAAAAAGCAAAACCGTTTTCTTTTATTTCATTTAAATGTTTTTCTAATTTTTTAGGGTCTACAATTGTTTTTGTAGTATATCTTTTAAGGGGTTGCTCATAAATAACTCTTTTAATTTCTTCAGGAGATTGGTAAGCTAAAATTACTTTTGAAGAGGAGGTACAATGAAAAGGCATTTCCTTATTAATTTCAACGGAAAAATGTGTATTCATAACTTGAAATGGACGAACTGAATCAATACAGATACAATGGCCATTATACCAGCCCGTTAAATAAGTAGTAAGTCCGGTTTCTAAACATATCTTTTTTAAAATCGGCCCAGCAATTTCCCTGAAATCAAATGAATCACTAAATGAATTTGCATACTTAAGTACCTGTAATCCTAATCTATATTTTGAGGTTTCTTTTTCTTTGCTTACTAAAGAATGTTTTACCAAAATATTTAGTATCCTATGTACAGTACTCTTTGGAAAAAGTAACTTTGGGTATATTTCAGCTAGCCTTACACCTTCTCTTGCATTACTAAGATAATTTAAAATCGCTATTGACTTTTCTATTGAGTTCATACAATTTATTTGTCCTCATTTGTCCCATATTATGGTACAGTGTCCCATATATTTAACATATCATAATAAAAATAAAAAGTCAATCTTTTTGTCATCTAAAAATCAATACGTGTCAGAGGAGTTGTCCCTACTTATGCTTATATTAAAATAAGCTCGAAAATTCTTCAACTATTTTCACAAAATACCATACCATGTTTCTTAGATAAATAATAAGCAAATATTTTAAGTAGATAGAAAGAATGTCATCTAATATGTTTGCAAGTACTGGAACTTGTATAATTCAAAATAATATCCCCTTTTTGCAAGGAGTTGAGTATGAGTTCCGCTTTCGACAATTTTACCTTTATGCATAACATATATTTTGTCAACATCTTTAATGGTAGATAATCGGTGAGCGATAGCAATGCTACTCCTATTCTTCATAATTTTTTTTATAGCATCCTGGATAAGATATTCA
>Ga0315274_10007763_pt1 | contig 15515 bp, 15 predicted proteins | sample YL17G02_20_MG_FD_203700 | JGI IMG/M metagenome (GOLD analysis project Ga0315274, IMG submission 203700) | Sediment microbial communities from Yellowstone Lake, YNP, Wyoming, USA - YL17G02_20 | ecosystem: Environmental > Aquatic > Freshwater > Lake > Sediment | place: USA: Wyoming | collected... | reverse complement strand
CGGCGGCCTTGACCTCGCTGGGGGTGTGAAAGTGCACGTCGATTCCCCGGCGTGCAGCGGCCAGTGCGATCACCCCGCCGGCCTGCGCGGTGCCCATGGCGGTGTTGGCGTTCTGGTTGGCGAACACTCGCTCGATGGCCAGCACGTCGGGCAGGTGGGTGTCTAGCCAGTGTTCGACGGCGTCGCTGATCGCAAGCAGCCGCAGAGCCAGCGGGTCCTCGGCGGGGGTGCGCACCACATCGACATCCAGGGCGATGACCTGACGGCCGCCGCGGCTCTCGATCACCGAGAGCCCACAGCGAGTCAGGCCAGGATCGACTCCCATCACCCGCACGGATCACCCTTTCGCCGCCGGCAGCTACGAACAGTTGTTCGATAGCCTAACGGCCGGGGCCGACATCGCCGCGCAGCGACATACCGGGGAATCAGTCCTCGTCGAGCTGGGCGGCGACGTCGTCGGAGATGTCGATATTGGTGTAGACGTCCTGCACGTCATCGCTGTCTTCGAGTGCGTCGACGAGCTTGAGGACCTTGCGGGCGGTCTCCAGGTCGACCGGCACCATGACCGAAGGCTGGAAGCTGGCGTCGGCGGAGTCGTAGTCGATACCGGCTTCCTGCAGCGCGGTGCGCACGGCCACCAGATCCCCCGGCTCGGAGATGACCTCGAAGCTGTCGCCGAGGTCATTGACCTCCTCGGCGCCGGCTTCCAGAACCGCCAGCAGCACGTCGTCCTCGCTCAGCCCGTTCTTCTCCAGCGTCACCACACCCTTGCGGGAGAACAGGTAGGCCACCGATCCCGGGTCGGCCATGTTGCCGCCGTTGCGGGTCATCGCAACGCGGACGTCACCGGCGGCCCGGTTGCGGTTGTCGGTGAGGCATTCGATGAGAACCGCGACGCCGTTGGGGCCGTAGCCCTCGTAGGTGATGTTCTGCCAGTCCGCGCCGCCGGCTTCCTCGCCGCCACCGCGCTTGCGGGCGCGTTCGATGTTGTCGTTGGGGACCGAGGACTTCTTGGCCTTCGCGATGGCGTCCCAGAGGGTGGGGTTGCCGTTCGGGTCGCTGCCGCCGACGCGAGCCGCGACTTCGATGTTCTTGATCAGCTTGGCGAACATCTTGCCGCGCTTGGCGTCGACGACGGCCTTCTTGTGCTTGGTGGTAGCCCATTTGGAATGGCCGCTCATGGTTACATCCTCGTCCGTACCGATTTGTGCCCCGCCGAGTCTACTGCGACGCCCCCCGCGGCCCGGCAAAGCGTCGGGTGAGGAGCCACGCACACGAATCGCGAGAAACCCACTGCAGGTCTGCTCACTCAACGCCTGACGCGGCGACTATGCCTGGCCGGTGACGATGTCGACAAAGAGTTTGTGCACGCGACGGTCGCCGGTGATCTCCGGATGGAACGCCGTGGCGAGCACCGAGCCCTGCCGGACGGCGACGATGTGCTCACCCGCGCGGGCCAGCACCTCCACGTCCGGCCCAACCCGCTCCACCCACGGGGCACGGATGAACACCGCGTGCGCCGGTCCGTCGAGGCCGCGGAATTCGATATCGCCTTCGAAGGAGTCGACCTGTCGGCCGAAGGCGTTGCGCCGCACCGTCATATCGATGGCACCCAGCGCGGAGGCCTCCCGGCCCGGTTCGCCGGCGTCGAGGATCTCACTGGCGAGCAGGATCATCCCGGCACACGACCCATAGGCGGGCATGCCGTCGGCCAGGCGGCGCCGAAGGGGCTCCAGCAGATCGAACTCGCGAAGCAGCAGGCTCATGGTGGTGGACTCCCCGCCGGGGATCACCAGCGCTTCGACCGCGTCCAGTTCGCTGCGGCGCCGCACGGTGGACGCTTCGGCGCCGGCCTCGCGCAGGGCCGCCAGATGCTCGCGGGTGTCACCCTGCAGGGCGAGCACGCCGACTTTCGCCGGGCTGCTCACTGTTCGGCTGAGGGCGGGGTGTACCCGCGTTTGTAGCGGGTCAGCCCTTCCTGCATGACCGCGGCGACCATCTTCCCGTCGCGGGTGAAGATCTTGCCCTGGGTCAGCGCCCGGCCGCCGCACGCCGACGGCGAGGACTGGTCGTAGAGCAGCCACTCATCGGCCCGGAACGGACGCATGAACCACATCGCGTGGTCCAGCGAGGCCACCATCAGGTGCGGGCGCTCTTGGGCGTGGGTGACGTTGGCCGAGCCCAGCAGGGTGAGGTCGCTGAGATAGGTCAACGCACAGAGGTGCAGCACCGGGTCGTCGGGCAGTGGATCCTTGTGCTTGAACCACACCTGTTGCTGGGAAGCCTTGCCGGGCAGCAGGGCCAGCTCCTCGCGGGGCACCATCCGGATGTCCCACTCGGCGAACTGGGCGAACCCGGCGTCGTCGAAAACCCTTCCCTGCGAACGGAATCCGGGCAGATCATCGGGTGGCGGCGCGTCGGGCATCGCATCCTGGTGCTCGATACCGTCCTGGCTGACCTGGAAAGAGACGCCCATGGAGAAGATGGTCTCGCCGTGCTGGACGGCGTTGACCCGCCGGGTGCAGAACGAGCCGCCGTCGCGCGGTCGGTCCACCAGATAGACGGCCGGCTCGGTGGCGTCCCCGGGGCGCAGGAAGTATCCGTGCAACGAGTGGACGTGGTACTCCGGATCGACCGTGCGAACCGCGGACACCAGCGACTGGCCGGCGATGTGACCGCCGAAAGTCCGCTGCAGGAAACCGGATTCGGGGCTGAAGACGGCACCGCGATAGATGTTGACCTCGAGCTGCTCCAGATCGAGGATCTCTTCGATCGCCATCTATCTGTGGTCTTCGCGCAAGCGGATCATCCGGTTACCAGCCGCGCTGAGCGAGCCGGTGCGGTTGCGGGATGTCGTCGACGTTGATGCCCACCATGGCCTCGCCCAGGCCGCGCGAGACCTTGGCCAGCACGTCGGGGTCGTCGTAGAAGGTGGTGGCCTTGACGATGGCCGCGCCCCGCTGGGCGGGGTCACCGGACTTGAAGATCCCCGAGCCGACGAACACACCCTCGGCGCCGAGCTGCATCATCATCGCCGCGTCCGCCGGGGTGGCGATGCCGCCGGCGGTGAACAGCGTCACCGGCAGCTTGCCGGCCCGGGCCACCTCGACAACCAGGTCGTAGGGCGCCTGCAGCTCTTTTGCGGCGACGAACAACTCGTCCTCGGACAGCGACGTCAGCCGGCGGATCTCACCGGAAATGGTGCGCATGTGCATGGTGGCGTTGGAGACGTCACCGGTTCCGGCCTCGCCCTTGGAGCGGATCATCGCCGCGCCCTCGGTGATGCGCCGCAGCGCCTCGCCCAGGTTCGTCGCCCCGCACACGAACGGAACGGTGAAACGCCACTTGTCGATGTGATTGGTGTAGTCGGCGGGGGTGAGCACCTCGGACTCGTCGATGTAGTCCACCCCGAGGCTCTGCAGGATCTGCGCCTCGACGAAGTGCCCGATCCGGACCTTGGCCATCACCGGGATGGTGACCGCGGCGATGATTCCCTCGATCAGGTCCGGGTCACTCATCCGGGCCACCCCGCCCTGGGCGCGGATGTCGGCGGGCACCCGCTCCAGAGCCATCACCGCGACGGCTCCGGCCGCCTCGGCGATACGCGCCTGCTCCGGGGTGACGACGTCCATGATGACGCCGCCCTTGAGCATTTCGGCCATGCCGCGCTTGACCCGCGCTGTCCCGGTCTGCGCGTGATTGGCTGAACCGTTGGCTGCAGCTGCGGTTTCCACTGGGAGCTCCTTCAATCGGTGCGGGTCCAGTCTAGAGTGCGGGTCGCAGCGGTCGATCCCGGCTGTGGGTCAGCGGATGGAGTGCGGGCTGGGCAACGGATCCGCGGTCCCGTCGGCGAGCCGGTTGGCGTGGTCGAGCAGATCACGCAGCTGCAGCGGGTACACCCGCTGGCCGCCGGCCACCAGTTGATCGATCGCTGCGGAGTCGCACCAACGGTGGCCGTGGATATAGCGAAGCTCCAGCGGTGTGCGGCCGACCGGCGACGGTTCGAAGCGACGGGTTCGGTGCACGAAGTAGAACTCCTCGCTGGCCATGACCGAGCCGTTGAAGTGGATCTCCGATTCGCGGCGCCACACCGGCCCGACCATCTGTTCCGGCTCGACCCGCAGTCCGGTCTCCTCGGCGAGTTCACGGGCGGCGGTCAGCGCCAGCGGCTCGCCGGGGTGGGTCTGGCCGCCGACGGTGAACCACCACCGGGGTGCGGTGCCGTCGGTGATGGCCGGGTCGGATCCGCAGAACAGCAGCACCGCGCCCTCGTCGTCGAGCAGCACCACGCGCGACGAGGTGCGTGTCGGACTCATCTGATTCAACGCTGCTTCTGATTCAACGCTGCGCGGTCTCGGCGATCTCGAAATAGCTGGGCAGCGGCGCTCGCCCACCCAGCCGCAACCAGCGGACCGGCCGCTGCTCGCGCAGTGCCAGGGTGTCGCGTACGGCGTCGTTGTGAAAGCGCCTGGCCAGTAGCACGCGGGTTTCGGCCTCGGCCAGTTCGGCCACCAGCGCGGCGGGCACCGCGGCCGGGTCGATGAGGGTCAGCACGGTGGACAGTTCGTTCTCGCAGCCTTCCCGGGCCGATCTGGGTGCCCGCTCGGCGGCGTCGGCCAGGGCGGCCAGCCGGCGGCCGTCCGGACGTCCGGCATAGGCGTCGGCGGCGATGGCGCGGGCCACCACCGCGCGCCGGGCCAGAGCCGCGTCCAGTGCCTGCCACGACAGGTCGTAACGCACGTGCAACCGGTCCAGCCGGTGGGCGGTCTGGTAGGCCCAGGCGGCCAGCACCACCGCAGCGAGGGCGAGCAGGGCCAGCAGGGTCCACAGCAGCACAGAACCCATCAGGTCGGACTCAGAGTCCCGGTCGCCGCCCTGGTCCCGGTCGCCGTGGTCTTGGTCGCCGTGGTCTTGGTCGCCGTGGTCTTGGTCGCCGTGGTCTTGGAACCGCTGACTCTGACTTTGGCTCCCGGCACCGCGACCGTCTCGTAGACCCGCATGATGTCGTCGGCCACCACCGACCAGTCGTAGCGGTGGACCGCCGCCGTGGCGGCTTTGACGTAGCGGACCCGCAGTTTGGCGTCGACCAGGACGTCGATCAGCGCCTCGGCCAGCGCAGCGGGGTCGTCGACCGGCACCAGTCGCCCGGCCTTGCCGTCGGCGAGCACCCGGCGGAAGGCATCGAGGTTGCTGGCCACCACCGGGGTGCCGGCGGCCATCGCCTCGACCAGAACGATGCCGAAGCTCTCCCCGCCGGTGTTGGGGGCGCAGTAGACGTCGGCGCTGCGCAACGCCGAGGCCTTCTCGTCGTCGTCGACCTGGCCGAGGAACCGCAGGTGCCCGCCCAAGTCACCGGCCTTCTCGCGCAACTCGTCCGCGTCGCCGCGGCCCACGATGAGGACCTCGACGTCATCGAACCGTTCGACCAGTGCGGGCAGCGCATCCAACAGTGCCGCCATGCCCTTGCGCGGCTCGTCGAACCGGCCGAGGAACAGCACGGTCTTGCCGGGGCGGGGGTAGCCGGGCAGTAAGGGAGCCGACGCGAACGATTCGACGTCGACACCGTTGGGAATCTCGACGGCGTCGGAGCCCAGCGCCTCCATCTGCCAGCGGCGGGCGAGGTCGGAGACAGCGATGCGGCCTACGATCTTCTCGTTCCAGGGCCGCAGGACGCCCTGAAAAACTCCGAGCGCCAACGACTTTGTGGTGGAGGTGTGAAAAGTCGCGACGATCGGCCCCTCGGCGATCATCAGTGCAAGCACCGACAAGCTGGGAGCGTTGGGCTCGTGCAGGTGCAGGACGTCGAAGTCGCCCTGGGCGATCCACTTCTTGACCATCCGGTGGGTGGCGGGCCCGAACCGCAGCCGGGCCACCGAGCCGTTGTAGCGAATCGGCACAGCCTTGCCGCCGGAGACCACCCAGTCGGGTAGCTGGACGTGCGGGGAGGACGGTGCCAGCACACTGACGTCGTGTCCGCGGGCACGCAGCACCTCGCCGAGTTGCAGCACGTGCGCCTGCACCCCGCCGTGGACGTCGAAGGAGTAGGGGCACACCATGCCGATGCGCATCAGGTTCCCTCGAGGTGGGCGCGCCGCTTCGCGCTGAGGTCGGCGAGCCACAGCGGCTGGAGCATGTGCCAGTCCTGGGGATGCGCGGCGATGTTCACCGCGAACCGGTCGGCCAGCGCCTGGATGATCACACCGACGTCGCCGGAACTCGTGTCCAGGGCGTCGTCGATCCGGACCACGCAGTCCTCGCCGTCGTAGTAGACGTGCGCGGGATGCAGGGGGGCGCCGGTCTGGAGCGCCAACTTGGCCGGGCCGGCGGGCATCCGGGTGGTTTCGCCGAAGAAATCCACCGGGACCCCGGACCGGGTGAGATCACGGTCGGCCATCAGGCAGACGAACTGGTTCGCGCGCAGACGCTCGGCCAGCACTTCCATCGGCGGACGCTCGCCTCCGGTCAGCGGCAACACCTCGAACCCCAGGCTCTCCCGAAATTCGATGAACCGGTCGTACAGCGACTCCGGCTTGAGCCGTTCGGCCACGGTGGTGAAGGTGCCGTACTGCTGGGCCAGCCACACCCCCGCCATATCCCAGTTGCCGCTGTGCGGCAGCGCCATCACCGCGCCGCGGCCCCCTTGTTTGGCGGCGGCGAACTTCTCAGCGCCGATGAACACCGAATCGAGCCGCTTGGCCAGCACGGTGTGATCCATCAACGGCAGCCGGAACGCCTCACGCCAGTACCGCGCATAGGAGGCCAACGAGGCCCGCATCAGCGAGTCGGGCACGTCAGCCGGCGTGGTGCCGATGACCCGGGCCAGGTTCCTGCGCAGCTGCTCAGGCCCTCCCCCTCGGGCGAAGTAACGCGCCCCTGCGCCGAAAACATTGCGCGCCAGCGGTTCCGGCATCGCGCGCACCACCCGCCAACCGGCTGCATACCCCCAGCCGGAGAGGTTCTCGGTGGACGGAACCAGCGTCCGGCCCGCATTCCACAGCATCCGCGGTCCAGTGCTCATTGCTCAGCGCTTCCGGCTTCACCGGCGGCGGACGTGCCCGGTGCGGGGATCTTGTCCATCGCTCCCGGCGAAGTCCGCACGCTGTGCAGGCGCTGGCCCACGGTCACCAGGCTGGCCACCGCCAGCAGCCACATCGCCACCGGAAGGGCTATCGGGATGGGGAAGAACGGCAGGTCCGAAAGGCCGGCGCCCAACAACACGATGATCAGCCGCTCGGGCCGCTCGATGAGCCCGCCGCCGCCGTCCAGGCCGCTGGCCTCGGCGCGGGCCTTGATGTAGGAGATGACCTGTGAGGTCACCAGGCAGATCAGGGTCGCCACCACCAATGACGAACTCCGCAGCCCGAACGCCGCCCACCACAGCAGCCCGCAGAAAATCGCACCGTCGCTGATCCGGTCGCAGGCCGCGTCGAGCACCGCGCCGAACCGGGTTCCCCCGCCGCGCTGGCGCGCCATCGCGCCGTCGAGCATGTCGGCCAACACGAAGAACCAGATCACCAGCCAGCCGGCGAACAGCTGCCCGGCGGGGAACAGGGTCAGCGCCGCCAGCACCGAACCCGCGGTGCCGATGATGGTGACGATGTCGGGGGTCAGGCCGGCCCGCAGCGCCGCCTTGGCCACCGGTGCGCTCAGTCTGGCGTAGGCCGCCCGGGTCATCAGATAGAAGTCGCTCACGGATGGGCCGCCCACTCGGCAGCCAGCAGGGCGCGGGTGTCGCGTAGCAGCTGCGGGATCACCTTGGTCTCCCCGACCACGGTGATGAAGTTCGCGTCGCCGGACCAGCGCGGCACCACATGCATGTGCAGGTGTTCGGCCAGCGATCCGCCCGCAGATCGGCCCAGGTTGAGCCCGACGTTGAAGCCGTCCGGGCGCGACACCGACTTGATCACCCGGATCGCCTTCTGGGTGAACGTCATCAGCTCCGCGCTCTCGGCGTCGGTCAGGTCCTCGAGCTCGGAAACCTGTCGGTAGGGCACCACCATCAGATGTCCGGGGTTGTACGGGTAAAGGTTGAGCACCGAGTACACCAGTTCACCGCGGGCGATCACCAAGCCCTCCTCGTCGGCCATCATCGGGATATCGGTGAACGGCTGCGAGGAGCCGGCCGAGCCGCCGAACTTGGGCGACCCGACGATGTAGCTCATCCGGTGTGGGGTCCACAGCCGCTGCAGCCGGTCCGGGTCGCCGGCACCCCGGTCGATGAGCTGCGCCTCCTCGGTCGACCGCTCAGTCACTCCGCGACCTTCACCGATTCGGCTGTGGGAGCGGCGTTCTGGCGGTCGTCGATCCACGCGCCGATCGCCGCCACCGCCTTGTCGCGGGGCACCCCGTTGATCTGGCTGCGGTCGGCGAACCGGAAAGACACGGCCCCCGCTTCCACGTCGCGGTCGCCGGCGAGCAGCATGAACGGCACCTTCTGGTTGGTGTGGTTGACGATCTTCTTGGCCATCCGGTCGTCGCTGGCGTCGACCTCGGCGCGCACCCCGTGTGAGCGCAACTCGGCGGCGACGTCGTGCAGGTAACCGGCATGCTCCTCGGCGACCGGGATACCGACCACCTGCACCGGCGCCAACCAGGCCGGGAACGCGCCGGCGTAGTGCTCGGTGAGGATGCCGAAGAACCGTTCGATGGAGCCGAACAGCGCTCGGTGGATCAGCACCGGGCGCTGGCGGGTGCCGTCGGCGGCGGTGTACTCCAGCCCGAACCGCTCGGGCATGTTGAAGTCCAGCTGGATGGTGGACATCTGCCAGCTGCGGCCGAGCGCGTCGCGCACCTGCACCGAGATCTTCGGGCCGTAGAACGCCGCACCGCCGGGGTCGGGGACCAGGTTCAGGCCGCTGGACTCGGCGACCTCGCGCAGCGTCTCGGTGGCTTGCTCCCACAGTTCGTCGGATCCGACGTACTTCTCCGGGTCCTTGGTGGACAACTCCAGATAGAAGTCGTCCAGCCCGTAGTCGCCGAGCAGGTCGAGCACGAAGCGCAGCAGCGAGGCCAGCTCGTCGCGCATCTGGTCGCGGGTGCAGTAGATGTGCGAGTCGTCCTGGGTCATGCCGCGCACCCGGGTCAGGCCGTGCACCACGCCGGACTTCTCATAGCGGTAGACAGTGCCGAACTCGAAGAGCCGCAACGGAAGTTCGCGGTAGGAGCGGCCCCGGGACCGGTAGATCAGATGGTGCATGGGGCAGTTCATCGGCTTGAGGTAGTAGTCCTGCCCCGGCTTGCGCAGCGTGCCGTCCTCGGCGTACTCGGCGTCGATGTGCATGGGCGGGAACATGCCTTCGGCGTACCACTCCAGATGTCCGGAGGTGATGTAGAGCTGTTCCTTTGTGATGTGTGGGGTGTTGACGAATTCGTAGCCGGCCTCGATGTGCTTGCGGCGGGAGTACTCCTCCAGTTCGCGGCGCACGATGCCGCCCTTGGGATGGAAAACCGCAAGGCCCGAACCGATTTCGTCGGGGAAGCTGAAGAGGTCCAGCTCAGCACCGAGCCTGCGGTGGTCGCGGCGCTGCGCCTCCTCGAGGATCTCCAGGTGGCGGTCGAGGGCCTCCTGCGATTCCCAGGCCGTGCCGTAGATGCGTTGCAGGCTGGCGTTGGCCTGGTTGCCGCGCCAGTAGGCCGCCGAGCTGCGGGTCAGCTTGAACGCCGGGATGTACTTGGTGGTCGGGATGTGCGGGCCGCGGCACAGGTCGCCCCAAATCCGTTCCCGGGTGCGGGGATTGAGGTTGTCATAGGCGGTCAGCTCGTCATTGGAACCAGGGGGGCCGACCTCCATGACGTCCGGGTCGCCGGACTTGTCGTCGACCAGTTCAAGCTTGTAGGGCTCCCGGGCGAGTTCGGCGCGCGCGACGTCCTTGGACTCATATACCCGCCGGGAGAACAGCTGGCCGTCTTTGACGATCTGGCGCATCCGCTTCTCCAGCGCCTCGAGGTCCTCGGGGGTGAAGGCCTGCGGCACGTCGAAGTCGTAGTAGAAGCCGTCGGTGATCGGCGGTCCGATCCCGAGTCTGGCCTCCGGGAACATCTGCTGCACGGCCTGGGCCAGCACGTGGGCTGCGGAGTGCCGGAGGACGCCGCGGCCCTCGTCGGTGTCGGCGGCCACCGGGGTTACCGCACAGTCCGCCTCCGGCACCCAACTCAGGTCGCGCAGTTTCCCGTCGGCGTCGCGGACAACGACGATCGCGCCGGGTTCACCGCGACTGGGCAGGCCGGCGTCGCGGACTGCGGCACCCGCGGTGGTCCCGGCCGGGACCTGCAGCAGGTCGACCGGTGCGGGGTGTGCGGGGGCGCTCATCGACGGTCTCTTTCAACTCGGGCAACAACGATTGCCCGCCGGGTCGGCGGCGGTCGGGCTAATGCTATCGAGGGACCTGATCAGGCTCCCAGTCCGATGGGGCTGCGCAGCATCGGGTGTTCCAGGCCCACCAGGGTCGCCAGCCAGTCGATGGCCCCGAAAAACCACAGCGTGAACACCACGACGGCGGCGGTCAGCACCGCGCCCGTGGCCTGGACCCACCAGGGCTGGCGGCGCAACCAGGTCATTGCGGTGTCGTAGCGGGCCCGGGTGAAAGTCAGGGTGCGCCGGGCCCAGTAGAACTCGGTGGCCAGGATCGCCAGACCGAGGAAGACGATCGCCCAGCCGGGACCGGGGTACGGAATGGCTGCGCCGCCGACCAGCAGCACTGTGAGTCCCACGATGGCGACCAGAACGCGATAGCAGAAGTCGGCCAGCGGCCGCTCCCGCAACCGATCGCGGCGTTTCGACCACCGGCGCCTGTCCGAACCGCTGTCTGCCGCCACGAAACCGAGGGTACGTGCGCCCGACTCCGTGCCACGGCATGGTGGGGGGGTGAAACTGGCCGAACTTGCCGGGTTGCCGCTGACCTACTCCGACGTGGGCGCGACGGCTGCCCCAGCGCCGAAGGCCCTGCCCGATGGGTATTCCCACGTCCGGTTGTCGCACCGGATCGGGCAGGGGCGGGACCGCTTCGAGCAGGCGGCCGGGGCGGTGATGCGCTACGCCATGCTGCGCGGTGCGGGGCTTACGGTGAGCGCCACCACCGAGGTGGCCGAGGTCGGCACCGACGTGCTGGGCAGGCTCGGCCCGTTCGTCGCGCCGTGTCGGGTGGTCTATGTGATCGACGAGCCGAACCGCCGCGGGTTCGCCTACGGCAGCCTGCCCGGACATGCGGTGGCCGGTGAGGAGATGTTCGGGGTGCGTTACGACCCCGCTGACGGCGCGGTCTACAGCGAGGTGGTGGCGTTCTCCCGGCCTGCCGCGTGGTGGAGCCGGCTGGGCGCCCCCGTGCTGTCGCTGAGTCAGCGGATCGTGACACGGCGCTACCTCACCGCGGTGTAGACAAGTCGATGGCCGCTACCCCGGCCCGGGTCAGGCCCGCAGCGTCGACATGCCGCCGTCGAGGCCGAGCACCTGACCGGTGATCCAGCCGCTGTCCGCAGAGAGCAAGAAGCTTGCCAGTGCGGCTGCCTCGGTGGCGGTTCCGATCCGCTTGAGCGGGTAGCGCGCTGCCATGGCCGCACGTTTCTCGGGCGTGGAGAGCATCCGGTCGACCAGTGGGGTGTCCACCAGCGCGGGGGCGATGGCGTTCACCCGCACCCGCGGTGCCCATTCCGCGGCCAGCGAACGCACCAGTCCCTCCACCGCACCCTTGGCCGCCGCGACCGACGAGTGCATCGGCATGCCCTGGCCCACCGCGACGGTACTGAACATCACCACGCTGGCCGGGTTTCCGTCGGCGCCTGCCAGCCGCGGCTGGCAGGCCTTCAGAAACCGCACGGCGCCAAGGAGATTGACATCCCAGTCGCGCCGGAAATCGTCCTCGGACAGTGCCCGGAAGCTCTTGAGGTTCACCGTTCCGGGGCAGTAGACCGCGCCCTGGACCGACTCGGGCGGGGCGGGCAGCGGGTCGGATCCGGTGACGTCACAGGCGATGTGGCGAACCGGGCCCGCGGCGCTCAGGTCGTCGGCCGATCGGGACCAGACGTCGATGCGCTCGGCCGTGGGCGCCAGCAGCCGAACCAGTTCCAGGCCGATCCCCCGGCTGCCGCCTGCAATGAGGTATGTGCTCATCGCCTTGATGATAGGCAGCCGCGGTTGCGGTAACCACACCGCGGAAGCCCTGCTCCCCCAGCGCCGCGGGAGCGGCATCGCCGCGGGAGCCGCGTCCAGCGTCGAGTGCAGGCTGACCACGGCGACGAAACCCGCATACCATCCGCCTACTAGGGTTGACGGCGCTGCCGAACGCGGCGACGGAGAGCTGCGCCGCGACCTGACCGGGGTGAATCCGATCTCACTGCTACGTCAGACTTGCGCGATCTCCGGGCTGCCGATACCCCGTAGCATCCAACAATGCGTGTTTTGGTTACCGGTGCCACCGGATACGTCGGCTCAAGGCTGGTCGCAGAGCTGGTCCGAGAGGGGCATCATGTCGTGGCCGCCACCCGCAACCCCGAGAAGCTCGCGCGGTTCGGCTGGTGCGACCAGGTCGCCGCAGTTCCCCTCGACGCCGACGATCCCGCCTCGGTGGCCGCGGCGTTCGCCCAGGCCGGGCCGGTCGACGTTGTCTACTACCTGGTCCACGCGATCGGCCAACCCGACTTCCGGGCGCGGGACAACGTCGCGGCGGCCAATGTCGCCGCTGCCGCGACCAAGAGCGGCGCAGGCCGCATTGTCTACCTGGGCGGGTTCGTTCCCGACGACGACACCCTGTCGGAGCACCTGGCCGGGCGGGCCGAGGTCGCCCATGCGCTGAACGTCGCGGGCGGCCCGGAACTGGTGTGGCTGGGAGCCGCCGTTATCATCGGCGCGGGCTCGACGTCGTTCGAGATGGTGCGCTATGTCGGCGACCGGTTCTGGTTGATCCCGCTACCGCAGTGGGCGGATCACCGCTTGGACCCGATCTCGATTCGCGACGTGCTGTACTACCTAGTCGCTGCCGCCGACTCGGAGCGTGTCCCGGTCGGCGCGTACGACATCGTCGGTCCGTCGACCACCACCTACCACAAGCTGCTGGACAGCTACGTGCGCGCGGCGGGCGGGATGCGGGCGGTGCTGCCGGTCCTTGATGTCGTGCCGAGGGGTGTCGTCGGGCGGGTAGCCGGTGCGACGGTCCCGGTGCCCACCGGTCTGGCGGCCGACTTGATCGAATCGCTGGACCATCCGATGACGGCCTCCGACACCCTGCTGCGTGACTATGTTCCCGACCCGCCGGGGGGACTCACATCCATCGATGACGCAGTCGACGCATCGGTGTCCAGCCCGGCGCCGCGACCCGTCGACGAGCTCGCTGACCCGCACCACCTAGCCGACAGCGATCCGCAGTGGGCGGGCGGTGACACGTTGCGGCTGCGGCAGTTGGCTGGCGCGGTGACGCCGGCGGCAGCCCACCCGGCTCTGGGTCTGTTGCGGGCGATCCCGCGACCTGTCGCAGGTGTGCTGCGCACTGGACTGGACCGGCTGTTGAGGGTGCTGCGGATGCGCGCGGGATGACGGTCCCGAAGCACCGCACCTCATACGCCTCGGTCAGCGGGTACCGATGGTCGCGACCTGGCACCAAACGCAACCCGCGGTGGTCCCGGTCGTGCTCGCGGAAGCTGATCGGGTTGCGCTCCGCGCCGGGTCCGGCGGTTGCAAGCCAATGGGACACACACCCTGCGCCGGTCATCTAGTGCCGAGCGTCGGCGAACGCTTCGAACCGATGCGGGCCGGATGTGGTTCGTCGTTTCTGCGGTGTTGCCGGTGAGGCGGAGAATCGACCAAAGGTGCACTGGGGTCAGGTGTGGTGGTCCCGGCTGGGATCGAACCAGCGACCTTCCGCGTGTGAATTGGAAAAGATAGCCGCTGACCTGCGCCAACAGCGCGGGAACGCGGCGCACACCACGCACTGACCTCGCTCGACGCACCGGCTCCTGATCTGAACCGGACAGGAACCGGACACGCTTCAGGCCCCTAAGGGAAAAGCCCTCGGCCACCCCATTCCTCGCAAGAACGGTGGCCGAGGGCTCCCAGATGGGGTCTTTGGTGCCACTAGAAAACATGGTGCCCGGAATTGCCGGCACCGACAAGGCCGCGCCTGCGAACGCCGGCCAGCCGCCCGCCTCCCCCGCCGCTGAGCCCGAATCGGACTGCGGGACTCTCGGAGGGCCTGTTAGCGCAGCTGTTATCAAGGGCGGGGCCGCGGGAGGAGCCGCGGGCGGAGCTGAGGAGCCGCCCCAGGCGGCGACGAGGCGGAGACAACAAGCGGATCCGGGAGCGGACCCGAGCGTCAGCGTCCCGCCGATACCAGCGGAGTTAACAGGCCCGCAGCCGCACCCAGGTGCCGAGCTGGGCCACGTCGCTGGGAGCGCAGTGGCGGCGGCCGGCCAGAGCAGTGCGCACGGGCTTGTTATATGTGCCAAAAGTGTCCACGCGCAGGCCGGTGGCGGTTCGGTAGCCACGGATGGCCCGGTCGCGGAGGTCTTCGGTCCGAGCTTTCCCGGTCAGGCCGACGTCGCTTCTGCGGCTTCGCGGTTCCGCTCACCGGAAGGCATCGCCGGTGTCGACCGCAGGGACATCGAGTTCGAGGGTGGGCAGTTTCACGTGACCATCGGTCCGGGCATGAATCAACTGAGTTGGACCCGCCCCGTCCTGGTCGAGAAGTCCATCGAACGGGCTGCGTCCCGTGGCGGGCGAGTCACGGTGAACGACCTCGAACGTGAACTGCGCGACGCGCTCGACGGGTTCGACGGGTTCGATGAATCGGACAGGAGGGCGCCGGGCATGCGAGGTGCCATCACATCGTGGTCGCGCAAGTCGAGGGCCAACATGTGCCGGAAACTGGCCGAGTACGACTACAACCAGATGTTCGCCGATGACCGGACCCCGGCAATGGTCACCTTCACCTATCCCGATGACTGGCTGACCGCCGCGCCGTCGGGGACTGCAGTCAAAAGGCATTTGCGGCTGTGGGCCAAAAGGTTCCGGACCGAATGGAACGAAACGCCCCGCTACATCTGGAAGATGGAGTTCCAGATGCGTGGTGCTCCGCACCTTCACCTGGGCATGGCTTTCCCAGCCGGGACCGGCAAGTCGGGGCTGCCGTTTCGCCAATGGTGTTCCGGGGCATGGGCCGACGTCGTGGACCATCCCGATCCCGAGCAGCGTGCCCGGCATCTCAATGCCGGCACTGCCGTCGACATCATCGCCGGCGTGAAAGGCCGCGACCCGAAACGGCTGGCGATCTACTTCACCAAGCACGCCGCCCCGAATTCCGGCAGCAGCAAGGAGTACCAACACATCGTTCCCGAGGCCTGGCTGCAGCCGGGGAAAGGTCCCGGCCGGTTCTGGGGTGTGGCCGGTTTGCAGCGGGCCACGATCAAGGTCGAGATCGGCCGGACCGACTACATCAACGCCCGCCGCATCGTGCGCCGTTGGTCCCGCGCCCAGCTGCGTACTCCGATCCGGCCACCCGCTTCCCCACCGCCGTCAATCCCCGAACGGC
>Ga0315274_10007761_pt1 | contig 15517 bp, 32 predicted proteins | sample YL17G02_20_MG_FD_203700 | JGI IMG/M metagenome (GOLD analysis project Ga0315274, IMG submission 203700) | Sediment microbial communities from Yellowstone Lake, YNP, Wyoming, USA - YL17G02_20 | ecosystem: Environmental > Aquatic > Freshwater > Lake > Sediment | place: USA: Wyoming | collected... | reverse complement strand
CAACAACCGCCCCGTCCTTTATTCTTGCAGAACTTATTTAGAAAGTAACTTATGACAGAACAAACAATCATACAACTGGGACTCGGTGGAGCAGCTTTAGGGATAGTCTTTTGGTTTATGCGTTGGATGTGCCAACATTTAGACAAGAATAATAAGACTTTGGATGATTTACAGAATGTTATAAAGAAAAACACCCAAGTTACAGATGAACTTGTAACTTATTTCAAAGCGTTGAACGGTAAGTTAATACCAAAGGAGTAATATGCTTAGTCGATGTTGGTCAGGTGATTGGAGAATTACACAAGGATTCTCATCTACCCACAATGGGCTAGACCTCGCAACTCCTAACGGGACTAATTTATATGCTCCCGAACTAGGGGTAATCCACGCCAATACTACAGTTCCTTCAAGAAATGGTGAGAAATACACTTGTTTTAGAAGTATAGACGGAGTGAGAAAGATTTTATACGTCCATATAGGCAGTTTTGAAGCTTCTGGAAGCGTTAAAGCAGGGCAACTAATCGCTAAATCGGACAATACGGGTTTGAGTACAGGCCCACACACTCATATCATCTATCGGGAAAACGATGTAGCCAAAGACCCGATGGCATATTTGGGAGGAGGTGCAGAAATGAACACGCCAGAAACAAATGAAATACTTTATAAATACATTCTAGGCAGACCCCAAGGAACGGCAGGAGACCCTGGTGCGGCAACTAACTTAAATAAACCTTTAGATGAAGTCTTATTGTTTATGTATAAAGGGCAAGAAGCCACCAATTTCAGGGCTTGGGTTGATTCGATGAGAACCGAATTTCCCAAACTTCAATCAACAATAGAACAACTTAAAACTTCCTTGTCGAACCAAGCTGCGGAAATAGAATCCCTTGAAAAAGAACTAGACCATTCTAATAAGGTTATTAACGAACAGGTAGTAAAAGTAGCCGAGTTAGAAGCTAAGGTGGTAGAACTATCCAACTTACCGCCTACAGTCTGTCCTGAGCCAACACAGAGCCTTGGTGAGCCTACATTCTCGTCAGTTTTAGAATCTATACGCTTACTAATTAAGAAATGGTTGGGGGTGAGTTAAATGAGTAGCCGATATTCCTTGAATGGTGTGGATTTAACAAAGGTACTAAAGAACGCAATTATCTTTTTAGCACCAGCACTTATCGTATTGGTTGCTAGTTTTAAGGATATAGTTCCGCAAGATGCCGGATGGGCGGTTGTGGCACTATTCGTATTAAATGTAGCGACAGATATCATTAAAAAATTCGTTGCAGGAAAATAATCAGCGCCGGAGTAAGGAGCCGCTACCATTATATTATTTTGGGAGACTAGCGGCTTCTTGCTTTTTCTACCTCTTGTATTTTTTAATTTGTTGCCTACAGTATGTAGTAGGTTGACAAATTGTTTACTAGCGTGGTAAGATTGTAGCATATGGATTCCACCAATTCCAACAACTCTAAAAATTTAACCCCCGTCAGAGACCCCTTAACTGGTGGAATCCACTCTGGCGGGGATTTGATTGTTAGAAAAGGTGACTATGAATAATGAATACCGCCAAGAACTAAAAGAAGTTAAAGCTGAGGCCATTAAAAGAAGGTTATACACACCAATTGAATATCAAAATTCTTATTGGTATAAAATAAACCCCTACACGAAAAGAAAACAGTTTATTATGCCTTCTCGGGAACCTCTGCCAGACCATTTAAAAGAACTTATCTTAAAAGAATTACTAATAGTAGAAGAGGGGATGATCAGTGAAAGAGAAAGGAAGCTAAAAATAATTAAAGATTTTGATTTAGATATTAAATGGTTCTTTGAAGAATTAGAAATAGCCGAATTTGCCGAATATTATGTGCTACAAAAATGGATTGGAAAATTGATGTATGGATGATGCTATTTACGAAAAAGCTAGAAAATCTCAAGAAAAGGCCCAAAAAGACTTAGATAAAAAAGATAATGTTTCTTTTATATCGTTTCTTGAGACGGATGAACTTATAGTAGAGGAGGCTAAAGCGACATCTGCGACACATGCTTCACGTGCAGTACCTATAGATAATAAAAATATATTTATTACATATAATAAGAAAAGTGGCGCCATAAATATCGCCGACCAAATAAAAATCTCCGAAAAAACATATAAGCCTATAAATGACAGACTATCCGAAAAGGGGGCAATACTATTACCAACAGAAACTGAAGAATATAATAGCGATAAAGATTTAGTAGCCGAGATAAAAAAATTCCTTTTCAATTACTTTGACTTAAATTCATTTTTCAAAAAGTTTTTCCCTTATTTAATTTTGTTTTATTGGATTTACGACAAATTCCCTTTTGTTCCCTATGTTCATTTTGTTGGGAGAACTAGTACAGGGAAAACTACCGCTATGGAGGTTTTCGGAAGTATCTGCTACAAGCCAATCGATGCTTCCGGCTCTATAACATTAGCGTCTATTTTCAGAGTATCCTCTACTTGGAAAGGAACACTTCTATTGGATGAGTTTGAATCGATTGGGGAATCCAACAAGGAAATAATAGCTTTCTTAAAAATGGGAGTAGGGGATAAGTTTGTATTACGAACAGAGGGGGATTCTAAAAAAGAGGTGGAAGCTTATTCTACTAAAGCACCAAAGTTGTTTACATCAGAAAATCCGGTTACTGATGCAGGGCTTCGTTCACGGACAATAGTCATAAAAATGGAAGAAAACAAAACAAGAATTCCTTTGTATAGGCTAAACAAATTTTTAGAAGATGCACAAACTTTACGAAATAAACTTCTTTTATGGCGTTTTAGAAATCTTAATAAAATAAATTTAAGAGACATAGAATACGGCATCACAGAATTATCCGGTTTTGATAAGCGTGTTCAGCAAGTTATTACTCCTATTTATTATTTAGCTGACGAGGAAACTAGAAAGGAAATTGTCGATTTTGCTGTAGAACAAGAAGAAGAAACTAAGAGAGAACGCAAGGAATCTACAGATGGGGCTATTTTTGAAATTATTTTTGAGAATAAAGGTAGAGAGGTGACATTAGATGAAGTTGTTAAGCAATTAAATGAGGAAAGGGAAGATATAGGATACAAAAAACCATTCTCGCCTAAATACTATGCGAATGTAATTAGACAAAAACTAGGTTTTGATATAAAAAGAAAAGGACACGAAAACACGCCAACAATTATTACAGAAAAAAGAGAAGAAAAAATAGACAGCTTGGCTATTTATTATGGTTTAGCGACACCCCCAGCAAGTGACGCAAGTATCGCAGATGTCGCAATAGAAGAGGAAATCGACCCAGATGCGTTACCATTTTGAGGGCTTGACAATCCCTTATAAAGTAGTATAATTGTAGCAAAGGAGGCTAGAATGACTAAAATAATAGACAACTCTAAACAATATAAAACATCTGCCGAACAGCTCGCTTATCATCAAGGTTGGATGGACGGAATGAATAACTCCCAGAGGATTCGGGAGGAAGTAGAAAAAGAGGAGGAAAAAGCAAATGGAAAAGACTAAAGAATCAAATAAAAAAGACCTACGCAGAGGGGGGCTGTACTGGAAAAAAGACCCAAAGATACCCTACCTTTCCGTGACTCAATCCCTTTCGATTATAGATAAGCCGCAACTTCGTTATTGGTTCGGAAAAATGGTCTATTGGGCTATGGTAGAAGATCCAACCCTACAAGAGCAAGAGGCTCTTTCAGCCCCGTATAAAAAATCAAAAGATGCCGCCGGACGTGGTACTACAGTTCACTCAATCATCGAAGTATATAAACATACAAAAGAACACATAGAAAACATACCAGAGGCATTTAGAGGTTATGCTAATGCTTTTAAAAGTTGGATCGAAGATAACGATATCGAGATTTTAGAAAACGAACGAACGGTCTTTTCTGAAAAGTACATGTACGCTGGAACGCTTGACATAGTAGCAAAAAACAAAAAAAGCGGTAAAGTCTTGATTGTTGATGTTAAAACCGGAAAAGATATTTACCCCGAAGCTTTCCTGCAACTCTCCGCCTACAAACAAGCCTTAGCCGAAGAAGGAGTCGGAATAAATAGCACCGCAGTTCTTCTATTAAAAGAAGATGGATCATACAAGTTTGAAGAAGAAGAAGGAAACTTTCAAGCCTTCTTAGCAACAATGATTCTATTTAGATGGAAAAATCCCGATATAGATGCTCTTATTAAAATTTATAGAAAAGGAGGCAAAAATGGAGCTTGACGATATTAAAATTAACGTAAGCGAAGGGGGAGATTATGAGTCGATCCCGGAGGATGTTTATGAGACAATGATCGAAAAAATCGATTCAAAGATGGCGCTTAACAGTTTTAGCGGTAAAGAAGAACTGACTTTAAATGTGGTCTTTAACATTACCGAAGGCGAATATGCCGGAAGGAAACTTTTTAGGAGGATTCGACCAACCATCTCAATCGGTAAACCATCAAATCTTTACAAGTTAGTTTGTGCAATAGAAGGAAAAGAATTGGATGGCGACTTCTTTGAAAACTTTAAGCTTTCCAGCTTACTAGGGAGGTTTGTAAGGGCAACGGTAAAGAATGTAACCAAAGGTGATAGAACCTACTCTAACATAGATGGGTTCTTAGCAAGCAAACTCGACAACAAAATAACTAAGAAAACGAAAAAAGACGAAGAACCTGACCCCGAAGAAGTAGTCAAAGAACTAGCGAAAGGAATAGACTAATGCAAATCGAACCGGAACAAAGTTTCCAATATTTACTCGATCCAAGATTCGATATGTCCGCTTTCGATGAGGAAACCCTTGCCGGTATCGGACTAGCAGTGGTACAGACCAAAACCAACTCCCAGCAACTGATCGGAAAACTTGCTATCGCCCAGGAGAAACTTACAAAGAGAGGATCAATGAAGGCCTTTGCCAGCGCATTACAAATATCCTTCAGTTCTTTACGGGCCTACAAGTGCGTAGAAGAACGCTTAGAAGGATTGGAAGTTCCGGCCGATTATACTTGGGGCGCACGAGCCGTCCTAGCGGCACAGGACAACCCAAAGAAAGTCCTAGCGGAAGCGATAGTTCACGGGTTAAGTTCTGCGGAATTCGTTAGGACATTCTCCAAGACAAAGGAAGAAAAGTACGAAACGGTTACTTGCCCGAATTGCCATAAAATCATCGAAATCTAAAGGAGGATTAAATGGACTTTACACCAAACTACAAATCACTGGGGCTAAACAGCCCCCAAGAAGCATTGAAGTATATGTTAGCGTGTCTGTTAAAAAACAGAAAACAAATCATTAAGTGCGGTCTTGGATCGGCTTGGAAGGTCGGGGAAAATAAACACGAAGCCATAGAAGAATTAGCGGAGGCAGTATTTATAATCGGCGGTCAAATGTTTTTCCTTCGTGAAATAGGTTTCGTTCCTCAATCAAAACTAAGAGTATGACAGTAGCTGTACACAAAGGAAATCGGCTTGAATACCAAATATGCTATGATCTAGAAAGCTCCGGCCTAGACCCAACCGCACGGCGTACGGGTATTCGGGGAAGGAGAAGCCAAAGCCCCAGAATTTCAGAGCCGGGGGATATAATAACCAAACTACCTTTTTGCATCGAAGCAAAAAACCAAGAGAATATTAAAGGATTTTATAAATATTGGAACCAAGCAGTTTCCCAAAACATTCCCCCTAAGTCCCCATTACTGATAATCAAGAGCAACAACAATCCGGCGTTAGCTGTTTTAGACTGGCAAGAATTCATTTTCGTTCTTAGGGCGGCCTTAAAGGGGGGCTATCCGGACTCTTGACAAACAGTTATAGATATGCTACAATTTTGATATATGAGATACAAAGTAGGAACCGATATAAAATTAGTTAAAAGACCGATACTAACAGACCGCCAAACCATAGAAATAATTTCTTGGGTAATTTTAATAGCCGGTTTGATTATCGCCGGTTGGCTTCTTTCCCAAATGGGTAAGCCTCCGATAGTAGATGGTCACATCTAGCTTCGTCACCGGCACTCGGTAAAAAGTAACATTGATACGGAGTGCCACTGAAGGGGTAAGATGAAACTAATATTATTTATAGCCACAGCAATAATTTTAACCTACATTTTAATTTGGGTTTTTCCGGAGATCATTATTAGATTGATTTGAAACAAACTGTCTAGCCGACAAGGCTGACTAGAAAAGGAGGTTTTATAAAATTTGAAGAATTGGCCAATTATCATTAGTTTAAAGGAGGAATATGAAAAGACAAGGCGATTTACTTATTAGAAAAATAGAAAAGTTACCAGAAGGGCTAAAGATTGACCCAACTAACATTATTGTTTTTGGGGAAGCTACAGGACATGCCCACCGACTTAATGGCGGTTCCGTCGTAAAGAGCAAGGAAGGTTTAATCTACCTTGATATCAAGAACAAGGCAGAGATAAGCCACGAAGAACATAAAACGATTAACTTAGAAGCTGGAAAATATGCGGTTGTTCGTCAAAGAGAATATTTAATGGAGGATATGGAAAGGTTGGTTGTTGACTGATGAAAAGAAAATACTCACTAAAAACTGAAAACCTTTTAAAGAGAATGGATAAAGTAGCCTTAAGGCAAGAGTATGTCTTCAACAAGGATAAAATAAAGACTCTGATAGATAAAGTTTACATCTTTTTGAAATTGGACGTACCAAAAGTTGTTTTCTGTAAGGACATAACAGATGAACGATTTGCTAGGGCTGCTGGGGTTGCTGGGGATGCTTGGGCTGCTAGGGCTGCTGGGGCTGCTAGGGCTGCTGGGGATGCTGGGGTTGCTGGGGTTGCTGGGGATGCTTGGGCTGCTAGGGCTGCTTGGGTTGCTGGGGATGCTAGGGCTGCTAGGGCTGCTGGGGCTGCTAGGGCTGCTGGGGTTGCTGGGGATGCTTGGGTTGCTGGGGATGCTGGGGCTGCTAGGGCTGCTGGGGATGCTGGGGCTGCTAGGGTTGCTGGGGCTGCTAGGGTTGCTGGGGATGCTGGGGCTGCTAGGGTTGCTGGGGATGCTGGGGCTGCTGGTAGTGATTATGATTTTGATTACTTTGTTTTTGAACACGAATACCTACAAACACACAAAGGTAACAAGAATGACAGGAAAGCATTAAAAGCCTACGAGTTTTTCTTTGAACTGAAAGAAGCGGGAATGGGTTATTTTGCAGAACAAGAAGGTAAATTATATGTGTGCCCAAACCCAATAGTTAATTTAGATTCAGAACTTAAATACCATTCAGAAACAAAACCTGCTATCTACTGGAAAGATGGATTGAAACTTTATTATTATCACGGGGTAAATGTACCAGAAAAATTTATCCTTACTCCAAACAAACTCACTAAAAAAGACTGGTCTAAAGAAACAAACGCTGAAGTTAGACGAGTAATTCAAGAGCGTATGGGCGAAGACTTTGTCAAGAAAATCGGTAGTAAGATAATCGATACAGGCAGTTTAGGAAAACTCCACGAGATAAAATTACCAGACGACCCAGAGAAAATAGCCCGCTATGTAGAGGTTAAAGATTCCTCGACTGAGAGACGATATTTCTTACGAGTTCCACCAACAATAAATAAAGCTAATGAAGGTGTTGCTTGGACATTCGGTTTAACAGAAGAAAATTATAAACCAGAGGAGGAATCTTAAATATGAAACAACTAGAAAAGGAGGATTGAATGACAGTAAAAACAATTAAGAACAACCAGATAATACTAAGTAGCTATTATAAAGCCTACGCTTTTGAGTCGGTACAGAAACAATTAACAGAGGATTTAACACAGGCCGCACAAACAGAAACTAAGTTGAAGGAGGGGTTTAAGTGAAAAAAGTTCTGATAAAAGTAAACAAAAAAAGAGATTGGGAAGAAGTAGAGGTTATCAAATATGACTATGATGGCGACCACTACCAATCTAATCCAGAAGAATGGCTAACAATAAAGCTCGATGGAAAAATAATAGCGTTAAGAGGTAAAAGTGGTGAATTTCAGACAGTTAGGGCAAAAGGTTACCCAGGTTATATAAAAGTAAAATTTATAGAGGAAGCAGAACAAGCTATAAAGGAGGTATTCTCTAAATGATGATAAAAATAGACGAGGGATTGGAATACTATGCTATCTATTCACCAAAAAACTTTGGAGAAAAAGACCTAGACAATACAGTATTTGTAAAAAAAGACCTCCATAGCTTAGTAAGTAATATGATAATTTCCTTTTTAAGAGATACGCAAAACAAATCTAAGGAGAAGTATGGCTAACTTTGAAGAACGATTTGAGAGGTTTACTTATAAAACAAAACCTGTGGGGGCGAAGAATGAAGCTAAGTTCTTCAAAAGCGAGGCTACCCCAAACAGGGTAAAATCCTTCATAAAATCTGAGTTAAATAATTTACTCGATAGGGTGTTGGGACTTTGCGATGACTATTACAACGATAAATTCAATGAGAGTTGGACTCAAGAACAAAGGATTGAAAGAGAAAAAGAGTTTCTTGACGATGTAAAGAAAATTAGGAAGTCTATTTAAATGAAAGCTTGCCCGAAGCATAAAATTGAAAAGATAGACCAACTGGCAAAAACAATCTTTGCTAAGACGCTAGGTTATGGTGTATTTAAAGTTCATTTCAATCACGGTAGATATACAATGGAAATCCTTGACATTTGTGCTAAAAATGGTACAATAGAGGCAAGTAAATAGCTTCCGAAAGACTGCGAAAGCCGTACTCGGAAGCACACTCCGTACTCGTGAGAAGATTGCCGGAACGCCGTACTCACGAAAGACCGAGTTACTTAACTTCAAGTGAAGCTAGGTGGCTCGGTTTTTTATTTGCACATTAAATCAACTTTAACATCGGGAGCCGAAGCACATTTACACCTCCTTTTAAGGGTAATTCCAATTCACACTCCGGCTCCCGACCAAAAGGAGAATTATGGAAGGAACTTTAAGGGATTAACAATCCCGCAAAGCCACTTCTTTGGCTGTTCGGAGCCTTAGTTGTGGTGGTTCTTCTCATCATCACTTTAATAGTGACAGGTGACGGCAGGGCAAAAGCCGAAACGCAACTTGACCAAGTTAAAGACGAATTAAAGAAGTTGCAACAAGAGAATCAAAAACTGAATAAGGAGTTAATAGTAAAGAATGAAACACGCAAGGTTGAGAAAACTCAAGTTATTAAACCCTCAACTAACCGTGTTGTCTCTGTATCACCGGGTAAGGAAGGAATTGCATCCGAAATCAGACGAACTTTCAATAGTGAGTTTGCGGTTAAGGTCGCTATTTGCGAAAGCGGACTTAACCCTTTGGCGGTTGGGTCGCATGGTGAGAGGGGGATTTTCCAAATTCACCCAGTCCACATAAGTAGTTTACAAAAGGTTGGGTTTACTTGGAATGATATGTTCGATTATCAAAAGAACATTCAATACGCAAAACTTTTATACGGTTGGCAAGGCTGGAGTCCGTGGTCATGTTCAAGAATGATATGAACCTAGTACATAGAAACATAGCAAGACATATTCAGATGAGGGAAAAAAGAAGATATTTTAACTATCTCTTGATGATTTCCCTTTTATTCTTTGGGTTCGTTTTCATTATTTTTAGTTACCTTTGTCTAGGTATAGCAATTTGGCTGATAGCTTTGATTTGGGCTTTGATATGAAGAAGAAAAATAATCACGCACAATATAGATTACGAAAAAATCATTATAAAACTAAAGGAGGAGTTATGAAAGTAACTGATGAAGAATATAACCATTTAAATCACGAAGGTAACGGGAAGATAGAATGCCCATACTGTTTACACGAAAGAATATCCCGTCTTGAAAGGATAGTAAAGAAATCTTTTAGCCAACCATCTTTAATAAGTGAGGAATTGAAGGATTTATGAAAATACTTTGGGAAAAAGAAAAAAGTTTTCTAATCAGGTTATTTAAACGACACAGCTGCGCGTCTAACTTTGAAATGGTGGAAAGTATCCCTATGGGTATGATTCGCTGTAAAGTCTGCGGTAGAACACCTAACTTTTTAGAGGCACAAGGTTGGGTGGGCTTACATACCGAGCCGTATAGAAAGGGTAAAAAGTGAAAGACCTTAACCTGAAATGCGTTTGTAAATGTAGCACCAGACTGCAACTTGAAGATTTTGGTGACGGGTTACTATCTATAGCCGTTACCGAGAGAAGAAAGAAACAAGGCATCGGAGTAATTTTAGATGAAAAGGAAATTAAGAAAGTGAAAGAGTTTTTATGTCAGCTAATAACCAAATCCTAATTAAAAAAAGTCTAGGGGGTTGGGAAGTCTTTGACAATGACGTTGATACCCAAATGGGTAATTTAGTAGGAATGGACAGGTCTTTAAAAAAAGCAATTAAAATGGCGAATGATTATATGGAAGAACACGAAGTTGAGTATGGCTTGCGGGTGAAAATTTGATTGTTGGACAGCGAGTAATCGCTAGATTCTTTGCCGAGTGGTTGGACTGCAATCACTCGCTGCCGAGCAATTAAAGGAGGAACAAATGCTTTACCTAGTCCTTGGTGAAAGAATAAATGGAGAACTGGAAAAGCACCTTCTTATAGCAGTAACGGAAGAGGACTTGAAAATCATAGAACCGGCCATACAACGCATAATTCGGAATGGTCTGAATCCAGATTTCGGCATTCAAATCGTGAGGGGAGAAGATGAGAAGAGCAGTAAGGACAGTCAACGGTAAGACCGTGTGGGAGGCTGTAGGGCCAACAGACAAGAGAGGTTGGAGGTTGAAAGATGATGTGCCTCCTCATTCTAACCGATGGCCGATGGCGAGAGCAAGAACTCCCCGACGAGTTCCTAATGCACGCCGACAAGAATCTGGACAAGGTACAGAGGCAAGGAAGAATCGTCATAAACATACTTGACGAAGACACGGAAATAGAGGTCGAATACGACTGCAAAGATATCCTAATGGACTACTGCTGGTTCAACGGGAAGTTCTGTAGGTCGGATAGTTAGGAGGTGGTACGAAGTAGTAAAGCGTGTCACCTCCTTGTCCCTATGACTAAATGTTTAAGATGCGGAAAAGAATCTAAATATAAAATAACAAACGAGTGTTGTGCAAAATGCCGGCAACATATTAGAGAAAGTGGCTATTTTAAGGGAATTTATAAAGAAGTTGGGGTAAAAATAAGAGATTTACTAGGTTATAAGAAATAACTTAGACCTCCGCAGATGAAAAGCGGGGGCCGAAGGCCAATAGATTTGGAAACGAACAGTCTGTAAAATCAGCGTTTTAATCCGTAGCGTTCGGCTTCCCGACATTATGAAAAATAAAGAACCAAAGTCAGCAAAGATAGCGGCAACAAAAGTATTTAAGGAAATAGGTTGGTCTATCAGGACAATTGCCGATAAGATGCATATGGATAAAGATACAGTTATGGCTTATCAGAAAGAAGAGATGACTGATGAGATCCGACAATTCTCCGACACAATAAAAAAGATATATCTTGAGCAGGATTTTGAATTAGCTCAACTAGCACTGAGAGGAATAAAAGAAAAGATTGGAGAAGCAGAGTTTAGGGATTTAGTGGGTTTATTGAAAATAGTTAGAGAGTTACAAATGCCTCAAGGTGCCGCCGTATCTATTCAAGGGGATAAAGTTTTAGTTGTACCGAGTGAATTAGTAGCAAAATATGGAATTACACCAAACACAAAAGATAGTAGCTAAGGATGATAGTGAATATAGAGTAGTTGTTTGCGGAAGACAATGGGGGAAAACAACTCTTGCTGTAGAAGAAATGGTTGCCTGTGCTTATGCCGGTAAGGATAAAGAGATTGGTTATATGGCCTCTACCTTTGATCAGGCGAGAAATATTGCTTGGCGGATGGCGAAAGAAAAGACAGAACCGATCTGGTCCCGGCCACCGAATGAATCAAGGTTAGAGTTAGTGGTTAAAACCCAAGATGAGGGGGAATCAAGAATTATCTTAGGTGGTTACGAGAATATCGAAACTTACCGAGGAAGACAGTTTGATCTTTTAGTTCCAGATGAAGTAGCCCTGATGCGTAACTTTGAATACAACTGGAATGCGATTTTAGAGCCAACTTTAGCGTTTAGAAAGGGGAAGGCATTATTCTTAGGAACACCGAAAGGATTTGATCACCTACACAAACTTTATTTACTAGGACAAGATTCTAACAATACATTTTATAAGTCTTGGAGATTTACAAGCTATGAAAACCCGTTCTTACCAAAAGAAAGAATCGAGCAGGCTAAGAAAACTAATACAGAAAATTACTTTGCTCAAGAGTATTTGGCAGACTTTAGAAAATATACTGGTCTCGTGTATAAAGACTTTGACAGGGAAATTCACGTCATTGATCCGTTCGTACTTGAATATACTTAGCCGTTTTGGTATAATTAAACCCTATGTTATCAGGGTTTCCGAGACAGGCTAAATGTAAAGAATGCAACAAAGAATATGAAAGACAAAATCCAAAGCATATTAGATGCTACGATTGTGCTTATCCGAACCAGACTTGTGTTATTTGCAATGAAGAATACCGAGTCAAACGCAGTCATAGAGGCTTACGAAAAACTTGTAGTATCAAATGCGCTAAATCGTATTGGTCATCCCAAAAAAGCGGGAAGTTACTTAAGGGAGGAATTGAATATTCGATGGGCTATCGGTATATTTGGGCACCAACTCATCCGAAAGCTCACAGGAATAAAGTTGCCGAACATCGGCTTATCGCAGAGAAACAGCTTGGAAGGTATCTTAAAGAGAACGAAGTGGTACACCACATAAATGGAAACAAAACAGATAATAGACCAGAAAATCTTATGGTTACAACAAAAGAGTGGCATTTATTAAAGCATGATCCACACAATTGGAGAAAAAAATGAGAGTAAGAGTCTACAGATCACTAGATTTTGGTTCGACAAACCCAACTTGTTGTCTTTGGATAGGGGTAGATGAAGATGATAATATGTTCATTTTTGATGAATATTATGAATCTGGTCAAACGATTGATCACCATGCGGGTGTCATTAACAGTAAATCACATGGTATTCCGATTGTTGCCACCTATGGCGATCCAAGTGGCGCACAGTGGATTAGTGAGTTCGCAACCAGAGGAATCTATATCACACCGGCAAATAAAGAGACAGGAACAAGTGAGCAAAACTGGATCAGATATGGAATTGAAAAGGTATCCGAAAAGCTTAAATGTATACCAGGACACGCCGTGCCACAGATTAAAGGGGACAGAGCTTTACTGGAAAGTGGATTGCCCTCATTATACATCTTTAGAAATTGCGAGAATACTATCAGGGAATTTGAAACTTACCGATGGCGAGAACGAACCGAGAGTCAAGCATCGGACTTGAATCAACCAGATATGCCGGAGAAAGCAAACGATCATTTAATGGATGCGCTTAGATATTTTGCAGTTTCATATAAGAAACAGATAGAAATACCGCCTGACTTTAACCAAGATAAAAAAGATTGGACGTTTAAATGAACGCAAACTATTGGAAATTGAAAGGACTCTACTCGGCGCTATCAAAAGAATTTATTAACATCTGTAGGAATAGAGACATAGTAATTATTAGAAGGAGAGGTATATTCCCTTGCAAAGATAATGGTGGACTTGATTTACTGTCCGAGGCGATACGGAATGCTAAGATTGATTTTGATAATCTTCCAACAATAGAGGAGGAGTATTTGAATAAATGGACTACTGGGATGAAGTAAAAACTAATGAGGAGCAGTTTGAAAAAGTATTGGCTACGTGCCATCCGGGGTTGTGGAGAATACACCAAACACTTAAAGATACAAAGTTAAATCCGGAGATGGTTCCGATGGTTCTCAATTCAATACACGAGGTAGCTTTCCTACACGGACACGGTGTTGTGCATATTTACATAGAAGGTGGCAAGATAACTGGTTTAGAACCGACAAGCAGGGTGAAAACTAATTTAATAGCGTTGATTGAAGAGGAAATCAATGGAAACTCTTAAATTCTTCAAAATGCAAGCAGGAAATCTCTTTGAAGGCTACGCAACAGCTTATAAAGCTATAAATGAACAACTAGAACTTGCCTTGGAACGAATAGACAAAGCCGAAGCTGATGAGAAGCAAAAGGAAGCGGCAAGACATCAAGTTACAGCCCAAGCCCACCAAACTTTTAGAGAAATTGAAAAGACAACTTTCAAGGGTGCTACATATCTAACAAGGTGGTTGTATAAAAGATACAAAGGCAAGCTGAAAGGGGGTGTTACAGATGAGAGCAATTGTTAATCAGTATTACGATATTCAGAAGATGCGGATTGAAGCCGAGAACCAAATTCGTGCTATAAAACAAGGAAAAGCACAAGGTGACGAGGAGTTTATTCGGGAAGTAATTAAGAATAGACTTGCCACTATAGAAAAGGATATCAAAAAGTATTGTGCTAAGAAACTTAAAGACGAGGAAATCTATACTGAATGGTTAAAAGATGTTAAAGGTATCGGCCCCGTCTTGGCAAGCGGGCTTATATCTTACATCGGTGACCCAAAGAAGTTCAAAGACCCAAGTCACTTATGGGCTTACGCCGGACTTCATGTTATAGATGGTAAGGCGGCAAAGAGAGCAAAAGGGCAACAATCTAACTGGAATACTAAGTTAAAGACATTGTGTTGGTTAGTCGGTGAAAGCTTTGTTAAGCAGAAGAATAGCAAATATCGTGATCTTTACGACCAATTTAGAAGTTTCTATGATTTGAAGTTTCCAGAGGAAAGCAAAGGGCATCAATACGCTATGGCCAAGAGAAAAGTAGTTAAGATATTCTTGGTTCATCTTTGGAGTGAGTGGTGTAATTTAGAAGGAATTAAACCTAAAGCGCCTTATGTAATTGATAAACTAGGACATACAGGATATATAATGGCTTAGCCACCTGCTACTTGAGTAACCAAGACGAATATGCGAGCCACTCGCACAGTGTAAAACCACGTGAAAGCTGCGAGCCAGAAAAGAGATGTAAAACCATCAAAGGCATGCGAGCCAGGCCCTATTTGTATAACCAAGCTCGGTATGCGAGCCAAAATTGGTATGTAAAACCACACCGGAATTGCGAGCCATTATAGCTTTGTAAAACCACGATCTTCATGCGAGCCACAAGAAAAATGTATACCCGCAAGCATATTGCGTCTTTTTGAGGAAACTATTGAGTAGCTAGCCTAGTTCGTGATATAATTAGCATATAAGTCTAAGGCTTAGAAAAGCCAAAGACCTCTCATAAATGCACAGACAAGCGTGCAAACCGTGAGGGGTCTTTTTTTGTGGAGTTTTTATGGCGACAGATTTAATTCCGAGGGGAACCGACAAAGAGCAAGAGACGTTTATGGTGTGTAGAAGCCATTACGACCGATCCGGCAGGGATTTGGATTTACGCAAGAGTGACTTTGACACCAAAGACGAAATCTTTAGAAGCTACATAGACGAAGGGGAGTGGCCTTACAGGGCGCAGGTAGCCGATCCCAGCGTCTTTACTTTCATTATTGAGAAAACATCCCGTCTAATATCAA
>Ga0315274_10007759_pt1 | contig 15519 bp, 14 predicted proteins | sample YL17G02_20_MG_FD_203700 | JGI IMG/M metagenome (GOLD analysis project Ga0315274, IMG submission 203700) | Sediment microbial communities from Yellowstone Lake, YNP, Wyoming, USA - YL17G02_20 | ecosystem: Environmental > Aquatic > Freshwater > Lake > Sediment | place: USA: Wyoming | collected... | reverse complement strand
CGCGAGCCCAGGAACGGACAGTGCATCCCGAAGTTGTCGGTGCGGGTAGGGCGCGTGTGTCCTCACCGCGCCGTTGGGCCATACCCTCACCCAAGGCGGCGGGCTGAGGACAGACCCGCCCTACCTCAAAACGCGACCGCCAACTTCGGGATGCACCAAGGAACGGACAGGGATCGCCTTATGACTTTTCCTTCCGGCAATGCGGGGTTAGACTCCGCCCCCATGTCGAAGCGAGTTCTCTGTCTTTTGTTCCCGGCTTTTGAAGAAATCGAGGCCCTCACCCCAGTGGATTTGCTGCGGCGGGCGGGCGCGCAAGTCACGATCGCCTCGCTCACCGGCGACAAGCTGGTGACCGGGCGTTGCGGCATCACGGTGCAGGCCGACACAGCATTGGCCGAAGTCGCGGAGCGAGAGTTTGATCTGCTCTTGATTCCCGGCGGGCCGGGCGTGAAGGCGCTTCGCAGCGACGGGCGCCCCGCCCGGCTGGCCCGCGAGTTTGCCCAGGCGGGCAAGACCGTGGCGGCCATCTGTGCCGCGCCCACGGTGCTGGCGGATGCCGGGCTCCTGACCGACAAGCGGTTCACCGCGCACTTCTCCGTGCACGGCGAGCTCCCGCGGGCCTTGGGCGACGAGCGAGTCGTGGAGGACGGGCTGCTGATCACTTCCCGCGGCGCCGGGACTGCGCTCGACTTCGGCCTGACACTCGTCCGCCACCTTTTCGGTGACGCGGTGAGGCAGGACGTCGCCAAGGCCATCATGGCCTGAGGCGGCCCATTTCGCGCCGGTTCGGAAGCGCGTGGGCGCGCGGGAGTCACCGCAGATGCCTTTGCTTGAGATCAAAGACCTGACGTTGGAATTCGGGGTCGGCACGGAGCGGACGCGGGCGATTGACGGCGTGACGCTGTCGGTGTCGGCGGGTGAAGTGGTCTGCCTGGCAGGAGAGAGCGGCTGCGGCAAGACGGTGACGGCCTTGTCGGTCGCCCGGCTTGTGCCCACGCCCCCGGCGTACTACCCGAGAGGCCAGATTCTGCTGGACGGGCTCGAGGTGTTGCGCCTCTCGAGAAGGGAACTCCGGCAGATCCGTGGCCGCGTGGTGGGCTATGTCTTTCAAGAGCCGGCGAGCGCGTTGAACCCGGTGCGGCGCGTCGGCGCCCAAATCCAGGAATCGCTTCGCTGGCATCGTCCCGAGGCGGCGACGGAGGCCGAAGTTATCCGCCTGCTCCGGCTCGTGGGGATTCCGGCGCCGGAAGTCCGTGCCCGTGACTATCCGCACACCCTCTCCGGTGGCATGCAGCAGCGGGTGATGATCGCCATGGCCATCGCGGCCCAGCCCAGATTGCTGGTGGCCGACGAGCCCACCACCGCCCTTGACGTGACGCTTCAGGCGCAAATCCTGGAGTTGCTCCGAGAGCTCAAACAACAGTTCCAGATGAGTCTGCTGCTCATCACGCACCATTTGGGTGTCGTCCGGGAAATTGCCGACCGGGTGGCGGTGATGTATGCGGGTCAGATCGTCGAGTTGGCGCCGGCACGCGCGCTCCTTCAACGTCCGCTGCATCCCTACACACGCGCTTTGAAGGAGGCGGTGCCACGCTTGGGGGCGAGCGCCCCCCGGCTCACGAGCATCCCTGGGGCCGTGCCGGGGGTGGGCGCGGGGCCACCGGGCTGCCGGTTTCACCCGCGCTGCGCCTGGGCGCAGGCCGATTGTTCCACTCGCGTACCGGAGCTGGCGGAGGTCGAACCCGGGCGGCTGGTGCGATGTCCGTATTGGAACCGGCCTTTGCCCGAGCGGCTTTCCCAAGTGGCGCGCCCGCTATGACCCTGCTGGAAGTACGACAGCTCCAAGTGCATTTCCCGGTCCGACGGGGGCGGTTTCAACGCGTGATCGGGCTCGTGAGGGCAGTCGAGGAGGTGAGCTTCGAACTCGCGTCCGGCGAGACATTGGGCGTGGTCGGCGAAAGCGGTTGCGGCAAGACGACGCTCGGGAGGGCGGTGGTGCGCCTGTTGAAACCAACGGCGGGCCAGGTCGTCTTCGAGGGAGAGGATATCACGGTGATGGAAGGGGCGGCGCTTCGTTCGCGTCGGCGCCAGTTCCAGATCATGTTCCAGGATCCGCAGGGCTCTCTGGACCCGCGCCTGACCGTCGAGGACGTCGTGGGGGAGGCGCTGGATCTCCACCGGCTCGTGCCCAACCGCGGGGCACGGCGCGCTCGGGTTGAGGGGCTGCTGAAGGCCGTCGGGCTGAGGCCCGAGCACGCCTGGCGCTACCCGCACGAATTCAGCGGCGGTCAACGCCAGCGGATCGGCATCGCCCGAGCGTTAGCCGTCGAGCCGAAGCTGATCGTCTGCGACGAGCCGGTCAGCGCTTTGGACGTCTCCGTGCAGGCACAGATTGTGAACCTGTTGCGGGATCTGCAGCAGGAGCGGGGGCTGGCGTATCTGTTCATCGCGCACGACCTGGCCGTGGTGGAGCACGTCAGCCGGCGCCTGCTCGTGATGTACCTGGGCCGGGTGGTGGAAACGGGAGAGGCCCGGGCCGTGGTTCAGGCGCCCAAGCATCCCTATACGCAGGCGCTAGTTACGGCCGTGCCGGCGGTGGATGCGGGGTCGAACCCGAAACGATGGCTCTGGCCCGGCGAAATGCCGTCCCCCCTATCCCCGCCGGCCGGGTGCGCGTTTCATCCACGATGTCCGAGGGCGGAGGCGCGTTGTCGGACCGAGTTGCCCGCGCTGCGCGAGATCGCGCCTGGGCATCGGGTGGCGTGCCACTTGGCCTGAAGGTGAGGGCAGGGGGCGACCCGGCTACGGGTGCGGCGTTGGAGGGGGAGTGGGCGGCTGCGCCTCCGGGGTAGCGGGTTTGGAGTCGCCCGCCAAGAGCTGCCACAGTTTGTTATGACCGTGGGCGCCGTTGCCGCGTTGGACCCCCCGTTGAATCTCGTCGAAGATCTCCTGACGATGCACCGGCACTTCGGTGGGGGCTTGGATGCCCAGCTTGATCTGGTCGCCGTCCACCCGCACCACTTTGACGATGATCCGTCCATCGATCACGATGCTTTGGCCGACTTTACGCGAGAGGATGAGCATAAGGAGCAGTATCGGGGCTTAGACCGCAGCCGCCAAGGCAGGCCACAGCCTGGGTTTGTTTTTCTTGATTGGAAGCAGAACAGAAGGTTCAGCAACCCCAAGCGCCTGACTCGGCGCCTCTGACGTCCGCCATCGCATGAGTGGCTTTCGGGCCGGGTTCGCGGGGGGAACATACGCCGAGACGAGCCCGAAGCCAAGCCAATGGTGTGGCCGTGGAAGAATCTCCTTCTCCTGACCAGTAAGCCTTCGTGGTTCGCTGGATCCGCCAATCTGCATTTCCAAACTGGATTGCCAGTAGAACAGCAGCGGATGTGCCAGCACCCCGAGAGTGAAGGCTGGCCACGCAAAACCCCGCGGAACCAGATGGTTGGGAAAACTCAATGAGACGCCGGGGAGGGGATCTCCTGAGGCCAGCGTCACAATCTTGCCGGGCAAAAGTCGCCCTCCGCGGCAAAATCGCCGTTTGATCTCCACCTCCGGTCCCGAGAAGAATCCACACGCCCAAGGCCGAGACGGTCGCCGCTACGGTCGATACCGAGTATCTCAAGCGCTTGAGATTGGCGGGTCGTCTTCCGGTTTAGGTTGCGCTGGCTGCGGCCGCCTGATTTCTCAGTGGCAGCCGGCGTGCGCGCGGCCACGGCCCGCCTGCTCAGCCCACGACCTCAAACTGCGACGTGACCGGGAATGGAAGCGGCCGGGCCGAAGCCGGGCGTCGCGCCGAGGTGGTGTCGGATTCACGCAGCGTCGGCAGGGCGCTCATGAACTGCTGCATCAGCGCTGCGGATCGGCTCATGAGCACGTGGTTGTGGTGGGCCCGCTGCTGGACGCGCAGCAGGAGTTGGTTGTTCTCCAGCACCAGCGCTTCGACCAGCGGCTGGTAATCCGCCGGCAACAGGGGAATCAACACCGCAAACGGGACGGTGGAGGACTGATCCAGCGCCGCAGCCACAGCCCCGTGGCAGCGGTCGCGATACGCACGAGCGCTTTCGATCACCGCGGCCTGGTTCTGGATGGTGGCGATTGACTGGAGCAACTCCCCGGCAGGGGAGACGGCCGTGAGATCCTGCGGTCGATCCAGCAGGGCGAGTAACTCGCCGTACTGCTGCAACTCCTCGCGCAGAGAGGCAATCAACCGGTTGAGCGATTCGGACACGCCCGGCGCCGCCGCGCTGGCGCTGTCAGCATGCTCTGGGAGCGGGGCCGAAGTCACAGTGCCTCAGGATCACGTTTTCGCAGAGCATTCCTGATCGCCAGGATGGCCTGGGCGTGGATTTGGCAAATCCGGGACTCGGTGACGCCGAAGGCTTCCGCGATCTCGCGGAGCCGGAGATCCTCAAAGTAATAAAGGGCGAGCACCTTGCGTTGCGCCTCGGGCAGGGTCTCCAGGCGTTCCATGATGACGCGCGCCAACTCGCGACGGGCCGCCCCGTGGCCCGGATCATCCTGTCGCTCGTCGGCTACCGTTTCGTACTGGCTGGCTCCGTCTTCGTGCTCCAGACTCCGGGCGGAATCCAGGCAGACGAACGTCGCCGGACGGATGTCATCAAGCAGTTGCCGGTAGTCTTCCAGGGAGAGTCCCATCCTGCGGGCCATCTCGGAATCCGTCGGGACCGCGCCTTTCTCCTGTTCGATTTGTTGCATGACAGTCTGCACTTTTCGAGCTTTCTCGTGAACCGAACGTGGGACCCAATCCAAGCGCCGCAGTTCGTCCAACACGGCGCCGCGAATGCGCACGCGCGCGTAGGTTTCAAACGAGGCCCGGCTGTTCGGGTCAAACCGGCGCAGCGCGTTGAGCAGCCCGACGAGCCCCGCGCTGTAAAGATCCTCAATGTCCACGTGAGGCGGCAGCGACATGGCCAGTCGGCCCACGACGTTTCTCACGAGCGGCAAGTGCCGTTCCACCAGCTCATTTTCCAGCGCGCTGCCCCGCTTGCTGCGCGCGTATCGGCGCCACACCCGCAGACGCTCCTGCCGGTCATCTCTCTGGTGCCGGACTGCGGTTTCCGGGGGGGATGCTACCGGGCAGGTCATCACGGGATGGAGCTCAAAGAGGTTCGCCAACAGGACGTTGTCGAGTGCGCCCGGCATTTAGAAACGCTTGCGGCGGGCCCGGTCGAGGACCCCGGCAACGCTCTCATGGGCGTGAGCTGTGTCATGGCGCGGTGACCGCTTCCTGGAGTCAAGCAGATGGTTTGCCACGCTTGGCGGTGGGGTCGGAGGGAGGGGCCTCCACAATCAATGGGGGGCAAGCCGGTGGGTGACGATTCGCCCAGGAATAACGGAATCTCGCTCGGAAGGTTTTGCCGGGCCCGCCAAAGCCAGCCGGAGAGGTTTCTGCCTAGCGTTTCCGCCAAAACTCCTGCTGATCGCAGAGGTTCACTCCAAGATAACGCGTGCCCAAGGATCATATCCGGGCGGTCCTTCCCGGGAGGAGGGGAACAGTCCAAACTCAGGCTGATCTCCCTCAGGGTCCGCCGCTCGCCAGCAGTTCTCATTTTGACCCCCGACCGCCTAAAGTCGGGTCCCATACCGTTCGGAGTCCCGGCTTTAGCCGGTTCTGGGCGCGACCGACGGCCAAAATGAGAACTGCTGACCGCTCGCCGGTTGCGGCAGCTTCTTCGCATCCTCAACGCTTCTGGGCGTTGCCCCCGCGGTCGAGCCGGGTTGAGACAGATCGGCCTTTTTGTTTGACAGCGGGAACCCAGGGTTGGACAAACTGCCGCCATGTTCCGACGCACAATCCTGGCCTCCGTTTGCCTGCTGTCCCTCGCGATCAACGGGTCGGCCAAGCCAATCACCTTCTACCTGGCGACCAACGGTCACGACCGTTGGTCCGGTCAACTCGCCAAACCCAAGCGGGACGGCGCCGACGGCCCCTTCGCCACTTTGCCCGCCGCCTTGAATGCAGCGCGAGCCGCGCGGGCCAGGGCAGGCAACGCTTCTTCGCCGATCAGCATCCTGCTTCGTGGCGGAACGTACGAGCTGTCCGAGCCGATTCTCCTGACGCCGGAGGATTCAGGCGCCAGCGCGGACACCCCCCTGACTCTGGCCGCCTATCACGACGAAGTTCCCGTGTTCAGCGGCGGGCAGCACATCACCGGATGGGCGCCTGTGGCCGGTCGGCCTGGCTTGTGGCAGGCTGCGGTGCCAGCCGTGCGGGAAGGCCGATGGTGTTTTCGTTCTCTCTTTGCCAACGGTCAGCGTTTGCCGCGAGCCCGTACGCCGAACCAAGGCTTTTTCCGCATTCAAGGCGAGAGCCCGCAGGACAAACCGGTGAAGCTCAAGTTCAAGCCCGGCGACATCAAGAAGGCGTGGGCGGACGACGGCGACGTGGAAGTGGTGGCCTTTCTCGCCTGGAGCGACCTGCGCATGCAGATTCGCAGTGTGGATGAAAGCACTCGCGTGGCGGTGCTCTCCGGCGATCCGCAGCCCTCGAACCGCGAGGCCAACGCCCAGTACTTCGTCGAGAACGCACCCGACGCCTTGGACACGCCGGGTGAGTGGTATCTGGATCGGCGGCGCGGCGTCGTGCTCTACTGGGCCAAGGCGGGCGAGGATCCAAACCAGCTCGAGGTCGTCGCGCCCCGGCTGCCGGACTTGATGCGTTTTCAGGGTGACTTCAGCAACAAACGCCCCGTCCGGCATGTGGTCCTGCGCGGGCTCACCTTTGCCTACACCGACTGGACGCTCGGTGAGCGCGGCTATGCCGACACCCAGGCGGCCTTCGGCATCCGCGGCGATCTGCGGGCGGAGGCCGCCGTGGACTGCATCGTGGAGGGCTGCCGCTTCGCGCACTTGGCGGGGTACGCGGTCGAGTTGGGTCGCGGCTGCCAGCGCTGGCGGGTGGCGGGCAACGAGATGTTCGACCTCGGGGCCGGCGGCGTGCGGCTGGGTGAACCGGGCGCGCGGTCGGACTCGTTCGAATGGAATCGGGAGCACCTGGTGACCGATAACCACATTCACCGCCTCGGCCGCGTCTATGCCCCGGCGATTGGCGTGCTCATTCTCCAGAGCGGACAGAATCGCGTCGCCCACAACCACATTCACGACCTGTATTACACGGCCGTTTCCGTCGGCTGGAACTGGGGTTACCAGGAGACACCCTGCCGGGACAATGTCATCGAGTTCAATCACCTTCACGACATCGGCCAGTCCCTCCTCAGCGACATGGGCGCGGTTTACACGCTCGGTATCCAGAAGGGTACCGTGATCCGCAACAACCTCATCCACGACGTGAACGCGTTCACCTATGGCGGCTGGGGTCTCTACACGGACGAGGGCAGCACCGACATCGTGCTGGAGAACAACGTGGTCTATCGCACCAAGAGCGCCGGCTTCCACCAGCACTACGGCCGGGACAACGTGGTCCGGAACAACGTCTTCGCCTTCGGCAAGGAACACCAACTCATGCGCAGCCGGGAGGAGGAACACCTCTCGTTCACGTTCGAGCGCAACCTGGTCTATTTTGACTCCGGCGACCTGCTCGGCAGCACCTGGTCAAACAACCGGTTCAAGATGGAATCCAATCTCTACTTCGATGCGCGGTCGGAGGCCTCACCGGACTCGCTCCGCTTCAAGGACGCCACGCTGGCCCAGTGGCGCCAGCGCGGCCATGACCGGAATTCCCTCGTGGCCGATCCCCTTTTCCGTGCGCCGGCGAAGTTCGACTTCCGGCTCAAGCCCGGCTCGCCCGCGTTCAAGCTGGGCTTCCAGCCGATCGACTTGAGCACGGTCGGCGTCCGCAAGCAGTTTAGGAGGCACGTTCGGGACGGCGAGTGACCGCAGACCACCATGAAGACCGAAACGTTGCACATCGGCCAGCGGGTCAAGCACCCGCAATATGGGATCGGGACCGTGAAGGCGTTGAGCGAACACAGCGCCGACATCCAGTTCAGCGATTCGAAGCGAACAATCTCCCCGGAAACCAGCGAGCTCCAACCGGCGGAGGCTCAGGCCGCCCTGGCCGGACTGGAGCTGCCGTTGGCGCAGTTCGTCGAGCAGGTCGTCGTCGCCACCCTGGACCGCCTGGGGATGGCGAAGCCCGACGAGGTGGTGGGCCAGCTCGGCAACCGTTGGCGCGGGGGCAAGCTGGTCCTGAAGCCCGTCGATGCGGCGCTGCAGGCCAAGGAGGTCGAGATCGAGGTGTTCTTCCACAAGATCGTCATGCTCCGCGATCGACTAAGAGTCCTTGAGCAGAAACTGAATGCCCATGAAAAGCTGTCGGACGCGGACAAGGTGGAGCTTCAGCAGTACATCACCCGCTGCTACGGGTCCATGACGACGTTCAACGTCTTGTTCAAGGAGAAGGAAGACCAGTTCGCAGGGGCTTGAACCAATGCCCCGAAGGATCAGGAGGCCCCGAATTGGCGTTCACCGCGCCTTCACTCTTGGCCGTGTGGCGAAATTCGTGATTGAGAGCGACAACTGACCCAACTGGTTTCTTGGAATGGTAGAGAAGACAGGCAGAATGGTTGAACTGGCAGTGTCATACTCAGCAAAGACAAGCGTATCGCCATAACGGGCGAGAAGGAGCTTTGGTGGATTACTGTTGAGGATTGGCAAGTTCTTCGTCGCTGCTACCCCACGACCGAACGCACCTGTGAAAGCGGTTAGTAAAGCTACGCAGCCAACCGCCATCAGGGCTCCCTTGATAGACAGCCTGGGGCGATGGACTATGAGTCGCTTGACAGGCATCTCCAGCCATCCGACTACAGTTGAGAATGGGTTCTTTAACGCCGCTTTGAAACCCTGTTTCGAACCACGTCCTGACAATACAGCGTCAAACCCTTCAATAACTACAAAGAAGATGGGCCAGCCTATTGAGACCACTACATACCACCATTTGTGGAATAATCCATCATGCCATCCGAAGACGCCGAGGATCAGCAATATTACTGCCGCCTAAGCGCCGACTACTCCGGAAACAAAGTACCGCTGTCGGGTTTGCTTATTTGCCCAACGTATGAGCAGAGCGTAGAAAGTAAAGGCAACGCATGCTGCGACGATCCATAACACAGCCACCCCGCCAAGCATTAATACGGCATCCACATCTACGCTCACCAAATCGGCTGGTATGTCAAAGTGCTTTGCGTATTGAATCTCAAACGCATATGTGAGCCAGTAATAGACAGCAGACAATCCCAACAATAGCACGCCCTCGGCTAGTAACGACTTGCTGCCCTCCGTCGCTGGTGGTGTTTTCGCGTCTTGCTCCGTTGGATCATTCATGGTCTGCCTCTTCTGCTGCGCCTTGCCGTATGTCCTGCAAAGCTTGTCGTGTTTCAGAGTTCCTGCCTTCACCATCTTGGGCAGGGTTTGGCGGATGCTGCTCTTGTTCGTGTAGGGCAGCAACGAAATAATCTCTTTCGCCTTCATGTGCCCTTTGAGCACCGAGAGAACAGCACCCGCCACAGATTTACTGTCGCCTGTGCTCTTTCGTGGCGATGCTCCAAGCACACGCGACGCTTTCGCAATATGCTTCAGGTGATCTCGCAGTAGTTCTTTCTGTTGGTAATGATGCGGAACAACCTCCGCGTCTTGGAGCAGAAGACCAATGCGAGTGAGGCGCTGTCCGCCACCGAGAAGTTTGACTGGCAGCAGTACCTGACGCGCTGCTACGGGTCCCTGACGACTTTCAACGTCTTGTTCAAGGAGAAGGAAGACCAGTTCGCAGGGGCTTGAGGTAGGGCGAACCGTCCTCGGTGAGCCGTTGCCCGATTCGCCAATGTCCGGCTCGGCAGGGACGCTTAACCCTTCCGTTTCTCCGGCTCGCCCTAGCTCCCCGCTTAGCAGCTCAAGAGCGAGCGCACCGTCTCGATCAGGGCGGTGGAGGAATAGGGTTTCGGCAGGATCCGATCGGGTTTGCAGGGACAGCCCGCCAGGATTTCGTCAGGCAGGTAGGCGCTGGCGGAGATGACTCGGAGTTCGGGGTGGATCGCCTTGCAGCGCTGGATCAACTCCAGACCGTTGAGGCCCGCCATGCGGAAATCCGTCACCAGCAGCTCCGGCTTCGGGTCGGCGGCTTGGAGCGCGTCCAAAGCCTTCAGCGGCTCAGTGAACACGCGGGTGGAATAACCCGCCCCGCTGAGGAACACTTCCATCATCTCACCGACATCCGGCGAGTCGTCCACCACGTAAATGCGCGGGGCGCTCACTCGGCAGGAGGCGGCGCGGCCAGCGGCAGGGAAAGCCGCACCACGCCTGGCTGACCGCTCTTGGGGGGGACCACCTCGAGCTTGCCTCGGTGCGTCTCCATTACTTTGCGAGTCACCACCAAGCCCAGGCCCAACCCCACATTGCGCGTGGTATAAAAAGGCTCCGGCACCCGCTTGGCCGCTTCCGGCGAGAAGCCCACGCCGTTGTCGCGGAACTCAATGTGCACCCAGCCCCCGCCGCCCGGCCCCGCCGGCTCCGACATCATCTCCACCGCGATCCGCGCGTTGTTGGGGTTGGCCTGGAGCGCGTTCAACATGATCTCCGCCATGGCGTGTTTCAGCGACGCGCGGTCCCCGGCCAGCACAACCGCCTGCTTGCCGATGTTGTATTTCAGTTGGGCGGACTTCACCGGCTGGTACTTCTGGGCTTCCTGGTAAGCCTCCTCGATCAACGGCGCCAGCGGGAACGATTCCGGAGTCACCACCGCGTCGCGCGACAGGAAGCGCATCTGGTTGATCAAGCGTGTCACTCGGCGCACGCCGTCCGCCAGGGCGGTGTCGAGCGAAGCGCGAAACTCCGGATCGTCGTACTTCTTCGCGAAGAGTTGCTGGTGAGTGGAGAGCGGGACCAGCGCGTTGCCGATCTCGTGCGCCAGGCGGTCGGCCATCTGTTTGACCAGCCGCAGGTTCGCCGCCTCGATTTCGAGCCGCTGGAGTTGCTCGTTCTGCGAGTGGTCCTCGACCATCAGCAGGACCGAGGTGGGGAGGAGGACGTTCTGCGTCTGAACGGGCAGGACGGTGACCTGGAAAAGCGTGTTGGGCGCGTCGGGCGGCTGGAACTTGAAAGGGGCGATCCCCGCGCCCGTCTTGAGCACCTGATATACTTTGCTGCCGAGGGTAGGGGGCAGGTCGCTGAACTCGAAGTCGCTCCCGCGCCGGCCGGGCCGGGTAAAGTAGCCACGGGCCGTTCGGTTGATGTGGAGGATGGCGAGGTCGCTGCCGATCACCACGCAACCCGTGTTGAGCTGGCGGAGCACGTCGGCCATCATCTCGTGGTTGCCGGCGAGTTGCTGGTGCAGCCAGATGTTCTTGACCGCGAGCCCGACGGCTTCGAGCAGATGGAACACCAACTCCAGCTCCGCGTTGGCCAGGGGCTCCCCGGTCACACGCCCATCGAACACCGCCACGCCGACCAGCGATTCGAGATCGAGTATGGGCACGGCCACTTCCACCCCCAGCAGCTCGAACTCCTTCAGAATCGCCGCATCGGCCTGCGCTTCGCGGCTCTCCCGGCGCAGAATCCGGCCGTGCCGATTCAAATGCCGGCCGATCCCGCTGTCCAGGCCCAGCGCGAGATGCTCGAGCAGCCCCTGCGGCAACCCGATGGCACAGGCGGATCGCAGGCGACGGCCTTCCTCCGTCACCGGCCGATCGCCGAATACCAGGGACGGCGTGCGGAGAAACACCGCCGAGCGGTTGACTCCGATGATCTCGCGCAGGAGCAGCAGAAACTGTTTGAGCAAGGCCTCGGCGCAGAGCGAGTTACCCAGAATCGCCGAGAAATCGCGCAGCGCACCCAAGGCCTCGAAGGTCTTCAGGTTCGCTTCCCCTCTCGGAACCTGCGCCGGCGGGGACGCGGACGCTGGGGGAACCGCAACCGCGGGTTGCGCCGCCGGTTCAGCCGAAGCCCACAGACGACTCAAAACGGCGTTGAGCATCCGCGGCCGGACCGGGTGGGCGAGCACGTGCCGGACGCCTTGCAGGTAGGCCTCTTCCTCCCACTCCCACGGCGTGGCTTCCGTATAGATGACGACCGGGCAATGCGGCGCCTGGCGGCGCACGCGCTCGAGTGTCCAGATGCCTTCCACGTTGCTCGACGCGGCGTCAATCAGACAGGCGTCCAGCAAGCCCTGGTTGAGAAAGGGCTCCGCCTCCTCGATCCCGCTGCGATGAATGACTCGATACTCCTCCGGGTTCAACGCCGAGCGAATTGACTCCGCAAAGTCCGGATGCGCTGCGAGTACCAGGACAGTCTTCATCTGTCGGTCGTACAGACCCGAGTGTGTTCCATACGTGCTTGAGGGGGATAATGCACAAGCCACCGCAGAAAAAAAGCGCTAATTTCATTTCAATTTGGCTCCGGCCTGGGGCATCTATACCCGCGTGAAGAACGTCGGCCGTCTCGGTGGGATCGTGGGAGTGGGGCTCCCTCTTCTCGCCGCTTGGGCCGCCCCGCGCACGCAGGTCAGCCTGCTCCTGGACCAGGCGGTGGCCCGGCCCGGCGACACGGTGATGGCGGGTGTCCGCCTTAAAATGGCGCCCAGCTGGCATACCTACTGGCGCAACTCCGGCGAGTCCGGCGGCCCCACCACGATCGAGTGGCAACTGCCCGAAGGCCTTGCCGCCGGTCCGATCCAATGGCCCATCCCGGAGAAGCTGGAGACGGCGGGGCTCACGACCTTCGGGTACCACGACGAAGTCCTGTTGCTGACGCCGTTGAGCCTCGCGCGCGACTTGACACCGGGAGCGAGACAGATCAAGGCCGCCGTGTCCTGGCTGGAATGCGAGAAGGTCTGTGTCCTCGGAGAAACCGACGTGGAAGCCGTTTTGGGAGTCGGCCCGGAATCCAAACCCTCTGGCGAAGCGACGGCGTTCGAGGCCGTGCGCGCCCGGCTGCCCAGGTCAGCTCAGGGGATTGCCGCCACCGCGCGATGGGAGACGGGAGCGGCACCGGACGAACGGCGCCTGGTGATCGAGACCGGACTGAAGGGAGCCGAGGACTTCCTCCCCTACGAACGGCTGGACTATGAAGTGACGCCTGCGGTTGAGCGGGCCGTGGCCGACGGCTCCGTGGCCTTGAAGAAGCTGGCCAAGCGTGACGGAGGCGATTGGCCGGGGGAGATGATGGGGTTGCTCATCGCGACGGAGGATGGCCGCCGGGTCGGCTACGAAGTGACCTTGCGGATCGACGAAAGCGCCGGCCCGGGCGGAAGCGCGGTGATACCCTTGCCAGCCGCGTCGAGGTCTCTGGCGTTGATGCTCGGGTTTGCCTTTCTGGGTGGGCTGATCCTGAACGTGATGCCGTGCGTCCTGCCGGTGATCGCGCTTAAGATCCTCGGCTTCGTGAACCAGAGCAAGGAAGCGCCGGCTCGGGTTCGGAAGCTCGGGCTCATCTACGGAGCGGGTGTCCTGACGTCGTTCCTGGTCCTGGCCGCCCTCGTCATTGCGGTGAAGGCGGCCGGCCAGCGGGCGAGCTGGGGGATGCAGTTCGGCAATCCCGTCTTCATCGTCCTGCTCACGACGCTCGTCACGCTCGTCACCCTGAACCTGTTCGGGGTGTTTGAAGTGACGCTGGGCGGCAACGTGATGAGCGCTGCCGGGCAACTGGCGGCCAAGGCCGGCGCGGCGGGCGCGTTCTTCCATGGTGTGCTGGCCACCGCGCTGGCGACGCCGTGCACGGCTCCTTTCCTCGGCGCGGCGCTCGGATTCGCCTTCGCCCAACCGCCGTCGGTCATCGTGCTGATGTTCACGGCGGTGGGGGTAGGCCTCGCGCTGCCTTACGTGCTGTTGAGCTGGCACCCGGGTTGGTTGAAGTTCCTGCCGCGGCCGGGTGCGTGGATGGAGCGGTTCAAGATCGCGATGGGCTTTCCGATGCTGGCGACGGCGCTGTGGCTCTTCACCCTGGCAGCGGAGCACTACGGCGACATCTTCTGGCTCGGCGTGTTTCTCGTGACGGTGGCGCTGGCCGCGTGGGTCTACGGCGAATTCGTCCAGCGTGGCCGCGCACACAAAGGGCTGGCCCTCAGCCTCGCCGCGGTGTTCCTCGCGTTCGGTTACGCGTACGCACTCGAGCAGGAGCTGCGCTGGCGCACGCCGTCAGGGAAACCAGAGGCGGGCGCCGACGAACGGATCCTCCGGGAAGGGCCCGACGGCATCGAATGGCGGCGCTGGAGCCCGGCAGCGGTGGCGAAAGCGCGCGCCGAAGGCCGGCCGGTGTTCGTGGACTTCACGGCGAACTGGTGTTGGACCTGCAAAGTCAACCAGAAGACCAGCATCGAGATCCCCTCCGTCCGGGCGAAACTCAAGGAGATCAACGCCGTGGCACTGCTGGGCGACTACACCAAGACGCCGCCGGAGATCACGGACGAATTGGCCCGGTTTGACCGCGCGGGCGTGCCGCTGGTGTTGGTCTATCCAAAAGACCCAACCCAACCGCCAATGGTTTTGCCCGAGCTGCTCACACCCGGAATTGTGCTGGAGGCGCTGGCGAAGGCAGCGAAGTAGCGCGAGTGCGGGCAATCGCCGCCCTGTCCGGTGCATTTCCCGGAGGGCGAGGGTCATTTTCGTTCTTGGCTTTTTCGCGGGTTTCGTGTGTTTCGTGGGGAGTCAAACGAGCCATGAGCAACGAAACGAAGAACCCATTGGTCGCGATCATCCTTGGCAGCAAGTCCGACTGGGACGTGATGCAGCACGCCGCGCTGCAACTGGAGCAACTGAAGGTCCCGTGGGAGGGACGGGCGTTGTCGGCTCATCGCGCGCCGGACGCGCTGTTCCAGTACCTGGAAGAAGCCGCAGCGAAAGGTGTGGAGGTGATCATCGCGGCAGCCGGCGGCGCGGCGCATTTGCCGGGCGTTTGCGCGGCCAAGACCCATTTGCCGGTGCTGGGCGTGCCGATGGAATCGCCGGCCTTGAAGGGGATGGACTCACTGTTGTCGATCGTGCAGATGCCGGCCGGGGTGCCGGTGGGCACGCTGGCGATCGGCAAGGCAGGCGCGGTGAACGCGGCATTGCTAGCTGTCGCGATTCTCGGTGCGAAGCATCCGGAGCATCGCGCCGCCTACCTGAGCTTCCGAAAGGACCAGACCGCCAGGGTTGCTGCCGACCCGGTGCTGACGCTCCCAGCCGTGTCGGGACCGGGGCGGTAATCAAATTGCCCGCCGGAACAGAGGCCTTCGGCCCACGAACGGCGTTGGCGCTATCCACCGTGCACGGGGATGGCTGGGGAGGCTTCACGCCGGAAGACATCCCATTCGGGTCCGTATTGCGCCAGGTAATACAGGGAGTACGACCGGCTGAACGTCAGCACCGGCAGGAACAAGACCGTGCCCAGGTACGGGAGGGCCAGCAGACAGCCGGCGCAGCAGCAGGTCAGAATCACGAGGGCAATAACCAGGAGGCCGATCCCCATCCCCAGTACGAGGGAGAACAGGAGGTAGAGAAGGAACCTGCCTTTGTTAGCGCCGACGAGTGAGAGGAACTGGCCCCAAGCCCGCCACGAACT
>Ga0315274_10007757_pt1 | contig 15520 bp, 12 predicted proteins | sample YL17G02_20_MG_FD_203700 | JGI IMG/M metagenome (GOLD analysis project Ga0315274, IMG submission 203700) | Sediment microbial communities from Yellowstone Lake, YNP, Wyoming, USA - YL17G02_20 | ecosystem: Environmental > Aquatic > Freshwater > Lake > Sediment | place: USA: Wyoming | collected... | reverse complement strand
GACATCCTGGAAGACCTTTTTACAAACGATCCGAATAACCGTGCGGCATGTCTATCTCTGGCACTACTAAAAATGCAGCAAAACAAGTTTGACGAGGCGGAGCCGCTGCTAAACAAACTGAAAGCCCAGGAGCCAAATTCGCTGGCGGTGGCTTCTGCGCAAATCAAGCTGAACATTCTCCGGAAAAAACCTCAGGAAGCGATACGACTCTGTGATGAAATCGTAGATAACCTCAAGAATGCCTCCGCGTATATTCTGCGAGCAAGAGCAAACGCTGAGCTGGGCCAAGCCGATAAGGCTATAGAAGACCTTGACCGGGCCACCAGTATTGAGCCGAACAGCATCGAAGCGTGGACGGCAAAAAGTGACTTCCACCGTTCTGCGGGTCAATCTGGCAAGGCAGTCGATTGTCTGCAGCAGGCGATGTCTTTGGCTCCGGATAACATTCAAATCCAGAAACGCCTTATTCCGCTTCTGTTAGGGTCTGCCGATAGAGGCAAAGTCCAACAGGGCAAAGCCCTTCTGGAGAAAGCGCTCCAGTCAAGTCCCGCGGATATTGACCTAGGGCTGTTCAAGGCCCGGTCGCTGCTGGGCGAAGGAACGGCTCCGGCGATCGCAAATGCCGAAAAAATCCTTCTACAGATAACCGAACAGCAACCGCAAATCAGCGAGGCCTGGGCGCTTTTAGGGGATATTGCCCTGAGTCAGAATCAGCAGGCAAAAGCCCTTGATGCGGCTATGCGAGGCCTTGCCCAGAAACCAAATGACAGGGCATTGCTGCTTATCAAAGCTACTGCCGAGTTTGCCCGGGCGCCCATTCTGGCGATTCCCACTCTCAGGACCTTGCAGGAGCTGGACCCAAATGACGTCGATATTGCGGTGCGCCTGGCAAGGACATACATCGCGGCGGGCCAAGCCGAAAATGCGGTCAAGCTTCTGCAAAAACGCCCTGCCTTGTCCGACGATACCCCGGCGCAAAGAAGACTAAATATTGCCCTATCTGTAGCTCTGTACAGAAGCGGCAACAAAGAGCAGGCTCAGAAAAAACTCGACCTTCTGGTTCAATCCGAACCCAACGATCCGGGGCCGCTGCTTGCGCAAGTGCAATTACTCGGTGAGGATGAAATCTGGGACCAGCTTAACCAGAAGGTCGCAGAGTGGCAGCAGAAACACCCGCAAGACGCTGCCACGCCCCTCGGCATTGCCGCATACCTGGTGACAACCGACAATAGCCGTGCCCGAGAAATAGCGGAAGCGGTGCTCCGGGTGACACTCCAGGATAATCCCAAAAGCCAAGAAGCAATGGTTAACCTGGCTATTCTGTTATACACCACCAGTCGCCTCGCAGAGGCAGTGCCGCTGTACCAGCGAGCTATTCAGGTTGCGCCTGAGAATTTAGTCGCCCTTAATAATCTTGCCTGGATAATGTGCGAGGAGCAGGGAGAATACCAACAGGCGCTTGCTCTTGCCGAGAAGGGCCTGAAGATAGCCCCGCAGTACATCGACCTTATCGATACTCGCGGGATGATACACTACCGGCTTGGCCAACTCGAAAAGGCCATTGCCGACTTCACCAAGTGTCTGGAGCTTTATCTTGATACGGCGCCGGCAAAAGTCGCTTCACGTTTTCACCTGGCAAGAGCCCTAAATAGGAATGGGCAGCCCACCGAGGCGCTCAAACAGTTGAACCAATTAGACCTTCCCAAGCAAATCGGAGGATTATCACCTGCAGACCTGGCCGAGGCCCAGCGTCTGCTCGAACAGTTACAGAAGAAGGGTAGCTGACATGTCTGGAGTCCCCCAGTCGGCGCCGGAATTTGCACCACAAGACGGCGTTTCTTACGCAGACCTGAAGGTGATGCTGCTTGACAAAAAGCAGTGGTCCTACGTGCAAAGGCGGTACGAGCTTACGCCTCGCGAACGGCAAATAGCCGAGCTTATTTGCCAGGGCCTGCGAAACGGCAATATTGCCAAGTCTCTGCGCATAAAGCCCGGCACGGTAAAAACCCACACAAGAAACATCTACCGAAAGGTCCGCGTCAAAAGCAAAATCGGCATGCTATTGACGTTTGTTACCGATGTGAGAGTAATTTCTGCCGAGTACAGCCACACCCTTGCAACCGGCCTTCCAGATTAGAAATACCCTGTCTGTGCAGGCCCTCAACTCATAGTTCCCGCCAGTCGGGCACACCAAACATCCTTCCCACCATAGGGCCACCCGCCCGAGCATACCGGCGGTGCTTGTAAATCCTTGCTTCTAATCGAATTATACACAAGCATGCCCGCGATATACCCCTTTGGATGTATATCTGAAGGAGTAGGCGCTTATTTTTTCAGGCGAGATAGCTGTTTGGTCAATAATCCCGCAGCCAAGTAAGTAGTTCTACGTATTTTTGCCAATTTTCTTACTTTTTCTGTTTTTTTTCTTGATTTGGAAGGCCCGTTCTGGTAAAAATATGACAATCGTACCTCCGTAAGGGAGGAGGCCATCCACAATCAGTCTGCTGAGGAGAGGTGGCCGGCAACATAGTTTCCGATGAAGTGTCTCCGTAAGGAGAGGGGAATTTCGATGCACAAAGCCAGTAAATGGCTGTCTGCACTCCTGTCAATTTCTATAGGTACGGCTGCATACGCCGCGCCGACGGCAATCGCGGAGCGTCCCGCTGCCGCGGTTTCCACTTTGCGCCCCAGTGACTATGCTGATACTCCTGCCGCTGCGGCCAATGTCACTGAAGTCGCCGAGGCCTACAACTGTCACCTTGCAAATATCGCCCATGAGCTTCTAAAGCCGCCTGGTGATTCGATAGATTCGCCCGTACCGGCTGTTGCGGCAACTTCTTTGCCTGCGGTTCCTGGTGCGCTTTTTATGGGACTCACGGGCTTTCTTTGCGTGTCACTCGTTAGAGATCGAAAAGTCTGGATAGCATTATTGGCGGGCCTTTTGTGGGCAGGCCAGGCAGGAGTCACGGTGCTGCCACAAGTGGCTCACCACCTGGCCGGTAGAAGACACGCCACGCAGTGTTTTTCGCCGAACGTCGCTTATGTCCCCACGCTTGACCACTCGGATCGCCCGCGAAGTGACATCGAAGGGACGCGGTATATATGTTTACTGCGTTATCTGGCTGGAATACCCAATAATAGAATGTCATTCCTGCGAAACTTGTCCCGAGCAACGTCGAGGGAGCAGGAATCCAAATCTACCAACGCGCATGTAAGAACGCCTCAATTTGCGCTAACAGAAGTTTTAGCTGATATTCTATGCGCAACCAATCGCTTGGCTTATATAACCAAGCAACATGCATGTTTTTCACCCGCATTTATCTTCGAGAACTTGCCCCGCGGCCCGCCTTGTGGAACCTGGATGAGATTCTTTCTTTTGTGCAACTTTGAGTTAGTTACATAGTGTATTCGCGAACACACTTTTCAGGTTTCAATAGATTAGGAAAAATGGATTCAGAAAAATAGCTAGCTTAAGTCGTAAAAGATCATAAGTAAAACTTAATACATGAGGAGAAAGAAAAATGAAAAAGCTATTACTAACGTTGGCCCTATGTGGCCTACTAGCTGCACCGGCACTGGCCAGTCCGACTCTCGGTTGGTGGGATTCTGAGCACCCTCGTGCTATCACTGCATTATGGGATTTCACAGACCAAGAGCCTGCCGCGGATGGACTTTTTTACCGGTACGGAGAAGGCGCTCAGACTAATGGTACAGGTGGGGCGGCCCAGATCGGTACACCCGATACTACAACCTGGGATGGCCAAATCCTGGATCCTACTCGGATTGTCGTCGCCATTGAGCTTCAGAATTTCCCAGAAGCTCTGGCCTACAAGGAAATTTGGGTCGCTGTTGATTTTGATGGTACACTAACCGATGTTTGGGCGGACGGTGACCGGCCGGAAGACTTTAGAGCGGTCCGACTGCCTTTACCTAATCCCGGTGCGCAGTGGAATATGCCGGCTGATTTTGGTTACAGGATCTATCCGAATCCCTGGAAAGAGGATATTCAATTTGTAATTGAGGCGCAGGCCGGAGTTCCGGCTGCTTTGCGGGCGATTCGCATCGACACCATCTGCATTCCTGCTCCGGGCGCTATTTTGCTTGGTAGCATTGGTATCGGCCTGGTCGGCTGGCTGAAAAGACGTAGAGCACTCTAAAAGAGTGAGCAAGAAGTAACGTAAAGGCAAACAGGGGCAGGGCTTCGCGCCCTGCCTCCTGCACGCCTTTCAAAGACCTTTGAGAGGGAAAGCATGGTGAAAAGACTAATACTTATCGCTGTTGTCCTTGCGACGGCTACGGCCGCACAGGCCAATGTAACCCTGCACTTTGTAAAAGGACCATTTGCCACAAATAATCCCGTCGATGCCGCCATAGCTGAGGCCCAAATATTCGTTGAGGTAAGTGCGCTGGGTGATCGGGCTCTCTTTGAGTTTCACAACGATGGACCGAATGCTGCCGTGCTTGGGCACGTGTATTTCAGAGATGGCGGCCTGATTGAGTTTTACTCACTTATCGACAGAGATAACGCTGGCGATGCGGATGTTGACTTCGAGCCAGGTGCATCCCCAGCTAATCCTCCGGGATGGACCGGAACCGGAGCTTCGTTCTTCGCATCGGACGCTGATAACCCGAAGCCCACATGGGGTGTCAATAACGGCAACCCAACAGGTGAATCGCTGGGAGTCGTTTTCAACCTGGTGGGAACGAAGACCTATGCCGACGTGGAGACCGCTCTTGCAAATCGCGGTCTGGAGATCGCCATCCATGTTCAGTCATTTCAAAGCGGCGACAGCGAGTGGTTAGTGAACAACGGCACTATTATCCCCGCTCCTGGTGCTATTTTGCTTGGTAGCATTGGTATCGGCCTTGTCGGCTGGCTGAGACGGCGAAGGACGCTCTAACAAAGTACAAAAGAAAAACGACCCAGGGCAGGGTAAAAAGTGCCCTGCGCTGCTAAGGTCGAAAGGCATAATAAGGTAATATTGGACTTTTTTGAGGAGTATGCGAATGAAGAAGCTGTTAGTTAGTTTGATGATTTGTGTTTTTATGGCCGCACCGGTAATGGCCGGATTTGACGGCGGCCCATTCGTCTGGGACAGCAAGACGCTCAATGCGGTGGCTCAGGTCTACTTATCAGACTATCCCAATCGCAGTGACGGCGGGGCGTTTCGCGTCAATTTGGTCACTGGGTCGCTCACTCCTTCTATCTACAGCGGCCTGACCGCCCCGCAAACAAATGTTTACACGACATTCTGCGTTGAGAGCAATAAGTACATCAACCTGAACACCACCTATTGGGCCTCTATTGATAAGAACGCGTACTACGGTGGGGTTGGTGCTGCCGGTGACCCAATCAGCAACGTCACCGAGTGGATTTACGACCAGTGGCTTGGCGGGAACCCGGCGAGTTGGAGTCAGTTGAATATTTCGCGCGCCATTTGGTGCGCAGAAAATGAAGGCGGAAGCGCAAACACAATTTACACTACTGGCCTTGCGGCGGTTGGGGGCACCTTGGGGAACGCCTCACACACCTGGGCTCTCAATCTTTGGAATATCTACTACGATCCTTCCGGCAAGCTGTGTGTTGAAGACAAGCAGAGCCAGCTCATCACGATTCCTGCTCCGGGCGCTATTTTGCTTGGCGGTATTGGCGTTGGCCTTGTCGGCTGGCTGAGAAGACGAAGAACGCTGTAAATTAGTCGTGCGTGATGTGTGATGCGTCCCCTCGATTTGGGACCCCGCTTTGCGGGAACCTTCGCTCGGGGCAGGTGTGCGTTGGGAAAGCAGAAGAAACGATCGAAAAAGGGCTTGCTGGGTATTGCGGCAGCCCTTTTCGTTTTGACGTGGCGTGTTCCTCGTATATTGTATTGCGTATGTCGTATGTCGTATTGTGTGGAGGCCAAGGCCCGCCCTCGTCGGCTTATTACGTCGTCTTTAACCATAAAAGCCCTCAGTTTACAACATGTTTTGTCGTGAATGCGTTTTCACCCTCAAAAACGCCGCTTTTTGCCCTAAAATTTATTTATTTGTCACAAAAGAAAAAAAACTTATACGTGCGCCGGCTTCGCATGGCTTTGCCTCGCAGCACGTTAAATGCTGGGAAGGACCCATGGATTCTTCTCAGTTGTCGCACAGAACGCCTCAAGTTTTGCGCCACAGACCCGCTGGTGGATTTTCTCGGCCAGGCAGCACCATTGCTTCGTCAGCATCCAGATAAACAAGTCACACTGATGACCACCTCAAAAGTAAGAAAACACTGGTCTTGCTTACTCATACGTACTTTCATACGTACTTTTTCCTTGCTTCTGCCTTGATTATGCCTCGCCTCTGTCTCAGCAATCATTCGGCAATGGCCGATTCCAGCAAAATTAGGCATATAAGCTAAGCCAAGACAAGGACTTATGAAGCGATATTCTTTTTTACACGCAGGAGGTCGTAGGTTCAAGCCCTATACCGCCCATTACCTTCAGTCCTCTGTCGCCTAATGCGAGGCTTAGAGCAGATATGATTGCATAAAATACGGGCGCTTCTTTAGTCCTTCCTGGTTCAGAGAGTCGCTTCCAAACCCTCAGCCGACGTATCCAAATACGCAAGCCCCCTCATTTTACTTTGAGAAACAAAAGCGTCCGGATTTGGAAGCCTTCGTACAGAGTTATCATACGTCTGGTACGTCGTTCTCAAATGGTCAATTTCCAAATTTCTATCCATGTCTTTAACTGCCCCTGCTTCTTCCCATTGCCGCGCAAGATTGTCACCACTGAGAAAAGCAGGGGGTAATCCAGGGTTGCTCGATAAAGCAAACCACAGATTTCACGGATTTACACGGACGTTATAGGTTATCGTTTAGCCGGCACCCGTGCGGTGCCGGTCAAGTGGAGCTGCGTCGGGATAAACTCCGCCGAGGAATCTATTTTGAACTATCTTTGCGAGGAGTCCCGATACATCAGGACGACGAAGCAATCTATTCTTCAGACTTGGTGAAGGATAAAATCAATATCGAGAACCGTTATCTCTCCATCACGGTCCAGGTCGCAACCACCCAATGTTTCGGCACACTCATGACAATTAATAATTGTCTTGAGGTACTTCTTCTCCAATAAAGGCGGGTCAATATAAATAATTTCAACGCTTCCCTTCTCCATAGTAGCCAATATTTCTAAATTATCCCCACAGTATAAACGGTTTCTTGTCATACATTATCTCCGTCAATACTTTGCGGCAAAATAGACACAGACACAGGCGCTAGTTTGACATCTCCTCATAAAAGTCTCTAAAGCTGCTGCATCTTCCATTTTTGAAAGCATCGCAAAGATCATTAGTGTTTATTTGCCTGCAAATGTTCTCAACTTCATCTCTTGATTTACCATATTGCCGAGCAGCCAATGCCAACACCAGACTAAGTTTCTCTGCAGGATGAAAAAATTCCTTTTGTGGGTCAACACTTTTAAGATTGAATCCTAACTTGTCAGCAATATAATCAACGGTTAACTTGCCATCTATTCTTTCAAATATATTGTACATCCCCAAAAACCAGGCCTCTAATTCCATGATAGAGATATGCATTTTAATTTGAGACGGATTACTCATCCGTTGAATTGCTCTCTGCCATTCAGTGATAAACTGGTTTGTAACTCTATCATTGATCTCAGCTCCTGCTCTCCTACGATAGTTCTGTGAATACATATCCCGTAAGGCTATAATCTTTTCAAACCCTTTTTCAAACAATCCCTTCTCTCGTTCCTTAAGAGCAGTTAATACGCCCTCGTCGTTTCTAGCATCAATAATAGTAAAGTGTATCTCTGGCTCTGGGCTCCTATAATGATTATATTTTAAACAAAGCCTAAGATTATGAGCAGCCCATTCCCAGCACTCAAAACTTAGCTTACTGTTATCAATAAGAAGAAACAGCATCTGTCGCACAAAAATTAAGGCCGACTGCCCTTCAGCAAATATAGCAATTCTCCGCATTTTCTATCTTACCGATTCTGCCAAAACTCGCTTGCAAAAAAATCAAAATTACTTAGCCCCGTCAACTCAAAATCATCGAATTTCTCCTTCGCGTTTTTGTAGTTATGAATTTTACATGTGTTCGCCAGCCGCTGGGTTACGCACCAATATTTCAACGGCACGTTGTTCATAACAAACCGATCATTCGTGCTCATAATTAGCTGCACGAATGACACCTTCGCTTTTTCAATTACCAATTTGATCAGAGCTGTGGACCTATCATAATCCAATCCTTCTCCAATATCGTCTATCAATATACAGCTTGGAATGCTTGCCATTTGGGAATAATTCAACTGGATAATTAGAGACAACGCCCTAAACATTCCCTGCGATACCTCACCTTGCTCCGTGGGCGCAGGAAGGTCACTCTCTTTTACAATGAGTCCTTTTGGGAGCATAAATAGGCTCTTATCAGGCAACAGGCTTGTCGGTACGCCTATCTCAATGCTGTCAATATCAAACCCCACCATTTCCATATCATGCCTGATATCTTCAACAAAATTTGGGAACCTTTCCCTTCCCTTATCAAATATCTGCACAACAAGATTCGTGTCCTTCAAGTTGAGCGCCGCATCCTCCTTCTCTTTAGCTATCGGTGCCAGATACTCCCCTCCCATGCTCCCCCCAAAGCGATAATGCCTTTGTCCCTCTCCCCAATCATTCAAATCTTTGAAAAATGGGTGTTGCACTTCATCTCTCCTGTTTACGCAAGCAAGTACTGTTTCGGGAGCTTGGAAATCCATATAGTCTTGATTCTTTTCCAACCATATGCTTCCTTTACCAGATTTCCCACGATCTAATACTACTTTGTTTCCAATCACAAGCTTTTCTTCAATCACCTTCCTATTCTCGTATTTCAGAGAGAATGTTATTGGCTTCTCATTTTTGTCAAACGTAACTTTGTAATCCCCCGACAGGTATCGAAGCTTAACATCTTGTGAGACTAAGTTCCCCAAACCACTAATTACATTCAAAGTTCTCGATTTCCCCGTCGAATTCTTGCCAACAAGTAAATTAATGTCCCCCAGCGAGAACTCTTCTAATCTCCATTGTTTTGGCTCGCCTTCGAACTCCCTATATTCAATTGATTTTAAGTACATTTTATTTCTATACCTCCTACAGTCCAACCTTTATCTACCATTAGAACATTAGGTTATTATAGCACCCAAATAATATTTTGCAAACAGAGGAAGAAAACAGAGTTAGCGCCCTTTTTTTCCCGCTCACATCTTCAACGTTCAAACCACACAATACCCAGAATTTTCTAATCCGTCAAATGCAAATTGAAAACCTAACTCGGTGCTCTCTGTGACCTCCCCGAGCAGGGGGGCTGATCGCCCTGTGGCAAAAAAATCTGTGTTAATCCGTTCCCTCGACTGTTCCCTCGACTTTGCTCGGGACAGGGCTCGGGACAAGGTTAATCTGTGTCTGACCGACCCCAAAACCGCAATTCCCGCCAAACTAAAAAATCTGTGTTACCTCGTCCTGAGGACGGTCGAATGGATTCGTGGCTATATTTCTCTGTGTTCTCGGTGGCCTCTGTGGCTAATTTCTTTTATGTTCTCCATTTTAACAGGGCCTCTTTTTAAGGGTCGCTTTTCCGGTTTACCCTAAAAAACCTGTTCAAAACCTCTCATTTTTTGTTCATTTTTGTCAAAAACCATTCATTTCTTGTCATTTTTCGTTACTTTTTGGTCATTTTTTGCTCATTTTCGAGCGTAATTTAGGAAAGATTTAACGCCTGTATTGATTGTAGTGGCGTGTTGCCCTCATTTTTGAGCTAAAAACAAGGATTGACCCCAAAGATCACCCGAAAAATATCCCCGAAAACCCGACTTTTTTAGAAATTTGCCCCCAAAAATGCTTGACGCCGACAGATGCTGCGATTATAGCACGACTGGTCGCGTCGGCAGGTGTATTGCGATTGCTCGGTAGACCCACTCATAGAGCGGGCACAGAAAAAAATGGGCTGCAAGCATTCGGCGCTGCGCCGGCAAGAGTCGTAAAACAGCCGAGGCCTAACACTACTGAGAGTGTCTTTAGTAGATGCAGCATTTTCGTTTTCTTACCCCCAAAATTCGCGGTGAATTTGCTTTGTGCTGCCAACCGGTTGCAGCTAAAAATCGAGTCTTTCAGAACTGATTCGTGCGAGGCAACTACCTTACGCGCTGTTGCGAACTAGCTTGCAAAGCTGTAGATCGGTCGTCGGCAAACTCAAAGAGCGTGTCTACGCCGAGCCGAATGAACAGGCATTTAACCGGTAGAGGAACATTACACAGTAAAACCTTACGGCTAAATGCACTTAGAAAGTCTTTCAATAACAATAGGTTACAGATGCTCGCGGAAGTCAGCATCTGGACGGCGGAAAAATCGATGATCACATCACTGTCGCATCCGTCATAAGCGATTTCATTGATCCTTTCCAGCTCATGGCCCAGGTGAGGCTGCTGGGGCAGACTGACGACAATGAAGCCCTCAGGCGAGATTTGGATACCCATGACTGCTCCTCCATTCTATTCAATATGTTCTTTACAACTTCAGGTTTGGGATTGACCGAATAGCAGCTCTTGGCGGCAATTTACGCCGGCTGAGATCAGAGCGTGCAGTTAGACCAATGTCGTCAAGACGGCAACCAATTTGATTTGTGTCTCTGCCGCAAACTGCTTAAGAACCCCCACCAACTCCTTTTGCTTTCCTCAAGAAGGTTACATTAGCATAACAGATAGATTCTTCGTAGTCAAGGGAATTTGTTGAGAATCTTGCGGCAAGGACAACTTTTTTCCGTGATGTCGCTCACCGAGGCAGGAACGAAGAGTTTATAGGATTTAAGCCCGGCTTAAACCGGTGAGTAGTTTTGAATTTTTGTTACCGATTGCGCCGACAGGGTGACGTCGAGCCTATCACCTTGCATCAACATAGCTGTTTTGCGCAGGGTTTCAAAAGCGGAATCGCTGGGTATTTGTGCTCTCTAATGACCCAACAGTGTGTCACGGGCTGTGCGTGTAGGTATCTGCTTGTCCATCCAGCGTTAATCCTTTGCAAAGGCACCGTTTTGCCGGAGAGCCAATCGCAGAAACGACTTCGGCTTATTTGATAATGTCGGCTGGTACCGAGAGAAAGTGCTATTTTAACTTTTGCTGCGCTCCGTTGCCTCCGCTGAGCTTTAGCCTGTTGGGATCGGTATTGTCGCCTCCGCCCGACTTGCCTCCTTTTGCGAACCCCTTTGTGACATCCTCGGAGCCCTCATCGTCAGGGTCTTTGTCCTTCTTTGCTGAGCCTGCGACAGGGTTGTCGGCGTTCCCATTCGCTGAGGGGTTGCTGTCCTTTGCCACAGTCGCATATTCTGTAAACGTGCCGGCCTGGTCTAATGTAATCTGCGAAGGGCCGCTGACGCCTTCGGGCGCCGTAGCGGTAATCAGGAATTGCATCGGGTCATCGCCATTTATCACCCATGAAAAGCTGCCCACGCCGGACTCTCCGCCGGTGAAATAAGTGCCGTCCAAATCGCCTTGTTTGAAGCCCAGTTTAGCCAGGGTCGGGACAGGTGAGAAATCACTGTCTTTCTGGGCGACGTGTGCTCGCAGCGCAACCGCTATGGTGCCCATAATTGCCTTTCCCTCGGCCCACTTCGCGTCGTGGATGCGGCTTTGCATGAGCGACGCGGAGACCGCAGCGAGAATGCCAATGATAAGCAGGACTACGACCAGCTCGATCAGTGTGGCAGCTTTGGCGAAACTCGTCTTCCTTTGTTTGACCTTCTCCAGTTCTTTTTTGCCACAGACGCCGTCCCTTCGGCAGGCTCAGGGCAGGCTCTGAGCGCAGTCGAAGGAGAGCACGCCGTTCAGGTCCGGTCCGGCTGGACGGGCGTGCCGTCCTTGACGGAGACCTGCCGCCCCTGACGGAGAGAACTCAGAGGAAGTATTGTACTTTTTCATCTCTGTGAACTCTTCCGGCCTTCGCAGCCGCTTCGGCGGAGTAGGCGTGTCCTCGCTCCGTCGCCATAGCTTTGGAGCGTCGGCGACTGTGGTTTTTTCTTTCCACAAAAGTCACGGACTGGTCCGCTTCAAGGTCTGAGTCGGCCAAGAGAGGAGGTGCTTGGAGCAGGCTAAACCTGAACTGGACGGTAGAAATACCTTAGTCCGATATTGTCGGATTTAAACCGGCGTTCCGGCGAGCCGACCCTCCGCCGGCGCGAACGTGGAGTAGACACGGATTTACACGGATTCACACTGCTGAGGCGCAGCCGAAGCATCCGGCATCCGGCGGGATTCTTCCCCTTCCACTTCGGTCAGGGCTGAAGGCTTTTTCCGCTCAGAACGGCGTCTGTGAAATCTGTGGTTTTTTCTTAAAGGGCAAAAGCACCTCGAAACAAATTGGGCCGGGAGTTTGCGGCAAGTTTTGTATTGTGTATCGTTTGCCTTTGTGGTACGCTGACCCAGGCGATGGATTGCTGACACTCGCAGAAGATAGGGAGAAAGTAAAGGATGATCTTCAAGAACATCTTCGTTTATCCTAAGTACCCTGAAAACCTGAGCAGGTTATATCTACTAGCCGGCAATCTTTGGTGTACGTGGAATTACGAGCCAATAAACCTGTTCTACAGAATCGATCCGCAACTGTTCAGGGCGGTCAATCATAATCCTTTGAGACTTCTGCTCAGCCTGCCGGAAGACCGAATTGGCGAGCTTTCCAAAGACAAGGGTTTTCTGTTCGACCTGGAAAAAGTCTGGGAAAAATTCCAGGACTATATCAGGTACGACCGGGCCAAGAATGGCGGCGGCAGCGAACTCGGTGAAGGCGATATAGTCGCCTACTTCGCGATGGAATTCGGCCTGCACGAGTGTATACCAATATACGGGGGCGGCTTGGGCATTCTATCCGGAGACTTCTTAAAGGCAGCGTCTGACCTGGATCTGCCAATAGTAGGCGTGGGCTTGATCTACAAGTTCGGGTACTTTACGCAGCGAATCAACCTGGACGGACGGCAGGAAGAGCTGTTCGTTGAGTTTGAGAATCACCTGCTTCCTATTCGTGAGCTGAAGTGCCCCGGCGATGATGGGGCTTGCGTGAGGATGCAGATACTCGGCCAAGATCTCAAGATTAAGCTGTGGCAAATAGATGTGGGCAAAACAAAGCTAATTTTACTGGACACCGATATAGAAGACAACCCTCCGGACCTCAGAGACATCACGCAAGAGCTATATGTCGCAGACAAAGATAAACGCCTGCAGCAGGAGCTGGTGCTCGGATTTGGAGGTATAAAGGCGCTGGACCTGCTGAACATAAAGCCGAAGATATTCCACATAAATGAGGGACACTCCGCATTTCTGGTAATAGCCCGGCTGCAGGAGCTGATGATAGGGCAAAAATTCTCTTTCTCAGAGGCCAAACTGTTAATACGCGCTTCCACCGTTTTTACCACGCACACGCCCGTTATAGCTGGAAATGAGCACTTCAAGACCGAAATGGTCAAGAAATACCTCGAGCCGATGGTAAAATCCGCTTTCGGCGGAGGGCTTTCCTTTGATGAGCTGGCGGCCTACGGATTCATCGAGGATAACAAGGACAACTTCTGGCTTCCTGCCTTTGCCATAAGGTTTGCTAAGTACGTAAACTGTGTCTCGAGACTCCACAGGGACGTATCGCGTAAGATGTGGGCCAGCCTGTTCCCGGAGCTGCCGACTGTAGAAATTCCCATAGATTACGTGACCAACGGTGTGCACAGGTCGTGGTTGAGCGAGCCTTTCACCGACATGTTCAACCGCCATATTGGCCCGGATTACATACACTGTGCGCAGGATGATCAATTCTGGAATAAGGTTCCGGATATTCCGGACGAGGAAATCTGGGAGGCGCATCGAAAAAATAAGCAAAGTCTCGCCACCTTCATACGCAGGAAACTTGCCGATGACCTTGCCGCCAAAGGATACGCCCAGCCCAAGATCGCGAATCTCACGCGGCTATTAAATCCTGAGTATCTGACCGTTGTTTTTGCCAGGCGTTTTGCCCGCTATAAACGCGCTACCCTCATTCTCAAGGACAAGGAGAGATTGAAAAAGATTCTTACCAGCACCACCAGGCCGGTGCAGCTTATTTTTGCCGGCAAGGCTCACCCCGCGGACGACGTCGGCAAGGATATGATAAAAGAGATTCTTGATTTCGCCAAAGATTACCAGCTTCAGGACAAGGTGATCTTTCTTGAGAATTACGATATGAACGTCGCCAGGCATCTGGTTTGGGGAGCAGATGTCTGGCTGAATACTCCGCTGAGGGAAAACGAGGCAAGCGGAACTTCGGGGATGAAGGCGGCGATCAACGGGGTGCTCAATCTCAGCGTATTGGATGGCTGGTGGCCTGAAGGCTACAACGGTAAGAACGGCTGGGCAGTAACCGCCGGGGAGTTCTACCGGCACTTAGAGCTGCAGGAAATGGCCGAAGCTAATCAGATATACGATTTGCTGGAAGAAGAAATAACCGAGATGTTTTATGATCGTGATGAGTTTGGTATACCACAGCGGTGGGTCGAGATGATGAAGCAGAGCATCTGCAGTGTCTGTCGACAGTTTAACATGAACCGAATGTTGATAGGCTATGTGGATAAGCTTTATGTGCCATCCAAAAAGGAGTTTGAAAGGCTGTCGCAGGACAATTACCGGCTCCAGAAAGAGGCCACAGAGCAGGCCCAGGAAATTCTGAGGTGCTGGGACGCCGTCAAATTTACAGCCGTTGCTGTCAACGCAGATAAGAAAGATCGGCTCGTGGAAGGTGACAAGCTCGATGTAAGCTGCACCGTCGATTTGGGTCAGGCCCAGCCCGGTATTTTTAGCGTAGAGCTATTCTATATGGTTGATGGCAAAAGCAGATTCAAAGTTATTCCCATGCAGCTTCACGCCAGAGAGAGAACCTTGGCGCATTATGGATGCTCCTTCGTGACGCAGGGATCCGGACTGCAAAACATAAACGTTCGCATGAGGTCCGCCAACCAGATCGTACAAGACATGCACCCTCAGCTAGTCAGATGGGCGGAATAGCAATTCTCAATCCTTCGACGGTGCTCAGGACAGGTTTACAATTGTCGATTGTCAATTGCAGGCATCAATCAACTTTTACGCCCAGGTATTCTGCCAGGTTCCGGAAGCTTTCAACCCATTTTTTAGCGTTTTTTTCTCCTGAATTGGCTTCGTTCCTCACGCGCACGTATGCTTGCTCGCTGACGGCAAATAAGACATTTTGGGCGGGTTGCAGATCGAGCTCTGAGACTACCGTGAGCAAAGTCCGTATGGTTGATTCTATTGATTCAAGCAGGGCGGTGTCTTGCGGTGAATTCTTCAGCCTGGTCATAAGCTCATTAATTTTACGACTTGCTTCGTATCTTAGCATTGCATAGTCAAGCTGCAGCGACAATCTGGCGGCTTCGTCCGCGAGCTTCTTGAGCTTCTTGAGGTCGGATTTATCATTCTCTATCACCCTGCGCAAGTCCTGATTGAGGATGAACTCGGCAGGAGCGGAAAGC
>Ga0315274_10007752_pt1 | contig 15530 bp, 16 predicted proteins | sample YL17G02_20_MG_FD_203700 | JGI IMG/M metagenome (GOLD analysis project Ga0315274, IMG submission 203700) | Sediment microbial communities from Yellowstone Lake, YNP, Wyoming, USA - YL17G02_20 | ecosystem: Environmental > Aquatic > Freshwater > Lake > Sediment | place: USA: Wyoming | collected... | reverse complement strand
GCACCGTTGAGGTTCGTGTCGATCATTGCGTGGTAGTCCGCCAGCGACAGCACCGTGAGCGCGCGACGCGGGACGTTCGTGCCGGCGGCATTCACCAGCACCTCGACCTCCTTGAACTCGGCCAACACCCGCAGGCTCATCTGCTCGACGGCCTCTGCGTCGCTGATGTCACAGGGGCAGACGAGGAACTGGCGGCCACGTGATCCGGCCCGTTTGACGGTTTCCTGCAACGCTTCCGCGCGGCGGCCGACCAGGGCGACGCCCCACCCTTCTTGCGCCAGCGCGAGGGCGATGGCCTGTCCGACGCCGCTGCCGGCGCCCGTGACGACTGCGGTTTTCATTTGGCGGTGTAGCGCCGTTCCACTTGCGCCTGGGTCAACTTCGGCTTGCCGAGTGCCTTACGGCGCGCTTCGAGGATATGGAGGTGGTCCTCCAACTCCTCCAGATCATCGCGCAGGCGGCTCACCTCCCGGCGCCGCTTTTTCAGGTCCAGTTCGAGGAGTCTGAGAGTGGCTTCAGTCATAGGCTTCTTTCCGATGTTTTACACGGTAAACAGTGATCGTGTCGCCTTCCACGTCAAACAGCACCCGGTAGTCGCCCATCCGGAGGCGATACGCTGGGTCATGTTCCTTCAGCCGCTTGATGTCGCCGTACAATCCTCCTGCGAGCCGCCCGATCTTCTTCACGATGCCTGCCGCCTGCTTCGGTGGCAGCCGGTCAAGGTCGTCGAGGGCCGTCGCGGCGTAGATGATACGAAACTGGGTCATCGGTCTGGGGCGCGGCTTGGTTCGATCCGGGTCCGCTTGACCATGAGGAGCACACTAACAGGCACCGCGCCCGACGACAAGCCCAGCGCGGACCCAGAGGTCATCGAGATACGGGGCTACGAACAATCGCGGCATTCAACGTCCGTTCGACGCGCTGCAGCGCGTTGGACCTGAACCAAGCAAGGTTCTCCTGTCCGCGAACGTCCATGGTTTCGAGCAGGGGCTTCACTGCGGCGCAGAATTCCGGGATGTCCGAGAGCTCTCGAACGAGCCGGCACAATTCCAAGGCTGGATCGATCTGAGCCGGCCACGCCGGTGACGCTGCCGCATTCGTGAACGAGCGGAGCGCAAACAGCGCGGGTTCTGCATTCGTCTCAATCTTCCAGAGCGCCCGCGCCATGCGCCACCGCCCCTGATGAGGAAAGTAGGGGCCCAGTGCGCCCCCTGGCCCTGTCATGGACGGTTGGCTGGTCAGCATCGCCTGGAGCCAGGGCTTGAAGGCGCGTGCGGAGGGGCCAATTTCTGCGAGCACTTCAGCAGCCCGCCAGACCGACCAGCCAGACAGTTCAACGGGTGGGTTCGTGGCTTGACAGACCAAGTCCACGATTGCCGGACTGGTCGCCTGCAGCCGCCAGAGCGAGATTCCGACCAGCGGTCCATACTCAGACAATCGGAGGCTGTTGGTGTCCTGGGCGAAGAGATTGATGACCCTCGGGTCGCCAGTCCCAACAGTTCCCAGCGCCACCACAGCCTCGAAGCGGTGCGTAAGTCGTTTGCGTCGTCCCGCAGTGCCCGAAGCAAAACGGAGGCGGCCAGCCGCGCATCCGCCCCCAGCGCGCCAAGCGCAATCACCTGTCGCCGCAAACGGGCCACAGGTCTCTGCTGCCAGGCAAGCCACGCGCCGATGCCCACGAACAGAACCAACGCAGCGCAAAGTCGTCGGTGTTTCATCGGCTGGATCAAAGGGGGAATGCTGTCCCCCGCATCCTTGACACTTGGGCTGACCTAGAAGTTGGCCCCCAGCGCCAGCGCGACAGCCACTCAGATCAACTCCTCGTTCCCCTTCGCCGGGAGCGGCACCGTCGGAGCCGGGCCGAGCTTGTAGCCGCCGGCCTTGATCTCCTTCGGGGTCAGGTCGAGATCGGACTCCTTGAGGGCGAACTCCCACTTCACCGATTTGCCGCTGTAGGCGCTCATCCGACCCATGATCGCGGTGAGCGTCGCCTCGGCGACATGCTTGCCTTCGTTCAGCGGCTTGCCGTCGCGGATGCTCTTGATCAGGTCGGCGTGCTCCTGCTCATAGGGATTCGGGTTCGCCCCTTCCCAGCGCCAGGCGTTGGCGCCCTCGATGCGGCCGGCGTAGGCGCGGCCCTTCGTCCCGATGATGCCTTCGCCGACGCGCGGTTCGGTGTCGTTGATTTGCCGCGCCATGCTGAGGAGGATCGCGCCGTTCGCATAACGGTAGCGGACGGCAAAGTGGTCGAAGATGTTGCCGTACTGTGGTTCGGTGCGCCATTGGCGACCACCCACCGCGAGCGCCTCGACCGGCGGTGCGCCGATGGCCCAGTTGACGACGTCAAGGTTGTGGACGTGTTGCTCGACGATGTGATCGCCGGAAAGCCACGAGTAGAAATACCAGTTGCGCAGCATGTACTCCAGGTCACTCCAGCCATCCTGGCGCTCGTGATAAAAGCCGTAGGTCCGCACACACGGACCGTTCCAAAACGCCTCGCCCGCCACGATCTCGCCAACGGCGCCGCCGTGGATGCGCTTCATGACTTCGAGGTAACTGTTCTCGTGGCGGCGCTGCGTGCCCGCCACGATCGCCAGGCCTTTCTGCCTCGCCAAGTCGGACGAGGCCAGGATGGATCGGATGCCGGCCGGATCCACGGCGACGGGCTTTTCCATGAACACGTGTTTGCCGGCTTCGACGGCGGCTTTGAGCTGGGCGGGACGGAAATGCGGCGGGCCGGCGAGGATGACCAGGTCCACGCCACTGGCGAGGACCTTCTGGTAGGCGTCGAAGCCGGTGAAGCAAGTGTCTTGGGGGGCTTTGACTTGGTCGGCTTGGCGCCACTCGCGCGAGGCATCCCACTCCTTGCCCTTGGTGTTGTCCTTGAGCCGTGCCAGGCAGGCTTGCACACGGTCCGGGAAGACGTCGCCCAGCGCGGTGATCTCGACGCCGGGCGAGGACATGACGCAATTCATGGCAGCGCCAGTGCCGCGCGCCCCGCAGCCGATCAGACCCACATGGATTTTGTCTGAGCCGGCGGCAAACACGGGGCCGATGGCCGTGGTCAGTGCGCCCACGGCTGTCGCGGCCGCGGAGGTCCGAAGGAAGTGGCGGCGGGAGAGGGTGGAGTCGGAAGTCGTGTTCATGGCATTGTTCTGTCCGCAAGGTCTGCCAACGAGGGTCCGGGCCACACGGCGAGGAACGCGTCGATTGGTTTCGCGCGATGGTAGGACGTCAACGTCCAGAAGCAAGCCGGCAAATCGGTTTCGCGGGCGGTCCTCGGCGTGCGCGATTTCAGGAAACTGCGACCGTCACGCGCCCAGGCTGACTCTCGGCACCTTCGATCCTGGTCAGCTCCGGGACACGATCATCCGACTTTGATGCGCTCGCGGCGCGCTCCCCAGCCGCCCGGGCGAGGATCGAACTGGCCGGCCAGCGGCGTGCCGCAGAACCTGCAGCCGCCCTGATCGTTGAGGTTCCAGGTTCCGAGGCGGTACCAATCGCGCTCGATGAGCAGCACGCCACAGGCGGCACAGTACGTGGATTGACCCTCGGCATCGTGCACGTTGCCGGTATAGACGTGACGCAGGCCGGCTTTGCGGGCTTGCTCCCGGGCGCGGCGGAGTGTGGCTGCCGGAGTGGCGGAGATGTTGATCAACTTGAAGTCCGGGTGGAACGCCGTGAAATGCAGCGGCACCTCCCCACCCAGGTTCTCCCGGAGCCAATCGCAGAGCTGGGCGACCTCGCGTTCGGAATCGTTATGGCCCGGAATCAGCAGTGTCGTGACCTCGAACCAGACCTTGGTCGCGCGCTTGAGCCAGCGAAGCGTGTCCAGCACCGGGGTCAGTTCCGCGAAGCAGAGCTTCTGGTAGAACAAGTCGGTGAACGCCTTCAGATCCACGTTCGCGGCGTCCATGTGGGCGTAGAACTCAGCCCGCGGTTCCGGGTTGATGTAGCCCGCGGTCACCGCCACCGTCTTGAGGCCGCGTTCGTGGGCGGCGATCGCGCAGTCGATGGCGTATTCGGCAAAGATCACGGGGTCATTGTAGGTGAAGGCGACGCTGCGACATCCGGCGTTCTGGGCAGCCCGGGCGACGGCTTCCGGCGTGGCCCAGTCGGTGAGCCGGTCGGCCTCACGGGCTTTCGAGATGTCCCAGTTCTGGCAGAAGCGGCAGCCCAGGTTGCAGCCGGCTGTGCCGAAGGAGAGGACGCTGCTGCCGGGGTAAAAGTGGTTGAGCGGCTTCTTCTCGATCGGATCGATGCAGAAGCCCGAGGCGCGGCCGTAGCTGGTGAGGTCGATGCCCCCGTCGCGCGCCTGACGCACGAAACAGAAGCCGTGCTGCCCGTCAGCCAGCTTGCACTCGCGCGGACAGAGGTCGCATTGCACCCGGCCGTCGTCGAGCCGATGCCACCACTGGCCGCGCACGACGCCGGGCTCGATCAAGGTTCGCGAGAGAGCCGGCATAGCCACAGGCTCAGCGAGCGGGCTCGGTTCAGGTCGCCGACGCGTCTCGCTGATTCCGTCGCGAACCTAGCGCAGCTTCCGGCTCCGGAAAAGGGGCATTTGTTGCGCTTGACTTCCGGGTCCCGCGGGCGGAGGTGTGGATCAAGTCCAACCAGCCTTCGGATGCCGACGGCCTTCCGCCGGCTGGCACCAGAAGATCACTTATGATGAAGCTGACACTCACCAGCCCGGCCTTCGCGGAGGGGAGGCCGATCCCGACGAAACACACGGCCGACGGCAGGGATGTCTCGCCGCCTCTCCAATGGGACGGTGTGCCCGACGGCACTCGCAGTCTCGCGCTCATCTGCGACGATCCCGACGCCCCGGTCGGCACGTGGGTCCACTGGGTCCTGTTCAACCTGCCGCCCACGATCACGGAACTGCCCGAGAACGTGCCGCCAGCCGAGAACGTCGCGAATGGAGCCAAGCAAGGCCAGAACGATTTCCGGCATCCGGGCTATGGCGGACCCGCGCCTCCGCCCGGCGGACCGCATCGCTACTTCTTCAAGCTCTATGCGCTGGATTGCGAGGTGGCGCTGCGGCCCGGCGCGACGAAAGGTGAGCTGGTGAAAGCGCTGGAAGGCCACGTGCTGGCCGAAGCTCAGTTAATGGGGACTTACCGGCGGCCGCGATAGCCGACGGGCGAGGGGCCTCGGGCGCTGTGTTCCTGGGGCGCAGCGCCCTTGAAGCGGCCGGCCGTTTCTCTACACTGGCCCCATGAATGTTTTCGTCACGGGGGGCGCCGGCTACATCGGATCGGTTTGCACCGAGGAGTTGCTCAACGCCGGCCATCGGGTCACGGTCTTGGACAACCTCACCGAAGGCCATCGCTCGGCGGTGGATGCCCGCGCCACCTTCCTCCCGGGCGATCTCAGCGACGCTGCGTGTTTGAACGAGGCGGTGCAGGCGGCGAAAGCTGAAGTGATTCTCCACTTCGCGGCAAACGCGCTGGTCGGGGAGTCCATGACCAACCCGGCCAAGTATTTCCGGAACAACGTGGCCTACGGGCTCAACCTGCTCGACGCGGCGGTGAACCATGGCGTGCGGAAGTTCGTCTTCAGTTCCACCTGCGCGACCTATGGTCCACCAGACCGTGTGCCCATGACGGAGGATCTGCCACAGCGGCCGATCAACCCGTACGGCGAGTCGAAGCTCATGTTCGAGAAGATGCTCGCGTGGTATCGGCAGATTCACGGGTTGGAGTTCGTCGCCTTCCGGTACTTCAACGCCGCCGGCGCCAGCAAACAGTTTGGTGAGCACCATCGCGTCGAGACGCACCTGATCCCGAACGTGCTGAAGGTTCCCCTCGGCCAGGCGCCCCATTGCGAGATCTTTGGCACGGATTACCCGACGCCCGACGGAACCTGCATTCGCGACTACATTCACGTGATCGACCTGGCGGACGCCCACATCCTGGCGATGAAACCGGGCATCCACGGTTTCTACAACCTGGGCAACGGTGAGGGCTATTCCGTGCGCCAGGTGATCCAGATGTGCGAGAAGGTCACCGGCCAATCGATCAAGGTTGTGGAGAAGGAGCGCCGGCCTGGAGATCCACCGCGCCTCGTAGCCTCGGCCGATCGGGCGATGCGGGACCTCGACTGGAAACCGAAGTATCCCAGCCTCGAGGCAATCGTCAGCTCCGCTTGGGACTGGCACCGACGGCATCCGGACGGCTACGCGGATTGAGCTGTATCATGAAACGGGCTCTGCTCTTTCTGTCGGCCTGCAGCTTGCTGCTCACGCCGCGGCTTACGTCCGCCCAGACGCTTGGGGGTTTCAATTACTCGACGGACGGATCGACCGTCACGATCACCGGCTACACGGGCAGTGGCGGCGCGGTGACCATCCCAGACACCATTGAGGACCATCCCGTCACCAGCCTCGGGCCATTTGCTTTCTATCAGTGCCCCAACCTGGCTGCTGTCACGCTGCCGGGCAGTCTCACGAGCATTGGGGACTCTGCATTCGCGAACTGTACCAACCTCACCAACGTCACGATCCCCGGCAGCGTCACGAACCTTGGATCCTACGCCTTTGAATCCTGCTCCGGCCTGAGCGAGGTGGCAATCCCCGGGAGCGTCGGCAGCGTAGGAACGAACACGTTCTGTTACTGCACCGGACTGAAGGCGGTGACGGTTTGCGAAGGTGTCACGAGCATCAGGAACAGCGCGTTCGCGTACTGCCCTCGCCTGACCCATGTGACGATCCCCAACAGCGTCACCAACATCGGGTGGGGGGCATTCGCTCACTGCGCGAGTCTGACCGACCTTGTGATTCCGGGGAGTGTCAACCATCTCGAAGGCGAGGCGTTCATGTACTGCGCCAGTCTGACGAGCGTCACGATCCCCGGCGGTATTGGCAACCTCGGCTCCAGCGCGTTCGAATACTGTGTGAACCTGACGAATGTGACGATCTCTGACGGCGTCACCGGCATAGGACAATCGGCATTCTATTGGTGCTCGAACCTGACCAGCGTTGCGATCCCTGGCAGCGTTGCGACGATAGGGCCTTGGGCGTTCATCTGCTGTACCAGCCTCACGGAGGCCGCGCTCACCAATGGCCTCACCTACATCGCGTACGGCGCGTTCGTAGCATGTCCCAGCCTGACTCACATTACGATTCCTGGCACCGTTACCAACGTCGGCTACGGCGCGTTCGCGTCTTGCGACAGCCTGATGGTCATCGAGGTGGATTCGACGAATCCCGTTTACTGCTCCGTCCAGGGCGTGATGTTCGACAAGAACCGGACGACCCTGATCGGGTATCCGGGCGGCAGAGTCGGCAGCTATCGGATCCCCGACAGTGTCACGAACATAGGCGCCGATGCGTTCTCCAGCTCCACGAACCTGACGGGTGTGATGATTCCCAGCAGCGTCACTCACGTCGGATACAGAGCGTTCGGTGGCTGCTCGGGTCTTGCGAACGTTACGATCCCCGCGAGCGTGAGCTCCATTGGGGGAAGAGCGTTTCTTGCCTGCGACAGTCTGACCAGCGTGTTCTTCCAAGGAGATGCGCCAAACGCCGATCCGGACATATTCGACTGGACGCCAGCCCCGATCCCGCTCAGCCACGCAACGGTCTATTACCTGCCGGGCACGACCGGTTGGGGTGCGACATTCGGTGGTCGTCCCAGCGTGCTGTGGAATCCCGTGGTTCAAACCAGCCTTCCCACCTTTGGTGTCGGGGCCAGCGGTTTTGGTTTCGATATCACCGGCACGACGAATATTCCCATCGTCGTCGAGGCCTGCTCAGATCTGGCTGGGAGTGCTTGGGTGCCGTTGCTCACGAGCGCTCTCACCGGCGGTTCGCTCTTCTTCAGCGATCCGGACTGGACGGATCATCCCGCCCGCCTCTACCGCATCCGTGCCCCGTAGCTCCCGGTCTTCGACTCCAGGCTTCGGTGCCGGCCGTATGACCCACGGCTCGGGGAGCACGAACCCGTTTACCCGGCAGCGCTGGGCGCACTCCGCCCCCGGCACAGCCACGCCCACGCGATGAGCCCGGCCAGCAGCGAAATGGCGGCGCAGACGTAATACGGCAGCGCGGCGTGGTGCTGATAAAGGAGATTGGCGGTGATCGGCGCAATGATTCGCGCCAGACTGCCGGCGCTCTGGGCGACGCCCAGCGTCGCGCCCTGCTCGTCAGCCGCCGTGTTCATGGAAATCAAACCGAAGGTTGGCGGACGGTTGATGCCCGAGCCGGCCGCCACGAACCCGAGCCCCGCAATCATCCACACGACCCAGACCACGAGGTTGCGGGGCAGGAGCACAGGCAATCCGGGCTCGAGCAAGGGCAGAATCACCAGCCCGATTGCGAACATGACAAGGCTGAAGGCCACCAACCGGGCTTCACCGAATCGCTTGACCAGGCGCCCGATGAGCCCGCCCTGCAACGCCGCCGCCAGCACGCCGCAGTAAGTGAACAGGTAGCCGATGAACTCATCGGCGTTCGCGTAGCGGCGATGGAGCAGGCGCGAGAACGTGCTCTCGAACGACGCGAAGCAGAAAATCGCGAGAAAATACACCACGATGAGAATGCCCACCGTCGGCTGCGAGAGCGTATGGAACCACTGCGCCAGCTTGGGCCGGGCGGCCGCCGCCGTCGTGCCCGGCTGCCGGCTCTCGCCGAGAATCAAGGAGGTGAGGGAGAAGTTGATCAGGCACACGACAGCGGCGACGAATCCCGGTCCGGAGATTCCCAGCCACTTGGCGGACAGTGATCCGATGGCCGGGCCCAGGATGAACCCCAGCCCGAACGCCATGCCGATGAGCCCCATGTTCTTCGAGCGCTTCTCCGGTGGACTGATGTCCGCGATGTAGGCGTTCGCCACTGACAGGTTCGCGCCGCACACGCCGGCAAACACCCGCGAACCGAGCAACACGTACAGCGCGGTGTCGCCTTCGAGCAGTCCGGCCACACCAAATAGCGCGTAGGACACCACCGATCCGAAGTTGCTGATGAGGAGGACCGGCCGGCGGCCGATGCGGTCAGAGAGCCGGCCCCAAGCCGGAGCGAAGAGGAACTGCATGGCCGAGAACGAGGCGATGATGAGGCCGATCATCAGGTCGCTCGCCCCGAAATGCTCGCTATAGATCGGCAACAGCGGCAGGACAATGCCGAAACCCACCAGATCGATGAAGACCGTCAGGAAAACGACGAGCAAAGACTTCTTCTGCATGGTCGGTGTCTGGCTGTCCCGGGGCGAACGGCGCTTCGCGGAACGTCGGCGGAGTCTAGGGGCGAACGTCGGGGAGTCAAGCGGCGCGGGAGACCTGGCGCGAGGTGGACCCTCAGCCGAGCGGCTGACCTGGAGCCAGCGTGTGCCCGGCCAGAAACTCGCGGGCGGTCATCCGTCGGCTGCCTTCGAGTTGCAGGGTGAGAATCCGTAAAGCCTGTTGACCGCAAGCTATCACGATGCCCTCCGGACTTGCAGTCACAACCTGTCCGGCTCGATCGCCAGCAACATCCACCACCTCGGCCTGCCAGATCTTCAGCAAGTGCGGTTTGGGGACCGCCGACAGGAACGTGAAGGCGCCCGGCCAGGGCGTGAACGCTCGCACCTGGTTCCAGATCGCTCGGGCCGGCAAGGACCAGTCGATCCGGCCATCTTCCTTGGTGATCTTCCGCGCATAGCCGGCGCCGGCTTCGGGTTGCCGGCGCGGCGTGACCCGGCCTTCGACCAGATCCGTGATTGTCCGCAGGAGCAATGCGGCGCCCATCTGGGCCAGACGGTCGTGAAGCGTCCGGGCGTTGTCGCCGACGTGAATCGGCGTGGCCTGTTGGGCAAGGATGCCGCCGGTATCGAGGCCTTCGTCGATTTGCATGATCGTGACACCGGTTTCGGCATCGTCTCTCAAGAGGGCCCACTGGATGGGCGCGGCACCGCGGTACTTCGGCAGGAGCGACGTGTGGACGTTGACAAAGCCGTGAGCTGGGAGGTCCAGCAACGCCTTAGGCAGAATCTGGCCGTAGGCCACCACCACGCCCAGGGCGGGCTGCAACTCGCGCACCGTGGCCAGAAAGGCCGGGTCACGCGCGCACTCGGGTTGTAGGACGCTCAGGCCCTGGCCGAGCGCGGCGGTTTTGACCGGCGAGGGTTGGAGCTGGAGCGACCGCCCTTTGGGACGGTCCGGCTGCGTGACCACTGCCGCTACCTCGAATTCGGGTGAGGCGGCGAGGGCCAGCAGCGACGGGCAGGCGAGTTCAGCCGTTCCGAAGAAGACCAGGCGCAGCGAGTTCATCGTTCGGCTGGTTACACGCTCGACTCAGACCCGCATCAGCGCAGCAGGCCACGCGGGCTTCTCGCCGGCCGCACCGGGCGCGAGGGCCAGGCGGGAGGCGGTGCCAGGGATCCTCCGGACACGGTCCGTTTGCCGAGCGACTCGCCGCAGCCGGTGCAAAGGTAATCGTGCAGTTCACCTGTCGGCAGGACCAGCAGCAGCTTCTCGCGAACCGGCTGGGCCTTCCGGCACTTTGGGCAATAGAGTTCACTCGCGGTGAACGCTCCAAACTGATTCGTCATGGCTGATTGATCCACGCCTCTCGCCCGAGGAGGCCAGCTTCCCGGCAAGGCGAGGAGTCGCTGATGGGCCGGGCGCGCGGGGGCATCAGAGCCGCGAAGGCTTCGGTCCCGCTTGGCGTTCAGGCCTTGGCGTCCTTGTGTCGGACTTGGACGCTGCTGATCTCGGCGAAAGAAATTGGCACCTCCTGGTTGTTGCTCTGCAACTGAAGGTGGAGGTCGTTGCTCGAGATGCGGCTGATCCGGCGGCCGACGTACTCCTGTTTGACCGTCCTGAAGATCAGCAACATATCCTTCTCCCCCTCCCCCAGCACGACACGGAAGAAGCCGGCAAACTTGGTTTCAAAGAAGCGCCGGTTGAACGTGTGTTCGCCGCGGTTGAAGGTCTGGGCCTGCACCTGAGCGGTTCCGCTGCCGCGCTTGTCCATGGCGGCCAGGGAGAGCCCCGGGCTGAGTTTCACGGGCACCAGGCCCGTCGTCTTGCGGCCGGCGGAACCGGCGGCGGCGCCTTCAGCCTCGCCTTCCCCTTCCGCGGCATGTGGGGCGCGCGCCGGCAGGGCGATGAACACGAACGGCGCAAGAAGGGGCAGCAACAGGGACAACCCGCAGACCAGCGCCACCGGCTGCTGCCGGAACAGGGCGATCTCGTAACCGGCATAAATGTTCGCCAGCAACAGGACGCCCAGGATCATCAGGCCGATGGGCGTGAAGAAGGACGCCAACAAGCCAGTCTTCTCCGCTGGCCGCTCGAGGCGTGTCGGCACGTCCTTGACCTTGATTTCCTTGGCCTTCTCCCGTTCTTTCAACTGTTCCGGGGCGAGCTCGATAAACGGCTCGATGTACGCGGTCAGGTTCCTCTGCTTGGCCAGTTCCTTGAGGGTGTCCTGCGAGAGATTGACCCACGGCTCCCGCTTGGAGAAGCTGCCCGCGTCCAGCTTCACCACCAGGCCGTCTTCGTCAGCGTCGGCCAGCTTACCGCGCAGGACGTTGCCATTGGCCAGGCGAAACTCGTCGGCCCGGGCCAGACCCATTGCGAACCCGACCAGCAGGATGCCGGTCCACAGAGAATAGACACCACGCATGACGGGGGAGGGATACCAAACCGTCCAGAGCAAAGGAAGCAAATTTCCGACAGTGGGAACCCGCGAACCCACACGGGACCGGGAGTTTGCTGTCGGGGGCGGAACAAGACGAGAGGGAATTGTTGGATCAAGAGGAGAATGATTGTTGGTTCAAAACGAGAATTCTTCCGTGGTGGATGCTTCGGACTGGCTTTCTAGCCAGCGCCTCGGCTGCCTGGACTCGTTCGGCGCTGGATAGGGAAATCACTTGCGCGGCGGCCACATGGTCACTAGATTCCGTCGCTCTGGCAGCATCCGTAGCTCAATTGGATAGAGCATCTGACTACGGATCAGAAGGTTTCAGGTTCAACTCCTGACGGATGCGCCACTCCCCGCCAAGGCGTTACGCTGTGGAACTTTTTCCGAGGAGAAGTGTCTGTCCGGTTTCTGTCCGCTCTTCCGGTTTCTGGGTGACAGATTCGACCGATGGTTGTCGCGTTCGCCCCTTTGTGGATGCCTTTGCTGAACGGCCCCGCGGGCCGGGGCGAAGCCCGGAAAATCGGACGTTTGCGCGTGCGACTCCGCAGGGGGTTTTGGAACGGCACTTTCACGAGTAAAAGTAGCCCAACTCGGGAAGGCTGACGCGCCTGTCGCCGGCTCCGACATTGGCATGGTCGAGCACTTCGATCTTCAGCAGTTGGCCGGCCCGGATCAGGTCGCGGGTAGTTTTGATGTCGGCCTCGGACGGCTCCGGCTCGCCGCTCGGGCGGTTGAGCATGATGGCCACGGCGCCGGCGGCGGCCACGATGGCGGGCCGGAAGACCTCGCGGGGGTGCACCAGGATCGTGTCAAGCGTGCCGGTCGCGACGAACAAGTGGCCCTTGACCCGTCGGCGCGTGTTGAGCAGGAGCACAACGAAGCACTCCGCCTCCGGGTTGAAGGCCGGGTGGCTCCAGATTGGCCGTATGCCCTACCTGACATTGAAGGAGACTTTCATGGTTCAGTTTGCTGATCGCATTGACGACACGGCAGCGAAGCGATGGCCAGAGGGCAGACCCCTCAGAATACAAATGGCTCCCGATGGCGACTCTCTCAGGTTTTATGACATCGACTAAGGCTTCTCCTCCTTCGTAATGCCGCGGCAACGCGCCACGACAGGCCTCCTTGACTCACCTCATGCGGAAGGTTTCCGCGGACTGGCCGGTTCATACCCCAGGCTGAGTTTGTAGCGCAGGACATTCTGGCAACGGACGGTGCCGATGGTGTGCTTGCTGCGCCAGCCCTGGCAGCGCGTTTCGCCGACTGCGGTAGTGCGATGTTCGGCATAGGCGTTGGCGAGAACCTGACTCAGATCGAAATCGCCGCCGACGCATTCGCTGTTGGGGCAATCGAAGCGGAACACCGACTTGGCGTTGGCGAGGTTGACCGTGTATTTGATTTCGTTGTTCTGACTCAGGCCGTCGGTGTTGAAGTACGTGAGATCCACCCTCAAGGACTTCAACTGCGGAAACCTGTCCGCCACGCTGGCGGAGTCCTGGGTGCGCTGGCTTTCCTGCTGACGGTATTCCGCGCGCGCGCCGCGTTTTTGTTGACGCATAGTATTTCAACTCTTCCGGCTCAAGTGCGCTGGCAGCCTACCCGAGGGTCGTCCGAAAGTCAGCTGGTGATTTTGCGGTTTTCGTCGCCAGGGACACGTCGGACTCGATGTGGCTGGCGGGTTCCGGCCTGGCCTGGGCAGTTCCAACCTGCCAGTGGGTGCGGCCTTGCCTGTCGGAGTGGACATGCGCCAGCCTTGGCTTGACCTTCTCGCCCGCATGAGCTACCCAGAAGCCATGTCGATGACCCACCTAACGGCTCAGCAACTTCATCGGGCGGCTGAAATCCGGGAGAAGATCGAGAACCTGGAGAAGGACTTCGCCGCGCTTCTGGCTGTCACGGGCGATGCTCCGGTGACCGTTCGTAGGCGGGGGCGGCCCGCGAAGAGCGTTGTTGCGCCCGCACCGCCAACCCCAAAACCCAAGCGCAAGATCAGCAAGGCAGGGCGGGCCAAGATGGCCGCAGCCGCGAAGGCCCGCTGGGCGAAGGTCAAGGCGGCAGGCAAGACCCGGCTGTAGTTCTCGCCGGTTTGCCCAGCGGGGGCTCGCAGCGGCCCCCGGCTCCTGCCCACTCGCTGCCGGAACCGTCGGGGCTCTGCATGACCTCACGGACCCAAAGGCTGCTACTGCCTCGGGGTGCCGCACTGTTGGACCGCCACCCAGTACGCTGTTCGACCGGTGTTCACAGGAAGTTCTGAATGTCATGAAACGAACGCTTGCCTTGGCCCTTCTGCTCGCTGGCCTTCCCGCCCACTGTTTGACCACGGTCAAAGCCGAATCCTGGGCTGGCTGGCGCGGCCCGCGCGGCGACGGCACCTCCCTTGAACAAAACGTCCCCACCAACTGGGACCCCGCCGGCGCACTTTGGAAAACCGAGATCCCCGGCCAAGGGCACGCCTCACCGATTGTCTGGGGTGATCGCGTCTGCACCGTCACCGCCCTTCCCGCCACGCAGGAACGCGTGCTCCTTTGCCTCGATCGCGCCAGCGGAAAGATGCTCTGGCAGCAGACCGTCGTGGAGGGGCCACTGGAGAAAATCCACAAAGAAAACAGTTACGCTTCCAGCACACCGGCCACCGACGGCGAGCGGGTCTTCGTCACCTTCCGCGTCGGCGACGACATCGTTGTGGCCGCGCACGACTTAACCAGTGGGAAACAGCTCTGGTTGGTCCGGCCGGGCGTGCATACCGGCGAGTGGGGTTTCAACAACGAGCCGGTGGTGTTCCGAGACAAGGTCATCGTTGACGGCGACAGCAAAGGCGAATCCTTTCTGGTCGCCTTCAGCCGCACGGAGGGAAAGACCCTCTGGCGTGTCCAGCGCACCCGCCAGGGGATTAGCTACAGCGCCCCGCTCATCCGTGAATTGGCCGGGCGCGTTCAATTGATTCAGTGCGGCGACCGGTGCGTGGCCAGCTTTGATCCGGAGAGCGGCCAGCAGCTTTGGATGGTGGACGGTCCGTCGCAGGAATTTGTGGCCACGCCGGTTTACAGCGAGAGAGCCGGCCTCATGTTCGTCAGCAGCAGTTGGCCCAAACAAGTCCTGCTGGCGATTCGACCCGATGGCAGCGGCGATGTCACCCAGACCCACGTCGCTTGGCGCGACAATCAGGGAGCGCCTTACGTCCCTTCCTTGATCGTCGCCGGCGACTTTCTGCTCAGTGTCAACGCGGCCGGCGTGGCGTTCTGTTATGAAGCGGCCACCGGGAGGGTGTTCTGGCAGGAAAAGCTGGGGCGGCATCACGCCTCCCCGGTTCTGGTGGGCGGACTGGTCTTCTTCATCAACGACGATGGCCAAGTGCACGTGGTCAGACCCGGCACGACGTTTGAGCGCGTCGGACAATACGAGCTCGGCGAGGCCTGCTACGCTTCGCCTGCGATCAGCGACGGCCAGGTCTTCCTGCGCGGCTTCAAGAACCTCTTTTGCATCGGCCGGAAAACCAAGACTTGACTTGCGAGCGGCTGGGCAGGGTGGTTCGGAGCGCACGGACAGCGTGACGCTACCGATCCGAACAGTCTATTCTCAGCCAACCATCGCCTTCCGGGGGGCGGGGCGAAGAGCTCTGAGGCCACTGCCAGAGCCCGATTTCCCCGCGCCAGTTCACTCGCTTGACCCTTGACCCTTAACAGGCTTGTCTCTAGCATCCTCCCAACTCTATGAATCCGAAACTACTGTTCAAAGCAGTTTTCCTTTTGATTGTACTATTGCTGCTCGTGCTGATGGGCTTGAACAACGAGGACACCGTGACGTTCCGCCTGCCGCCGCTGGTCTCGAAGTTCACCCAGAAGTCGGCCATCATGTATTTTGCTTTTTTTGCGGTGGGTTTCCTCACCGCGACCGTCGTCATGGC
>Ga0315274_10007750_pt1 | contig 15531 bp, 10 predicted proteins | sample YL17G02_20_MG_FD_203700 | JGI IMG/M metagenome (GOLD analysis project Ga0315274, IMG submission 203700) | Sediment microbial communities from Yellowstone Lake, YNP, Wyoming, USA - YL17G02_20 | ecosystem: Environmental > Aquatic > Freshwater > Lake > Sediment | place: USA: Wyoming | collected... | reverse complement strand
CGGTCCGGAGGACATCGCGGAAATCCTGTCCGGCCGGGACGAAGGCGACGAGGTCGAGATCATGCTGATCCGCAAGGGAATCCGGCAGACGGTCAAGGCGGAGGTCGAGGAACGGAATTTCCAGTTTCAGTTCAACATGCCAGAAATGAACATCCGCGTTCCGGACATTGACATCGATGTGCCCGACGTCCCCCAGTTCGACATCCAGGTGGACCTGGACGAGCACTTCATGGACGGGTTTAAACACGACATGGAGGAGCTGAAAGTCGAATTGAAAAGGGAGTTGAAAGGCCTGGAGGAATTAAAGGAACTGGATTTTACGGATGAAATGTCCCGGATTTAACCGCGATGCGATTTTTATTTCAAACGAAAGACGTCCACCGAATCGAATAAACTCTCCTTCCCTTTCCCCATATCAAGTCCCCGGCACTTGCGATAATCTCCACAGCGCTGGCGCTGTTCTGTTTGGAATGGCATTGGGTCTTGAGGATAGTCCGCTTCTCAGGGGCGAGAGATCCGGTTAAATTCTATCAAGTGAAAAACAATATTTAAAAATAATATTTAAGCCAAGCCGACAATTTTCATTTTACCGCCGCTACCCCCGCCCTGAATACCGCCAGCCCGTCCTCCGAACCCAACCACGGATACACGGCCCTTTCGGGGTGGGGCATGAGCCCGAGGACGAGCCCGGACGGATCGCAGATGCCGGCCCTTCCCAATGGGGAGCCGCTGGGGTTGGCCGGATACTCCTCCTTCCCGGCCGAGTTTCCATAACGGAACACCGTCCGCTTTTCGTCGAATGGACCGGGCAGCAGGAGCCGGCCCTCTCCGTGAGCGGTCGGCATCCGGAGGGCCATTCCATCGAGGCCTTTTGTCCATACACAGCCGGTGTTCCTTTGGGTGAACAGAGTGACCCAGCGGGACACGAAGGTCGCGACCCGGTTGCGGTCCAGCAGCGCATTGGGCAGGCCGAACTCACCGGTGCCGGGCAGCAGGCCGGTGTTCACCAGCACCTGAAATCCGTTGCAGATGCCGATAACGGGGATTTTTTTCTCCCGGACCGCGAGGAGCTGGTCCCTCAGCCTGTGCACGAGATCTAGGGCGAAAATCCTGCCCGCGGCGATGTGGTCGCCGAATGAAAATCCGCCGGGCAGGGCGAGGATGTCGCAACCGGCGAGCGTCTGCCGTCCCGCGATCAAATCCGCCGTGAGCAGCGTGATCGAGGCATCCGCGCCCGCGAGGCGGAAGGCCTCGACCGTTTCGAAATGGCAGTTGGTCCCCGGCGAATACAGCACCTTCACTTTCGGGCGGCTCACAGTGCGACCTCCTTGAACGGTTTTTCCCATACGGAGGCCAGGCTTTCAGCCTCCAAGTTCAGGTCCAGAGAACCTGTCCGAACAGAGAGAATCGGATCCTCGAGCACCCGGCCAACTGCGAAGGCCCCGGTTTGTCCGCAGATTTTTTCCGCGCGGTCCTCAGGCACCTCGATCAGTACGGCGCCGACCATCTCCGCGAAAAGGGCGGCCTCGGGTCCTCCCGTACGAAGGAGTTTGGCCAGCGCGAATGCGTCCATCCGGCAACCGAGACCGCTTCCCAGCGACATTTCGAAGATCCTGCGGACAAGTCCGCCTTCCGCGACCGCGGAGGCGGAGAGAACGAATCCGTCCGCCCGCAGCGACTTCAACGCTTTCCACGTCCGCATCAGTTCCGATTCATCCGGGTCGGGCAGACGCTCTCCGCGTTTCCCGAATGTGTCGAGAAAGACCGATCCGCCCAGCTCCGAAGAACGCGGACCGATGAGCAGAAGGGCGTTCCCGGCTCTTTGAAACGGCTTGGGCACGAGTTTCCGGACGTTCTGCATCCGGCCGAGCGCGAAGACGCAGAGCGTGGGAGGCACTTCGATCCGCGTCCCGTCCTCGCCCACGAAAGTTCCGCTCGAGCTGTCCTTGCCGGAAATGAAGGGGGTGCCGAACGTCCTCGACAGCCGGCTGCAGGTGTCCACCATCTGCTTGAGGTCCCATGCGGTCTCGGGCGTGATGCGCGGTGTGTAGAAATTGTCGCAGAGCACGATGTCGGAGACGTCCACGCCGGAGGCGACGAGTTTGGTGATCGCCTCGGCCATGGCGAGCTTCACCGCGCCGGCCGGATCCACGTCCCCGTAAAACGGGCTGAACGCGAGCGACGCGGCGGCGCCGAAGGGTTTGCCTCGTAGCGGGGCCGAAATCCAAACGTCGTTCGGCATCCGTCCGTCCCTCCCTCCGTACGGGCCGGCCACTGTGATCCCCTGAACCGTGGAGTCAAACTGGGTTCCGGCCACCGACTGATCACAGCAATTCAAGTGGCCCAGGACTTTCAGGATCACAGCGGTCCATTCGGCTGATGTTTTGAGCACCGGTATTTTGGAGGATTCCGCCTTGCGAATCCGCTTCTTCAGCGATATTTCGGGCAACGGACAACCCTTTCGCAGATCTTCGAAGGCAAGGTCCACCACGAAGGCGGAGACGCTTTTTTCCGCCGCTTCCAGCCCGGAGGCGATGGGTTCGACGGACGGTTCGACCACCACCTGGCACCGGTTCGTCCGGGTGAACTGCCCGATCATGGAGGCCCGGACTTCATAGCGCCGAAGGATTTCCCGGGCTTCGTCCCACTTTTCCGGAGGCACGGCGGCCATCATGCGTTCCTGGCTTTCCGAGATCCAAATTTCCCAGGGCATTAGTCCTTCGGTCTTGAGCGGGACCCACGCGAGATTGATCCACACGCCCGTCGATGATCCCATTTCGCCCGCCGCCGAAGAAAGCCCAGCGGCGCCCAGGTCCGTGATCGCCCTCAAGCAGCCAGCTTCCCTCAGCCTTGGGATCGCCTCCATGAATTTGCGCTCCTCGATCGGATGGCCGATCTGGACGTGGGCCGCGTCGACGTCAGCGGTTTCATGCGTCATCGAAGCCGAGCTGACCGTCGCCCCGTGGAGACCGTCGCGTCCCGTCAATCCGCCAATCAGCACTGCCAGGTCGCCGGGTTGGGGATGTCCCTTGGCCGCCTTGTCCTCCGGGATCAATCCGACCGAATGGCCCAGGGCAAAACATTTGCCGGTATAGCCCGGATGGAACCGGTACAGGGGAAGCATCATGGGAATGCCCATTGGATTGGTGTAATCCGCGGTTCCGCGGATGGACTGGATCAGAACCGTCTTCGGATGGAGCGCGCCTTTGGGCACGCTTTCCCAGCCCATCTTCGGATCGCCCAGGCCCATGATCGTGCTGCCGCCGATGGGCCAGGCACCCAGCCCGCAGCCCAGAGTGTCCCGAATGACCCCTCCGTGTTTGGTCATGATGCCGCCATAGGGCGAGACGGCTGAGGGCGAATTGTGGGTTTCACCCTTGATGGTGAGCGCCCATCCTTCGTAAAACGCCATGACGCCGGCGTTGTCCTCAAAGGAGGAGAGAACCAGGGGGTGGGCGATGTCCGCGGTGGCTTTGGACAGGGACTGGAGCAGGCCGAGGCTTTTCCACGTCGTATGGAAGCAATGGTCCGACCAGGTCTGGGCGAACATCTCAAGCTCTGCGTCTGTGAACGGACGTTTCATGCTTCCCGAGATATCCTGAAGCGCCCGCATCTGAGGTTCATCCAAAAACAACCGGCGGTCATCGCTCAGCCGGAGCAGTTCCGGTCCGGTCAGGTTTTTCAAATCGATATTTTCCATCGGTCCCGTATGGCCGTGCGGCCTCAGAGTTTCCCAGACCTCGTTTTCCGCGAGGATGACCTGGACCTGGGGATTGTACAGGTACCGGTCCGCAATCTCGCGGGCGAGTCCCGCATCAATATCAGAAAACTGAATCCGATGGAAAATTCTCGCCCAGACCAGACCCTCTACCCCGAGAGCCCCGGCCGATCGGAGAATGGACGGCAGTTCAGGGTCGGTAACGGCACGTTGATAGCCGATTTCCACGATCGGGCCGTCGGATGTTTTCAATGTGGAATGGGAAGCGGCAAATTCGAATCCGGGATGACAGAACAGGGGGACAAGCCGGACAGCCGTATCGGCAGTGATGCCTTCAAGACGGTAAACCCGTTCTATGATCAGCCTGTGAATTTGCTGAAATCCTTCCAAGTGAAGTCTTTTCAAGAGTATATCGGCCTCAGGGTCCTCGTTATTCTTCCGAATGAAAAGGCTTGAGATCAAAAAATAGTCCTCCCCATTTATGGTTTATTAATACTAAGCTCAAAAAAACAAAATGTCAAGAAAAAAAACAACTAACGTTTCGAAAAGATATGAGGTTAGGTATAAAAATTGCAATAATCTTCTTGCCAATATTGGGTTCATATTAAGGGAGATGTCACCATGCAAGACTCCATTTCCTTGAAAGTCAATCAATTAAAAATGACCTATCAAAATCTGATCGTAGGCCTTTTCGTCGGCGGATTTTGCGGTTATATTGTCAAATTCTTTTTTCAACGGTTTGGGACGTCGACCATCGTTTTTTCCATCTTTATCCTGATCGGCGCCATCCTTGGATTCTTAAGCGGTAAGGAAAGGGAGCGGTATGAACGGTTGAAAGTGGAAAAAGTCCTGCTCGCCGAGGATTTTGAAAAAGTCAATACGATGCTGCATCAATCCGAAAGCAAGTACCGGCTGCTTTTTGAAAATATCAGCGACGCCATTTATCTGACGACGGACAAGGGCAGATTCCTGTTATTCAACGAATCCACTTGCCTGCTCAGCGGTTATTCGCGTGAGGAATTGCGCAAGATAACCCTTTCAGGGCTTCAGGTCGAACAGGAAGCGGAACAGAATCAGCATCGGGCCTGGCTAGACAACGGCATCTGCCGATTTGAGGAGCGGTGGCGAAACCAGAACGGACAGATTCTTAACCTGGACGTCAACGCCAGGTGGATTAAGATCGCCAAGGTGCAATGCATCCTGCATGTGGCCAGGGACATCATGCACAGGAATGATCTCCTTGAAGAGCAGCGGGTGTATGAATTGGCCGATTTCAACAAAGCCCGTCTTGAGGATGTTTCCAAAGCCGTTCAATCCCTTTATCGAAAGTTTTTCGTGCCCATGAACAACATGATGGACACCGTGAAAAATGATCTTCACAAGATTCCGTCCGAGGACGCAAAATTTTCACCGTTTTTCATGGAATGGGAAAAGGTCAAGAAATTACTGCAGGCACTGATCGCCAGGAGCGTCCGCGGTACGGATTCGGGTTCCGCCAATTGGAACCTGAATGAAGTGCTGAAGCAGGAGATATTTAACCTGATGATGATCACGGGATCCGACGAGATACCCGAACAAATATCCTTTTCCAAGGAAATTCCGCTTCTCTACACATCCGGGAGGGATCTCGCCCTGATCCTTGAAATTCTGCTAAGGGCGGTCCACGAGTCCCTGCCGCAGGCGGCCAAAAAGGAGCTTTCCGTATCCAGTAAAATGGAAGGAGGCCTGGCCGTGGTCCAGATCCAGGCGCCAGCTTCGATCCATTTCGACAATAACCTGTCTAAAATCGTCGATCCCGACCTGACAAAGGAACAGGCCCGGCAATCCCATAGGGGCATCAACGTTTTGCGCCTGCTTGTCGAATCGATGAAATGGAAACTTGACATCGAAAATCCCGAAACGGGGGTGATTGTCCGGCTCAAGATCCCCGTGGAAGGCGCTTCAAGCTCCCCGCCGAGGGACGGAGGGACGAGCGCTCCCGCGATGACGGGCGGCGGGAGTGGGGATGTGATCGTCTGACGGGAGACGATCGATAGTTCTGGTTTCTATTCAAAGATTGAAATCCAACGGGATGGCATACGATCTGTAGTTTGAAAGGTGACACCCCCCCATAATTCTCCACTGCTGCTTTTATTTTATTATCGTTCGATGTGTGTAAATTGTGGATTTTCAATTGACTTTTACAATAAATTTCGTTAAAATATAAAGATAGATATGCCCAAATTAGAAAAATCCACACGTCAAGGGGTCGGTTCGGTCCAGACCCGTCGCCATTGGTTCATTGGAATAGCCATCGCGTTTGTGATGGTCCTCGCCGTTCTCTGGATGGCCGGGAAGCTTTCAAAAAGCAAATCCGCCGAAACCGTTCATTTTTCGTCCGGCAGCGGGAACGTCGGGATCGTGGAGCTGCTGGGGCCGATCTATGACTCCGAACGCATCGTCCGGCAGTTCGAAACGTTCGGCGACCAGAAATCCGTCAAGGCGATCGTGTTCCGGATCGACAGCCCCGGGGGGCTGGTGGCGCCCTCGCAGGAGATCTACGAGGCGGTGAAACGCGTACGGGACGGCAAAAAGCCAGTGGTGGTCTCGATGGGCAGCGTGGCCGCTTCGGGCGGCTATTATGCGGCCTGCGGCGCGGACACAATCATGGCCAATCCCGGAACGACGACCGGCTGTATCGGCGTGGTGGCCGAATTCCTCAACCTCCAGAAATTGATGGAAAAGATCGGCGTCCGGTTCGAGACCGTTAAAAGCGGCAAGTTCAAGGACACCGGGTCCCCCCACAGGGATCTTACGGAGGAGGACCGGGCCTATCTGCAATCCTGGATCGACGACGCCTACGAACAGTTCGTCGGCGTCGTCTCGCGCGAGCGGCATCTTTCCAAAACCGAGGTGCTGAAGCTCGCGGACGGACGCGCCTTCACCGGCCAGCAGGCCAAGGCGCTGGGATTGGTGGACACACTCGGCGACTACCGGGCCGCCATACGACTTGCCGCCCGGATGGGTAAAATCAAGGGAGAACCGGAGCTGATCCGCTGGCATTTGCGGCGAATCACGCTGTTTGATCTTCTGTTCCAGAACGCGGAGGGCGTGTTCCGGCAGTTGAACGGTGCGCGCCTTTTCTACCGCATGCCCTGAAGGATCCGGTCCGGATTCCCCCGAAGCCTGGGGAGGTGACCCATGACCAAAGCCGACATCGTCGACCGCATAGCCAAGGGCACTGGATTGACGCGCAAGGAAACCGCCGCCGTGGTGGACGGTTTTCTGTCGATGATTACCTATGCCCTGCAAAGCGGCGAGCGCATCGAGTTGAGGGGATTCGGAACGTTCTGCCTCCGCCGGAGGCGGAAGAAAGTCGTGGCCAACCCGAGAACCGGCGTGATGATGCAGATCCCGGACCGCATCTGTCCGGACTTCAAGCCTTCGCCGCACCTGAAGGCCGCCGTGGCACGGGAACTCAAGGATTCGGAAAAACCCATGCCGGATCTGTCGCAGTCCCAGACGGAACTGTTATTAGAATTGGATCGATATTTAATAGATGAATACAACACAGGAAAGGAGGGATGATCGTTGCCCTGCGGCCGTAAACGAAAACGCCACAAGATCGCGACCCATAAACGGAAGAAACGTCTGCGCAAGAACCGACATAAAAAGAAATTGAGATGATCGGCACCGGTCCGGAAGACGATTTTCTGGTTTCCCCTGAACCCTCCGAGTGGAGGGTTTATACTGTATGCGAAATCACGCGGGAGATCAAGCGGAACATCGAAGAGGGTTTCGCGCCCCTCGCCGTGGAGGGCGAGATCTCCAATTTCAAGCGGCACACTTCCGGACATCTCTATTTTTCGCTGAAAGACGCCGAGGCCCAGATCGCCTGCGTTCTGTGGCGGGGGAGGAGCCAAAACCTGCCCTTCCAGCCGCATGACGGCGCGAAAGTTCTGGCATTCGGCAACCTTTCGGTATACGAGAGACAGGGAAAATACCAACTCGACGTGATGTGGCTCAGGCCCATCGGCGCGGGAGAGTGGCAGCTCGCCTTCGAGGCGCTGAAAAAGAAGCTGGCAGATGAAGGGCTGTTCGACGCAGACCGGAAAAAGCCGATCCCGCCTTTCCCCTCCCGCATCGGGGTGGTGACCTCCGAAACCGGCGCCGCGCTGCACGACATCGCCAGCATCATCGCCCGCCGGGCACCTTGGGTTCAATTGATCCTGCGTCCCGCGCGCGTTCAGGGCGAGGGCGCCGCGGAGGACATCGCCGCGGCAATCGATGAATTCAACGCCTATGGTGAAGCGGACGTGCTGATCGTCGGCCGCGGGGGAGGATCTTTAGAGGATCTTTGGGCGTTCAACCAGGAAACGGTGGCGCGCGCCATCGCCAGGTCGAAGATTCCCGTGGTGTCCGCGGTGGGTCACGAAGTCGATTTTTCAATCAGCGATTTCACGGCCGATCTCAGGGCGCCGACGCCTTCCGCCGCCGCCGAACTCGTCGTCTCGGACAAGGCGGAACTGATTGAGCGCATTCACCTCCTCGCCCGAAGGTGCGTCCGGCATCTGAAGACCCGGATCATCCTGCAATCCGAGAGGGTGTCCGGTTTCCAAAAAAGTTACGGACTGCGCATTCCCGGCGAGCGCCTCCGTGAATACCGTCAGCGGCTGGACGACCTGACACGAGGGCTTGAGACTGCGGCCGATCTGCGCATCCGTGAATTGCGGCTGAAGTCCGCGAGCGTGCGGGAAAAATTGGCCGCGCTGAATCCCGAAGCGGTCCTCCTCCGCGGCTACAGCATCACTACGCGGGCGCGGGACGGATGGATCGTGACGCGGTCCGAGGAACTCCAGGCGACCGACGCCGTGCGCATCCGGTTCGCCTCCGGTTCGGTACGAGGAATCGTGGAAAGCATCGAATTATGACGCCATCCAAATCCAAAGAAATGACTTTTGAACAGGCCTACCAGAAGCTCGAAATCCTCGTGGAGGCGCTCGAACGGGGCGAATCCACTCTGGAGGAATCCCTCAAGTCGTTCGAAGAGGGAATGGAACTCGCCAAATTCTGCGCCCAGAAACTTCAGGACGCGGAACTGCGCCTCCAGAAACTGGTCAAGGGAGAGGACGGCTCCTTTCAGCTGGAATTGATGCAATAGGAATGAGCCGGATTCTCGACACCCTGAATTCGCCTCAGGATCTGAAAACGCTGAGTGTGTCCCAACTCGCCGACCTCGCCTCCGAACTCCGCGATTTCGTCACGGGCACCGTGTCCAAAACAGGCGGGCACCTCGCCCCCAACCTCGGCGTGGTGGAGCTCACCCTCGCGCTTCACACCGCATTCGATACGCCGAAGGACAAAATCGTCTGGGACGTCGGGCACCAGGCGTACATCCACAAGATCCTGACCGGCCGGAGGGACCGGTTCCACACGCTGAGGCAGACCGGTGGCATCAGCGGATTCCCCAAAATCACTGAAAGCGAGTACGACGCATTCGGCGCCGGACACGCCTCCACCGCCATTTCGGCCGCGCTCGGCATCGCCACCGCCAGGGATCTGAACCGCGAGGATTTCCGCGTCGTGGCGGTGGTCGGTGACGGCGCGCTGACCGGAGGCCTCGCGTTCGAGGGACTGAACAACTCCGGAGCCCAGAAGCGCGACCTCATTGTTGTTCTCAACGACAACCAGATGTCCATTTCGCGCAACGTCGGCGCGCTTTCGCGGTACCTCAACATCCTCATCACGGCTCCCCTCTACAACCGGGTGAGAAACTTCATCTGGGCCCTGACGGGCCGGCTGGCCCGCGGCTCCGGCTTCATCCGCCGCGCGGTGCAGAGGATCGAAGAACTCATGAAATCGGTCCTTCTCCCCAGCATCCTGTTCGAACGGCTCGGATTCCGCTACTTCGGCCCCATGGACGGCCACGACCTGCCTCGGCTGATCCGGCTTTTCAAGGATATCAAACACCTGCGCGGCCCCATCCTGGTGCACGTGATCACAACCAAGGGCAAGGGATACAAATACGCCGAAGAGGACGCGACCCGTTTCCACGGGGTCGGGTCGTTCTGCGTTGAAACCGGCGCGTCCTCGCCCAAGAAGAATCCCTCGTTCACCGAAATATTCGGCTGCGCGCTCGTCGAGCTCGCCGGCCGGGATACGAAGCTCGTGGCCGTCACGGCGGCCATGGCCGACGGCACGGGGCTCGCCGAATTCGCGAAACGCTTCCCCGAACGTTTTTTCGACGTGGGCATCGCGGAGGGGCACGCAGTCACCTTCGCCGCGGGCATGGCCAGGCAGGGATTGAAGCCGGTGGTCGCGATCTATTCCACCTTTTTACAGCGCGCTCTCGACCAGATCATCCACGACGTGGCGCTCCAGTCCCTTCCGGTGATTTTCGCGGTGGACCGGGGCGGGCTGGTCGGAGAGGACGGCCCCACACACCATGGAAGCTTCGACCTGACCTATCTGCGCATGATCCCCAACCTCGTCGTCATGGCGCCGAAGGACGAAAACGAGTTCCGGGACATGCTGTTCACCGCAAGCCGGCATACGGACGGCCCGATCGCGGTCCGGTACCCGCGTTCCGAAACTCAGGGAATCCCCCTTCGCCCGGACCTTCGGCTCATCCCCATCGGACAGTCGGAGACGCTGCGCGAAGGGAAAGACGCGGCCGTCTTCGCCATCGGCGACATGACGCCCATCGCCGTGCGGGCCGCGGAGATCCTGCAGGCCCAGGGCATTTCACTGAAAGTCGTCAACGCCCGTTTCGTCAAGCCGCTCGACGTCCGAACTCTCGAAGAAACGGTTCAGGGCGTGCGGTCCGTTTTCACGCTGGAAAACAACACGGTCTTGGGGGGATTCGGCAGCGGGATTTCCGAAGCGCTGGACCGGATCGGGCGACGCGACGTTTGCGTGCGCCACATCGGACTTCCCGACCGGTTCGTCCCGCACGGAGGGCTGAAGGATCTGTTCGTCCAGACCGGCCTTGATCCCGACACCGTGGCCGGCATCGTCCGGGAGGCGATTTCATGACGATCGGCATTTTCGCCAACATGAAGAAGGCCAAGCTGCTCGACATCATCGGGCCCTTTCTGGAGTGGCTCGAGGCGAGGGCCATCCGGGTCCTCATGACCGAGGACCTTTACCGATTTCTCTCGCCCCTGCCGGCCAACGTGGGCGTTGTTTCGCACGAGGCCTTCGCCGAGCAAAGCGACCTCGTGGTGGCCATGGGCGGGGACGGCACCATGCTCACGGCCGCGCGGATCATCGGGGCGCGGGAGAAACCCCTGCTCGGCGTGAACCTCGGCAGCCTCGGCTTTCTCGCCGAGGTTTCGGTCGACGACCTGTATCCGCGAATGGAGAGGGTGCTCGCCGGTTCCGCGGGCATCGAAAAGCGGATGGTGCTCGAGGCGAGGGTCCGCGACGGAGATTCCGTGGAAACGTACCACGCGTTGAACGACGTGGTGCTCGACCGGGGCGGCAGTCCGCGCATCATCCGGATCCGCGTTGACGTGAACGGACAGTTCTTCAACTCGTTCCACTCCGACGGGCTGATCGTGGCCACTCCCACGGGATCCACCGCCTATTCGCTTTCCGCGTCGGGACCGATCGTGGTGCCCGCCCATGAGTGCATGATCCTGAATCCGATCTGTTCGCATTCGCTTTCGGCCAGGCCGACCGTGGTTCCGGCCGAATCCACGGCGGTCCTGCGGCTGGAATCCTCCCGGCACGAAGCCCTGCTTTCGGTCGACGGCCAGCTGCGCACGGCCGTGGACAAATCCACTGTCATCGAGATCCGGCGCGCCGCCCACTCCGCGCACCTGGTCACGTTCGACGACCACAATTTTTTCGACCTGCTCCGCAGGAAGCTGCATTGGGGAAGCCTGCCGAGGAAGTGAATGCGATAAAGGGGAAAAGGCCGGGTAACAACATGAACAACAAAATTAAATCAATGATATCGGTGATGGCTGTTTGCTTATGTTCTCATGCAAATGCACAGTTAAAGCCTGACACACTCACCTATCCACCGTTCGTATGGAAATCCGAACCCCCGGCTGATTGTCCGTTTGACCAATCCAAAGAATACGCAGGTGTCAGGTTTTTGGGGAACAAAAGCGGATTTCATTTCGGCGACACCTGGTACCCTTCCTGGGCATCGGACGACAAGCTGTATTCTCCCTGGACAGACGGCTGCACCTGGCGCCTGGACGGGTCGAACGAATGTTCCGATTCGGGGAGCAATGCGGAATACGCCACAACCGGCCAAGCCGTGATTGAAGGCGATGATCCCCTTACACTGAAGGCGTACAGTCTCGGTATACACCGAGCCCCGGCCATTCCCTACCACGGCCGGTATCCCTGCGGAAGCCTCGTTTATAATGGCGTTTGGTACTACGGTACCTATTGCCTGGATCCGGCCGGCCAGGCAAAATATGGGAGCAAAACCTATAACTGGCCATGGATGGGACCTTTTGTCGGTTTTCGCCATTCCACCGATTACGGGCGCAACTGGACCAATTGCCCCCTGACACCGGGAAAATCCCTTTTTAACGAAACCGGGATTAACGGGTATCCCGTCAAAATCGGTTCCCCTCATTTTGTTGATTTCGGCAAAAACATGCAGTATTCACCTGATGGGAAAGCTTATCTGGTGGCGCACGGCGCCGATACCACCGATGCGAAGTGGAGATTTTGGAACGACAGCTGGATCACGGGCGATCAGGTCTATCTGTTCAGGGTGACTCCTTCCATCGACAATATCAATGATGTTTCGAAATACGAATTTTTTTCAGGTCATGACGACACAGGGTCGCCTCTCTGGTCAAAGGATTTTGAAAAAATGAAGCCCATGCTGGAATGGAACAACCACATGGGGTGCGTGACGATGACCTATGATGCCCCATTAAAGAAATACGTGATGTGCGTGACCGACGGGGGCAACACCTGTTCCAAAATGAACACCTACATCTTAGAATCCGGAGCCATTACCGGGCCATGGGAGTTAATCGCCTATTTGAAGGATTTCGGCGAACAAGCCTACTTTGTCAATATCCCCTCAAAGTTTATCGGCAAAGACGGTAAAACCGCATGGCTGCTGTATTCGGGCAATTTCGCGCCCGACTGGAACGGTTTGAAAATCAAAGAAAATCCACCGGGATCCCATTATGGGATGGTACTGCAAAAAATTGAATTCTTAACCAATCGCAAATAGAAACAATCCGCACGGTTGCCAACCAGGACACTTATCACGCGGGGCCACAATGCAGTCTGATCACAAACCAATTACAATACAATTGTCTATCCGTCGATTTTTCCCGGTCCTTTTTGTTCTCACCCTGGCCTTTCCGCTTCTCGCCCAGCAGGCGCCCTACGGCGGAACGCCATGGCCGATTCCTGGAAAGATCGAGGCGGAGGATTACGATACGGGTGAAGAAGTGGAGGCCTATCACGACACGGACGCGATCAACAGCGGCGGCCAGTACCGGTCCGAGGGCGTCGACATCGAAACCTGCGGAGAGGGCGGATACAATGTCGGGTGGATCGAGCCGGGGGAGTGGTTGGAATACACGGTGAACATCGCCGAATCGGGATTTTATGACATCCGTGTACGCACGGCGGCTCAGCCGGCGGAAGGCGGAACGTTTCACATCGAATTCACCAGAAAGAACGTTACCGGTACCCGGACGGCGCCGGGAACCGGGGGGTGGCAAAATTACACGTGGGTGAACATCCCGCGCGTTTACCTCGATGGTGGACAGCGAGTCATGCGGTTTTTCGCGGAGTCCAGCGGATTCAACGTCAATTTTATGACGTTCATCCGCATGATCGACACCCAGTACCCGACCGCATCACTCGTTTCACCGCGCGACGGCGATCAATTCACGACGGGTGAAGCCTTGTCCATCCGGGCCGAGGCGTCGGATGCGGACGGTACGGTCGCGAAAGTCGAATTTTACGCGAACGGCGCCAAAATCGGGGAGGATCCGAGCGTCCCGTATGAGCTGGCCTGGATGCCCTCCACGGCCGGCGCGTACGAATTGTACGCAGTGGCAACGGACAACGTGGGCGCGTCCACCACATCCGACACGGTCCGCGTCCGCGTTCTACCACCCGAACTGCCGGACGGGCCGGTTTTCTCCGTCAACCACGGTTTTTACGAATCGGCTTTTGACCTCACCGTGTCATGGGATCCTGCGGGTTCATCGATCCGGTACACGCTCGACGGATCGGATCCACGGACGAACACGGCCGCCCTTGAATCCCCCTCGCCCGCGAAGATCCGCGTCGATCCCATCAGCACGACCGGCCGGGCGCGGACGCCCGCGGTTGTCGTGCGCGCTTACGCGCTGGTGAACGGTATCGCGGCCACAGACGTCGCGGCCAATACCTACATTTTCATCAACAACGTCAAGATCCAGAAGTACCCCGGAGTCCCGTGGCCCCAGGGCACGGTCAACAGCACGAATCTCGATTATGATATGGACTCTGACGTCGTGAACGACGCGCGCTATACAAGCCAGATCGACGAAGCGCTGCACGATATCCCGAGCATCTGCATCAACACCGATCTGGCAAACCTGTTCAATTCGCACACTGGAATTTATGTCAATCCCATCGGCCGCGGCCGTGACTGGGAAAGACCGGCGTCCATCGAGCTGATCGATCCGAAGCAGAAGGAGAAAGGATTCCAGATCAACGCGGGTCTTCGCATCCGCGGAGGATACAGCCGGATAGGCGCCCAGCCGAAGCATGCATTCCGGTTCTTTTTTCGAACGGACTACGGCAAAGCCAAGCTAGATTATCCGTTGTTCCAAAACGAGGGCGTTTCATCCTTCGACTGCGTCGATCTCCGGACCGCCCAGAACTACTCCTGGAGCTACATGGGTTATTCCGGCCACGTCGGCATTTTCATCCGGGACGTTTTCTCTCGGGACTGCCAGCGCGCCATGGGCCAGCCCTACACGCGAAGCAGGGTGTACCACCTTTACCTAAACGGCATGTATTGGGGATTGTACCAGACGCAGGAAAGATCGGAAGCTTCTTACGCGCAATCCTATTTCGGAAGCGACAAGGACAATTACAACGTGGTCAAAGTCAATATCGATCAGCTCCAATGGGAGATGGAGGCCACCGACGGCACTTTGGATGCATATAACCAGCTCTGGTCTTATTCGATGGCCGGATTCAAGACGAACGCGGCGTATTTCAAGGTCCAGGGCAAAAACGCGGACGGATCCGTGAACTGGGGTTATCCGGTGCTGGTCAATCCAGAAAACCTCATCGACTTTCTTCTCATCATCTATTACACGGGCAATTTCGACTCCCCGGTGTCCGCCTTTCTCGGCAACAACGGACGTCCGAACAATTTTTACGGAATTTATGACCGGCTGGGCAGGGCCGGGTTCCTGTACTTCATCAACGACGCCGAACATGCGCTGATGGATCCGCGGTACAGCGAAAATTCGGATTACGGCCTGGACCGCACCGGGCCTTATCCGGCCGGCGATCAGGAGAAATATTTCAATCCGCAATGGCTGCATCAGAAGTTGACCGACAACGAGGAGTACCGCGTGTTGTTCTCGGACCGGATCTACAAGCACTTTTTCAACCAGGGTGCAATGACGCTGGATTCGATCCAGGCGCGGTTCAAGGCAAGGGCGGACGAGATCAGCCTGGCCGTGATCGCGGAATCTGCGCGCTGGGGCGATTCCAAGGTTCATCCCGCGCGTACCAAGGACGACGACTGGCTGCCGTCGGTCAAATGGGTGCAGGACAATTTTTTCCCGACGCGGTTTAATGTCGTTCTGGGACAATTAAAGAAGAAGAATCTG
>Ga0315274_10007748_pt1 | contig 15532 bp, 10 predicted proteins | sample YL17G02_20_MG_FD_203700 | JGI IMG/M metagenome (GOLD analysis project Ga0315274, IMG submission 203700) | Sediment microbial communities from Yellowstone Lake, YNP, Wyoming, USA - YL17G02_20 | ecosystem: Environmental > Aquatic > Freshwater > Lake > Sediment | place: USA: Wyoming | collected... | reverse complement strand
CGCAGCCACAGCCACCGCCGGCGCGTCCGCCACGTCCTCGGCGAAATCAAACGAGTCGCCCGCCTCGTCACCGTCGGAGCCGCCCGAGAGCGGGGGAGGGGAGGGGAGGTGGCGCGCGGGGGGAGGGCGCGGCGCGAGCGGGGCGAGGACGGGCGGCGGCGGCCGCGGCGGGCGAGCGGCGGGCGGCTCGGCAGGCAGGCCCGCGGCGCGCAGCGCGAGCACCAGGCGGTCGGGCGCGGAACCAGGGTCGGCGCCCGGGTCGGCCGCGGCCGCCAACACCCCAGGCAGCGCCGCCCACCCTCGCAGCATGGCCGCCAGCGCGGGCGCGGCGGCCAGCACGGACGGGCGGGCGTCGAAAGGGAGGGAGGACAGGTCGACGGGGGTCGCGGGCGGCGGCGGCGTCGGCGGGCCCGGAGGGGGTGGCGCCGGCGGCGGCGGCGCGTCCGCGGTCGGCCCAGGCTCGGGCGCCGGCGCCGGCGGCGCGTCCGCGGTCGGCCCAGGCTCGGGCGCCGGCGCCGGCGGCGCGTCCGCGGTCGGCCCAGGCTCGGGCGCCGGCGCCGGCGGCGCGTCCGCGGTCGGCCCAGGCTCGGGCGCCGGCGGCGGCGCCGGCGGCGCGTCCGCGGGCGGCGCCGGTTCTTCGGCCGTCGCCGTCGCCGGCGCCGCTTCCGGCCTCTCGCCCCCCCCCCCCTTGACCTTGAAGCTGGGCGGCAGCTTGAGCCGCACCGCGAGCTTGGGCGAGGCGGGGCGGGCGGCGGGCGAGGGCGGCAGGCGCAGCCGCACGACCGGCGCGCCAAAGCCGGGGCTTGCCAGCCCCTGCGGCCGGTCGGCGCCGGCCGCCACGCGCGCGGCGGCCGCGCGCTCGGCGCGCTCGGCGGCGGCCGCGAGGCGCGCGGCTTCGGCTTCGGCGGCGGCCTCGGCCGCGGCGGCGGCGGCAGTCGCTCGCGCCGCCGCCCGCCGCGCCACGCCGGCTTCCACGCCGGCCGCGGCGGCTCGGGGCAGCGCAGCCACCACCACACCCGCCAACCGCGCCGCCACGCGCCACGCCGCGCGCTCAAACGCCGGCCACCGCTCGCGCGCCTTGGCCCCCGCCTCGTCCTCGAGCGCGGACGCCGCCGCGATCGCGGCCGCGGCCGCGCCCAGCAGGACGCCGCCGACGAGGGCGGACGAGGGGAGGTGGTCGGCGGGGGTGGCCGCCGCGGCGAGCCAGCCGGCGGGCACAAACGCGGCGTCCCCCGGCCGCACCTCGGCCCGCACGACGCCGCGGAGCGCGGCGGCCAGCGCGGTGGCGCCGCGGGCGGGGCCGCGCGCCCACGCCGCGTAGGCCGCCTCGTTCGCCGGCGTCGGCGGCGCGCACAGCACCAGGCGCCGCCCCGCGAGCCCGAAAATCCAGGTGCACGCGCCGCCGGGGGGCGTGCACCAATCGGCAAAGCCGCCGGCGGGGTGCAGGGAGAGGGTGGCGCCGGCGGAGGGTGGAGGGCCAAAGTCGGTCGCCGGCCACGCTGGGGGCACCGCGTCCGCGGCCGCGACGGCGGCAGGCGGCCCGCAGGCCAAAGGGGTGCCGTCAAGCGTCACTTCGGCGACCAGCAGGCGCCGCTTCGACTCGGCAGAGATGCCGCGCGGCGACGGGAGGGCCGGCGCCGCCGCCGCGGGCGCCGCGACGGCCGCGGAGTCGGCCTCGTCCTCGATGCTGGCGCCGGACGCGGCGCGGGCGGGCGGGCCGGCGGCGGCTTCACGTGCGGCGCAGTACAGCGCCCACTGCACCGGCCGCCACCGTGGCCCGTCGCCACCGCCCGCGTCCACCACGCGCACGTCCAGGTCTGGGGCGGCGGCTGCCGCGCCGGCAGGCGTCCACCAGGGGAGGTGAGGGGACGGAGTGCCGCCGACCGTCGCCGCCGCGTCTGCCAGCGGCAGGCCGAGCGCGGCGGCCGCGGTCGCGGGCTCGTCGCCCGGGGCGCCCCGGACGACGACCGGCTCGGCCAGGGCGTCCAGGGCGCCGACGGAGACGTCTGCCGCCGCGCAAGCCTCCCTCGCCGTCGGCGCGTCAGCGACCGCGGCGAGCGTGGCGTCGCGCACGGCGCCCGCGTCGACGACATCGAAGATGGCAAACTCGTCGGCGTCGCGGCCTGAAGAAGGAGGGAGTGGGGGGCGTGGGATGCGGGGCGCGGCGCGCGACCCCTGAACTGGCGCCGCCCGGCGGCGGGTCGCTCTCTCTGTGGCGCAGCGTCACCAGTGCGCGAGCGCGCTGGCGCGGCGCCCACGCGCAGTCGCGCACGCCCCCCACCCCCAGTCCCCTCCGCTGCCCCACCGTCCAGCGCCGCGTAGTCCACGCGGCGCTCCCTGCGGGACCGCTTCATCGTCAAGTGGGCGGCGGCGGGGGCATCAAGGCGAGGGGAGAGCGTGTGTGTGGGGGACTGGCGGCGCGGCGGCCTTCCCTGCACTACACACGCCCCGCCCACGGAGCACACACAGCACGCAACTGAGTCAGCCGGGGATGGTAAAACTGAGGCAGGCACTTCATCAGCGGGCGCCGGCGAGGCGCGACGCCGACCGGCGCCGGCGCGGCGGAGGGGCGGTGGCGTCGGCGCCGTCCTCAGCGCCGCTCACCCGCGGCCGGCGCTGCGGCTTGGCGTCGCCTTCAGCCGCCGGCTCGCCCCCCCCCCCTCCCTGCTTGGGCGCTCCGTCGCCCGACTCCTCGCTCGGCGCTCGGCGCAGCGGCCCCGCCGCGCCGCCGCGCGCGGCGGCGCCGCCCGCGGCGTAGGCGGCGAGCGAGCCCGCGGCGGCGGAGAGGTGGAGGGCGGCGGCCGCGCGGGAGGCGGCCGCGGCGCCCGCGTTCCAACCGCCGCGCGAGTAGGGTGAGGGCGCCCACCCGGGGGCGGCGCCGGCGGCGGACGCGGCGGCGAGGGCGGCCCACCAGCCGGCGTCGGCCGAGGAGGGGGGGGGGGGGGCGCCGTCGACGGTGCACGTCGACGCGCCGGGGCGCGGCAGCGAGGCACGCGTGCCGGTCCCTGCCGACGACCCCCCGCCGCCCCGGCTCTCGCCGCCGCCGCCCTTGCGCGCCCGTGCCACGACGCGGTGCAGAGCGGCGACCTGGGCGGCGTGCTGGACCGACTGGGCGGCGAGCGCGGCGCGCACGGCCGCGTAGGGTCCGTCCCCGAGCGCCGCCCGCGCCTTGGCCGCGGTCGGCGCCTGGGCCGACGTCACGCACGTGGTGGCCGGCGCCGGCGCGGCCGCCCCGGCCGCCGACGCCACCGGCCGCACCGGCCGGGGCGACGCGACGACCGTCGCCGTGTCGGCGTCGGACGACCGCCCGCCGTCGTCCGCGGGGCGCAGCAGCTTCATGAGATACGCGTCCACGTCGCCGCCGGCCGCGGCGGGCGCGACGAGCGAGCGCACGGCGGCGGGGGCGCGGCGCGGGACGACGCGCGGGCGGCGCGCGGCGGGCGCGCGCGCGGCGTCCGTGGGGGCGCCGCCCGACCCGGCCGACCCCGTGGGGTCGGAGCTCGCGCCCGACAGCCTCTCCCAGTCGGGCAAAGGGGCGGCGGGCGACGTGTGGGCGCCGTGCGCGACGCGCGGGCAGGCGGGGGGGCACGCGCCATCCGGCGCGCGGGCGGAAGGCGGAGCGGCGGCGGCCTCCTAAGCGGGGTAAGATGGGACATGGTTGGCTCATGTGGCGGGCTGGGAGGGGTCGTCCGCGGCCGGACGGCGCGGGGATGGCGCGAACCCTCCACGCGGCGGCGCGCGGCGACCGCGACGGCGCGGGCGCGCCGCGCCATGCGCCCGCCCCAGGCCCATCACGCTTACCTCACTGGTGGGCGGGGGGCGGCCTGTGGGGGCCGGCATGGCCGGCGAAGCGGTTGGCGAGCGAAAAAGTGGTGGATGGCTGTCTGCGCTGGGCTCGCTAGATAGTTTCGCCAACAAAATCTTGCCCCACCGCTTTTTGAGGCCGCCCCAGCGTCGCCCCGGACCCGCGCCGCGCCGCCAGAGAGCCGCGTTTTTCGGTTCCGTGGTCGTCCGCGCAACACGCCTCAACCCGCGACACGTCCCACCCCGCACCACCGCCACCCCCTCCCTTTCCTCACGTCGCACACCGCGCCTGGAAGGCGACCATGCCGCCCGCCAGCATCGTCACTTGCAGCACGGCCGCCGCCGCGAGGGCGGCCGCGAGGCGGCCGCGGGTGGTGGCACGCGTGCGCCGCGGCGGCAGCCGCGGCGCGGCGCCGCCCGCGCTCGACGCGCGCACAGATACGACGTGCTGCGGCTTCGGGCTCGAGATCTTGGTCGCCGTCAGCGCGGACGCGAGCGCCGCCGCCGCGCGCTCGCCGGCGGCCGCCGACGCGGCCGTCGCGGCCGCGTCGGCGGCGGTCTCGACCCGGGCCAGGGCGGCGTCCAGGTGGGAGGCGAGAGAGGCAGGCGATGATGAAGAGGATGGCGCCTCCTCGGGCGCGGCGGCGGCTCCAGAGCCCGCCGCGCGGGCGAGCGCGGCCTCGGCCGACGCGGCACGGCGCGCCGCGCACGCGAGCAGCGCGGCCAGCGCCGCGTCCGCCTCCGGTGGACTAGTCGCGTGCACGCGCGCCGCACCTAGCGCGGTGCGCAGGCCGGCCGATTCGAGGCGCGCGGCGTCGGCGTCGGACCGCGCGGCGTCCGACGCGGCGACCGCCGCGCGGGCCGCCGCGGCCGCTTCGTCCACCTTCTTGGCCATACCAGTCACGATCGCCGCAGCCCGGTCGCGGTCGGACGCGGCGGCGGCCAGGGACGTCGCCAGCCGTTCGGCGTCGGCGCGCGCCCCCCCAGCGTCGGCGCGCGCGGCGGCCAGGGCGGCCGACGCGGCCGCCACCTCGGCGCGGGCGGCAGCCACGACCGCGGTCGCGGGCGCGGCGGCGGCGGCGGCGGTGGCGGCGGCAGCAGCGGCCTGGGCCTCGGCGGCGGTTGCGCGCGCGCGCGCTGCTGCCGCACCCTCGGTGCTTGAGGCGGCTTCCGCCTGGGCGATGGCCAGGCTGTCGGATAGGGCGGTGACCTGGGCTTGGGCCGCGGTCGAGGCTTCTGCGAGCCGGCGCTCGGCGGCGTCGGCGCGGTCGACCGCGGCCGCGAGATCAGCCTCGAGCGACGCCGCTTTCAGCCCGGCGGCGTCGGCACGCGCGTTCGCAGTGGCGACGTCGGCCTCGAGCGACGCCGCTTTCCGCTCGGCAGCGTCGGCGCGGTCGACCGCGGCCGCAAGATCAGCCTCGAGCGCAGCCGCACCGCTCTCAGCAGCCTCCACAGCCATGTCGGCACGTTCAGCGCGCCTTTTGGCGTCGGCCAGGGCCGCCGCCGTCTCGGCCGCCGCAGCCGCCGCCGCTTGCGCCCTCTCTCGCGCCCTCCCTTCGACCTCGGCCACCCGCTTGCGGGCCGCCATCACTTGCTTTTCCAGCTCAACCGCCCGCCGGCGAGCAACCGCCGCGTGCCGGCCTGCGTCTGCGACCGCAGCGGACGCCGACCCCGCGTCCGCCAGCGCAGCCAGCGCGTCGTCCCGCTCCGCGGTCGCGTCGGCCAGGGCGGCAAGAGCATCGTCCCGGTCGGTGGCGGCGGCCAGAGCGGCGGCCTCGGCGGCCGCACGCGCTGTCTCGGAACCGCCCACGCGCGCCTGCAACTCTTCAGCGCGCGAGCACGCGTCCGCCGCCCCTGCCTCGGCCGCGTCGGCGCGCGTGGTGGCGGCGGCCGCGGCGGCGGTGGCGCGTCGGGCGGCGGCGGCGGCCGCTTCGCGGCGCGCGTCGGCGTCGGCCGCCAAGCGCCGCGCCGAGGCCAGGTCGGCTTGAAGCTTGTCGTGCAAGCCTTTGACCCTCGCCAAGTCGCGGCGCAGCTTCTCCATCTCGGCGTCGGCCGCCCCGGCGCCGGCCGCGCGCGCGCGCGCGCGCCGCGCCGCGTCCTCGGCCGCCGCCGCGCGCGCGTCGGCGGCGGCCACAGCGTCGGCCGCTCTCCTGGACGCCGAGGCCTGAGCGAGTGGGGGAAGAGGGTGGGCCACGGGCGAGCAGTCCTCGACCTCCTTCCCTCCTCTCTTCTCTTACCGCGCCCTTGGCCGCCGCCTCGGCCTGCGCCCGCGCGCTCTCCGCGTCGCACGTCGCGCATTCCGCGTCCGCTTCCGCAGCCGCCGCCGCCGCGCGCGACGCCGCCGCGTCGGCCGCGGCGAGCGAGACGGCTTCGCTGGCCGCCGCGAGGTCGGCCTCCAACGCCTCGGCCTGGGCCAGCGCGTCGTCCGCCGTTGCGCGCGCGCGCGTCAGGTCGGCGATGAGGGATTCTCTCTCCTCGCGCGCGACCGCAGCCGCCGCGTCGAGCGCCGCGCGGTGCCCCGCGGCCGCCGCCTCGAGCGCGGCGCGCGCGCCCTCGCCGCCTCCATCAGCGCGGGCGGCGGCCAGGGCGGCGGCGAGGTCGGAGGCGTGGCCGGAGGCGGTTGAAGCAGCGGTGCGCGAAGCGGAGGCATCGGCGTGCGCCGCGGCGGTCGTCGCCTGGGCCGCGGCCGCGGCTTCAGATGCCGCGTCGCGCTCGCGCAAGGCGGCGTCGCGCTCGCGCAGCGCGGCGTCGCGTGCGGCCGCCGCGGCCGCGGCCGCGGCGTCTCGGTCGGCGACCGCGCGTTCCGCCGCGCGCAGCGTCGCGTCCCGGTCGGCGGTGGCGCGCTCGGCCGCGTGCAGAGCGGCATTTCGTTCGGCCGTCGCCCGCTCGGCCGCGGTCGCGCTCACGCCGCGGTCGGCCACGACACTTTCCGCTGCGTCGAGCGTCGCGTCGCGCTCGCGCCGCGCGCGCGCAGCTTCCGCATCCGCCTCGTCCCGAGATCGCACGGCAGCTTCCACCAGAGCCATGGCTTCGTCCCGGGCCGCCAGCGCGTCCTCCAGGCGAACCAACAGTTCTCCCGCCCCCCCGCGCGTCGCCGCGGCGTCCGCGCGCGCGTCCGCCCCTGCCGCCGCGGCCACGTCCCGGGCGACTTGCAGGTCGGCCGTCAGCTGGGCGACGGCGGCCTCGGTGGCGGCGGCTTCAGAGTCGACCGCGGCCGCGCGCGCGGTCGCTGACCGCAGGGCGGCCTCTGCGGTTTCGCAACGGGTCCGCCAGGCGGCAGCGCGACGCTCGGCGTCGGCCAGGGCGGCGAGTTTGGCTGTTGAAGAAGAGGAAAAGGGGGGCGCGTCGGCATGCGGCATGCTGCGCGCGCCGCCCCGCCCCGCTCACGCCTCCTTCTCTCATACCATCGCCCTCGGCGGGTGCGCGCAGATTTATGTCGACCGCGGCGAGCGTGGCCTGTGGAGGTGGAGGCGTAATGGGGGCGCGGCGGGCGCGGCGGACGCGCGCCGCGGCGCCCGCGCGCGCGGGCCCACCCACCAACCTTGCGCTGAAACCAGCCGCCCGGGCCCGCCATGGCGGCCAGAGGGTGGCGCGCCGGCGGCGGGTGGCGGCAGAGTGCGGCCGCGCGCAAACCGACGCCTCGGCCACTCTCCGATGCGGCTGCCCGCACTCGCCAGGCGCCCGCGCGTCAGCGGCGCGGGCCGCCGCCCGGCGCACCACCTCCTGCGCGCCGCACGGGCGTCTGCGTTCGACCTCGTGGCGACCGACGTCGACGGCACGCTCCTCGACTCGGCGCACGCCCTGACCCCCGCCGTCGCGGCCGCTGTCGCCGCGTGCGAGCGTGAAGCCGGCGTGCCCCTGGTGCTGGCCACCGGCAAGGCGCCGACCGGCCCGTGGGCCGCGCCACTGCGGTCTGCGCTCGGCGGCCGCCCCCGCGCGGGCGTCTTCTTGCAGGGCGCGCTGGTTCTGGACGCGGACGGGCGGGAACTGTACGCGGCCACGCTCGACGGCGACGTGGCGCACGCGGCGCAGGCGCTGGCGGGGGCGCTCGACGTCGCCCTTGCGCTCTATTGCTCCGACGCGGCCTCGGGGACGCACCACGTCCTCGTCACGCGCGTGGACGAGCACACGCGCCGGCTTGAAGGGTATGGGGAGCCCGCGCAGGAACTGGCCGGCGATGCGTGCGCCGAGGCGGCCCGCCTCGGCCTCCGCGTCCACAAAGCCATCTGGATCGGCCCCCCCGCCGCCGTCGCCGACGCGCGCGAGGCGGCGGGGCAACTGCTGGCGGGGTTGGCCGACACGACGTCGGCGCTGCCGGGCGTGGTCGAGTGCGTGCCGGCCGGGGTCGACAAAGGGGACGGCCTGCTGCGCTTGCTTGCCGAGTCCTCGGCCGCCGGGATCGACCCCGCGCGCATGCTCTTCATCGGCGACGGCGAGAACGATGTCACCGCGCTGAAACTGGCAGGGACCGGGGTGGCGGTCGGCAACGCGTGCGCCGCAGCGCGTGCGGCGGCGAACGTGGTGCTGGCCGAGACGAACGACCAGGGCGCGGTTGCCGTCGCGCTCGCGCGGTTTGTGCTGGCGCCGGCGGGCGTGGCGGTGCTGTGATTTTTTTGTCGTCTCTCGCGCCCCCACACAACCGCCCTCACATGCTCCACCGCGCGACCCTCCTTCTCCTCGCCGCCGCGGCCGCGGTCGCCGCGGCGTCCGGCGGCCAGTGCGGCGGCGGGGCGGCGCCCCCGTTTGGCGGCGATGCGTCTGCGCGCGCTGGCGCGGCGCCTGTCCCGCTCGCCGCGGCCGACGTCGATGCGCCGGGCGGCGGCGTGACGCTTGCCCTGTTTGGCGCGGGCAAAAGGTGAGGCGATGGGGGGCCATTGGGGGCTTGGATCGACGCGCTCCCTCCGGATTCGGTCAACGTCGACCTTCCTCAGACACGCCTTTGCCGAGGCCAAGCTGCCGTCCGTCGCCGCCGCCCTGACCGGCATCGCCCGCGTGGGCACGCTGGATGACGCCGCGGCCGCGAAACGGGCCGGCGCCGTCGGCGGCGGCGCGACACTCGTCGCGCTCGCGGCCGGCAAAGGCGCCGCCGTCCTCCGCTCCGACCCGCTCCCCGTCACCAGCCGCACCACGGCGGCCGCTGCCGTCGGGCTGGCGTTGGACGTGGCGCGGGCGGCGGCCGAGGCGCGGCTGGGGGAAAAGTTGCCGGCCGCTGCCGGGGCGGCGTGTGGGTGCGGCAAGACAGGGGGCGCGGCCGCGTCGGCGTCGGCTTCGGGCGACGGCGCGCACGCGCACGCGTCCGCAGGCGATGGCGGCAAGAAGAAAAAGGCCAAAAAAGGCGGCAAAGCGACGACGGCGGCCAAGGACGCGGGCGCGTTTTATCAGTCCAATAAGTCCCCGGTCCACTCCCTGGGCGAAACGACCCTCCCCGGCTTTATCGGCCTCGTTGAATTTTATGCCCCCTGGTGCGGGCACTGCAAAGCGCTCACGGCCGACTTTGAGAAAGCCGCTCGTTCGGTCGCGCGCGGCGGCCGCGGAGCGATGGGCGCCGTCGACTGCACGGTCCATCAGGCCCTCTGCCAAACGCATGGCGTGCAGGGCTACCCGACGCTCATCGTGTTCCACCCCGGCGGGCGCGCGGAGCCCTACCAGGGGCCGCGCGACGCGGCGTCGCTCGCCGACGTGGCGGCCGCCGCGGCGCCGCCTCCCGAGCCGGAGATTGTTGAGATCACGTCGCAAGAGGACCTGGATGGCGACTGCTTGGCCGACGGCACGCGGCTGTGCTTGCTGGCGCTGCTGCCTCAAATCGCCGACACGACCGCGGCGGAGCGGACGGTGACCATCGCCTCGCTCAAGGCCGCGTCACTCAAATTCGCGGGCCGGCCGTTCGCGTGGGCGTGGGCCGCCGGCGGTAGTCACCCGGGGCTCGAGGCGGCGGTCGAGGCGACTTATGGGTTCCCCGCCCTCGTGGCGGTCGCCCGCCCGCCGTCTGCAGGTCCTGACGACCCCCCCAAGATCGCGCACTTGAAAGGCGCATTCACTGCGACCGACATCGCGCGCTTTGTCGAGCGCGCTCGCGCGGGCGGCGCGGGGGCGGCGCCCGCGCGCGGCGCGCTCGCCGCGGCAACCGTCGCGCCCTGGGACGGCGCGGACGCGCCAAAGGGGGAGGCCATGGAGGACGAGTTCTCGCTCGAGGAACTCATGAAGGGCGAACTGTAGAGAGCGGAGAGGAGGAGCGGCGCGCGACACAAAATTCTGCCGCACCCACCAAATCAGTCCTCCTCCGCCACACCCCCGCCTCCGCCGCCATCCGACTCTTCGTCCGTGTCGTGCGCGCCGCCGCCGCCGCGCTCGGAGAGGGCGGCCTCGAGCGCGGCGACGCGCGCACGCAGCGCCGCCACCTCGGCGTCGCGCTCGCTCAGCCGCCACCGCACGACCGCCAGCTCGGCCGCGTCCGGGTCGGGACGGGGGGGGGGGGGAGGAGGGGGCGCCGAGGGCGAGGGCGGGGAGCAGGGCCACTGCGGCGGCGCCGGCCCCACCCGCGAGTCGGGCGTGCCCGGGGGCGACCCGCCCGCGCGGTCGCGGTCGCGCGACCCCAGGCGCAGGCCGGACAGGACGGCGGCGGCGAGGGACGAGGTGCGGGAGACGGGCCGCGCGGGGGCGCCGCCGTCGGACGACGCGCCGCCGCCGCCCGGCCGCCGCTCGTCGTCATCCGTGCCGCCGCCCGCGGCGGGCGATCGGGGCGAGTCGCCGCCGGGCGAGAGCGCGCCCGCGCGGTCGCCCCGGCGGCGGCTGCGCCGTGAGGGGGGCGCGGGCGGCGGGGGCGGCGGCGGCAGCACCAGCACCGGGCACGGCCCGCGCCTCGTCGCGTGCCCGGCCAGCGATGCGCCGCCCAGGCCGCTGCGCAGGCGCTTTGGGGGCGCCGCGCCTTCCAGGATGAGGAGGTCGACCCCCGCCGCGGTCGCCGCGTCGATAAGCGCGCTCTTGGCGTCGGCGCCCGCGGGGACGACGACCGCCGTCGTCGCGTACGCGGTCAGGGATGAGCGGGCGGCGTCCAGGGCGGCGGCGGCGGCCGCGTCGGCGTCCGGCGCGTGCGCGCCGTCGCCGTCGCCCTCCTTTTCTTTCTCCTTGTCCTTGTCCTTGGCCCGCCGCAGCGCGGCCAGCACGACGTCGTCGTCCGGGAACAAGACGCCGGCCGCGGCGCGCGCCGCGACGCGGGCGGCGGCGGGCGCGCCGTCGAACGCGAGCATGATCCGCCGCGCGGGCCGCGGACGCGCCGCCCGCGCGGCCCCGCCCCCCGCCGCCGGCCCGCCGCCGCCCGCGCGCGCGGGCGGCGCGAGCAGGGCGCCGAGGTCGGCCTCGGAGCGAATGCGCAGGCCGTGCCGGGAGGCCGTCGGGCGCACGCACAGGACGGCGCACGGCGCGTGCCGGCGCACCGCGTCGGCCGTCCCCGCGCCAGACGCCGCCGACCGCCCGCCGTCCCGGCCGCCCAGGATCAGGACGTCCACCGCGGACGCCGCCGCAAACTCGACGATGGCGGCGGCGGGGGAGGCGGCCTCCAGCGCGACGAGGGTGAAGGGGTACGCCGCCAGCGCGGCCGTGAGTGGCGGCACGAGCGGGCCGCCCCGGTCCCACCCCGCCGCCGCGCGGGTGGGTTTGCGGGTGTGGGGCGCGACGTGCACGATGAAGAGACGGTCGCGCGGGTCGAGGCCGTCGGCGCCGTCGGGGCCGCGCCGTTTCTGGGGTGTGGGGGTCGGGCGTCGGCCCGAGGACGCTCGCCGCGCCCAATTGCGCCGCCGCCACCCACACGCGCCACCTCCTCCCACCCCTCGCACCCGCAGGAAGAGGCGGCGGGCGAAAGACCAGGTGACGAGGGTGGCGTCGGACGCCCAGACGTCGACGCAGAGGGCGAGGCGGCGCGGGCGCCGCCCGCCTGGTGGCGCCGCGGTCGCCATCGGCGAGGAGCGTGGGCGTGGGCGCGCGCGGCGCGCGGAGGCGCGGCGCACTCTGCCTTGGGGTCGATTGGCCGCTCACTCCTCTCCTCGCGCTCCCGCCCTCGCTCTTCTCGTGCCTTGAACGGGATCGTTCCCGGCTCGTCACTGACCGCAGCGCGGCCGCCGCGCCCGTCCGCATGGTGCTCTACCATCTCGCGCCCGCGCCCGCATGGGCCGCGTGCGTCGAATCCAACGCGCCGTACAAGCCGCCGACGTTTGAATCCGACGGAGGCTTCGTGCACTTGACGGCGGACCCGTCGAAACTCATCGCGGTCGGGAACCAGTTTTACAAGTGCGACCCACACGCGTGGGTCCTCCTCGAGCTCACAGACACTCCCGCCGGCGGCCCGGTCGAGTGGGAGGCGGCGGCGCCCGTGGGCGACACCCCGCCCGCCGCCGACTTTGCCGGGGAAACCTTCCCCCACCTCTACGGCCCCATCCTGCCCGCCGACGTGCTGCGCGTGCTGCCCGTGCAACGCGGGGCGGGTGGCGCATTCTTGGGGGTGGACGGCGTGTGTTGAGACAAGGGGAATGTGCGGCTCGTGTTGCAGGTGCGCGCCCCCGCCCTCCGCCCCCCGTCCCCGCTGCGTCAAAATCAAGGGCGCCCAACGTGGTGTGTGTGTGTGCAGTGCGTGCGGTGTGTGTCGTGCGGCGCCCCTCCCAGCCCAAAATTGCGCCGCGCGCGCGGCCACGCGCGCGCCACCCCTCCCCCTCAGTCCCCACCCCCACCCCCCCACCCTTGCCTCTTCTTCGGCGAGGGCGGCGCCAGGGACAGCCCCGCCACGGCGGCGACCGCGCGCCAGACGTCGCCGCGGCCGGCGCCGGCCGCGCCGTCGCCGCGGAGGACGTCGGCGACGAGCGCGGGCGCCGCCGCCACGATGTGCCACGCGCCGCGCGCGGCTTCGGCCTCCAGCTGGCCGGGCTCCCAGCCCGCGTAGCCGGAGAGGAGGCGGAAGCCGCCCGCGGCGGCCGCGCGTGCGCCGCCCGCCGCGACAAGCTCGTTGGCGGCCGGCAGCCCCCCCGCAAACACGCCCGGCAGGACGACGTGCGACCCCGGCAACCCCGGCGTCGCGTGCAGGAGGTGCAGCGAGGAGCGCGCGACGGGGCCGCCGCAGTAGAGCGGTTCGGCCGCAAACGCGCCAGCGAGCGACGCGTCCAGGCCGACGTCCGCGATGACGCCCCGGGACGGGACGTTGAGCACGAGGCCGGCGGAGCCGGCGGCGGGGTCTGGAAGGGGGGGGCGGGGGGGAGGGGTGTGGGCGGGCGGGCGCCGGCTCGCGCGGTCGCGCCCTCCCGTCCCTCCCCGCCCCTCCCCCCGCACCGTGGTCCACCACCAGCACCACCGCCTGCGTGAACAGAGGGCCGAGGTCCGGCCTCGCGGCCACGAGGAGGCAGCCCTTTTCCGGCGCAGCGAGCGCGTGCGCCCACCGCGCTGCGGCCGCGGGCAGCGCCGACCCGGCGGCCGGCGTCGGGCCACCAGTGGCTTCGGCGGCGACGAGCGCGGCCCGGAAGGAGCGCCAGTCGGGCTGGGAGGAGGCGGGGCCGTCCTGCCCAGCCGCGCGCGGCGCGGCGGGTGCGCTGCGCAATGGCGGGTGAAAGGGCGTCGGATTTTGGATGCGCCGCCGGCCGCAACCCTAGAGCGCGCCACGACAAGGGTGTTTGGGGGGGGGGGGGGGCGGGCGCGGGTGGCGGCCGTGGGCGCGGCCGCATGTCCCGCCCAGCGCGCGCAAACCGCCCCCACCCCACACACACACGCACCGGCGGCTGGGGGGGGCACGCGGGCCGGGCGCGGCCCGACACCTGCGGGCGGGGGCTGGGAGGCGCATCGTTTGGACCTGCATCGGGGACGAGAGTGTGCAACTGCCGCCCGCGCCGGCGAGGGAAAAAAAAAGTGGCGACCTTCCAGCCGCCCAAGCGCGTGCGCCAGGGTTCGAACCTGGGCGCGGGGACCGCACGGGTTGCCTCGGCGCCACGCAAAGAGGGGGGTGGAGAGGGGGAGGCGGGCGAGCCGCGACCCCTCTCCACCCCTTCTTCGCGCGGCCTCCAGTTTCAAGACCCGCCCCTTGACCACTCGGGCACGCACGCTGAGGCTCGACCGGGCGACCGACCAGCGGTCGCGCGGCCGAGGCGGGGTGTCATAAAACGATTTTTAGGGGGTATTTGAAAGACACGCACCCCGCAGCGCGACGCACACTCCAATCGGCGCCGCGCGACACACCGCGGATGCCGGCGCCACGGCGCGCGGCCGGCCCGGGGCGGCCGCCGCCGGCCGCGGCCGCCGCCGCCGCGCGCGCGGCCAGTGCCGGCCCCGGCCCGCCGCCAGCCCGCCCTCCAACCGCCGTCCTCATCGTCGACGGCACCAACGTCGCATCCGGCGCCGCCTCCATCGCGGCCCGGTGGCGGGCGGCGTCTGGGGCGCGGGCGGGTAGCCTGGGGGGGGCGACGACGGCCGCGCTCGCGTGGCTTTCCGCGGCCGAGGGATGGCCCGCGGTCCGCGTCGCCCTGTTTGACCCGCCGAGGGTGACGCAGGAGGGTGTAGGGCGGCGCGCGGAGGACGGGCGGTATCTGTCCGACCGCCAGCGGCCGCCCGAGCGACCGGCGACAGCGTCCACCACCTCCGGCGGCCTCGCCGCCGCCGCGCGCGCCGCCGGTTTTATGCCATTGACTCCAGGCGCCGAGTTTGAGGCGGACGACGGCGCGGCGCAGGTGCTGGCGGCGCTGGCGGCGGCGGGCGTCGACCCGGGTGCCGTCGTCGTCGCCTCGGGCGACGGCGGCTGGGGCGAGGCCGCGGCCGCCGCCCGCGCTCGCTTTGCGCTTCTGCCGCCCCGGTGGGCGGCCGGCGCGGGGCCGGCGCCGCGCGCGGTGGCGGTGCCGCCGCGCGCCGCGCGCGCGGCGCTCGCCGCCGCGCTCGGCCGCGGCCGCGCGGGCGTGCCGGGCGCGGGCCTGGCCCAGGGCACGGCGCAACGGTTGGCTGAACGCTACGCCACGCTGGACGAGGTGGCGGCCGCGGCCGCGAGCGGCGCCCCCCCGACCGGCGCGCGCGACTGGCGCGCCCGGCTCGCGCCAGGCGCGCCCGGCCTCGCCGCCGCGCGCGCGGCGGCCGCCGTGCTGCTGCCCAGGCCGAACGCGGGGTTGTCGGCCGCAAAGCTGGCCGAGGTGGTCGCAGCCGCAGCCGCGGCCGCCCCCCCGCGCGCCCCGCCGCCGCCACCTTCCCGAGCCCAGGCCTGGCGCTCGCCGCCCGCCCGCGCGCGTCTGGTCGCGCTCAAGCCGCGGCTGCGGCGCCTGGCCGCGGCCGCGCGGGCGGCGGGCTGGGGCGCGGCCCCCGCCGCGGCCGACGGCGCGGGGTTTCCGGTCGACCTCTGCCTCACGCGCCCCGCGCCCTCGCCATCCACCATATCTCTCTTCATCGGCCTCCCCGAAGACTACGACGCGCGCCTGCCTCGCGACCGCGGCCGCGGCGGGGCCGAGGTCGCCGCGCGCGGCGCGCGCGCGCGCGGCGCGCGCGCGGCGGCCCTCCCCTGGTGGGAAGTCGACGCCGCCACGGGCGAGGCGGAGCTGGCGGCCCTCGTGGAGGGACTGGCGGCCGCGGCAGCAGCCGCGTGAGTCGGCCGCTTCACGCTCTCCGCTCACGGCGTGTCTGGGGGGGGGGGGGGGGCATGGGGAGTGTAGGGTTACAACTGCCTCGTGGGGCTGCGCCCCGGCGGGCGGGGGGGGGGGGCGCAAGGGGGGGGGGCGCG
>Ga0315274_10007747_pt1 | contig 15533 bp, 14 predicted proteins | sample YL17G02_20_MG_FD_203700 | JGI IMG/M metagenome (GOLD analysis project Ga0315274, IMG submission 203700) | Sediment microbial communities from Yellowstone Lake, YNP, Wyoming, USA - YL17G02_20 | ecosystem: Environmental > Aquatic > Freshwater > Lake > Sediment | place: USA: Wyoming | collected... | reverse complement strand
GAAAAACATTGGAACGGCAGCCTGTTGGACACGATGGACACCGTGCTCAAGTTCGCCTAGACAATGACCTGGAAAGGAGTCCACCCCGTTGTGGAACTGGTGAAAAAGACCTACACGAAAGGCGTCAAGTTGGCCCGAAAAGAAATGGACGCGCTGGAAAAACGCTTCGAGCGTCTGCCTGGCTTGGATAAGTGGTTCGTGAAAATCGCACCCGTCCCGTTGGCACTTTCGGGATGATTATTTTTCTGGAAACGCCTTATGTGTCCATCTGCGCGTCACTCAATGGCGGCTCCCGTCGTCTATCAGCAGTATTCATCGCGCGATGTCGCAGAGCCTACTTCCGCTGCCAGAGTTCCAGTTGATAAAAAGGCGACATCTGGTTTGGTAATCGCACTTGCTCTATACGTGGCGTTCACGCTTTTATTCGTTTGCCATTCGCGCAAAAAGGACTAGAATTGTAGGCGCTGAGGAAAGTCACAGTGCATGATAGCCCTGGACGGTGGCAAAGAGTCTCGTTTCTCCGAGGGGACACGATGTTGGTGCAAGCTTTCTTGGAAAACAGCGCAGATCGTCTTCCGGGCAAAATCGCCCTGATCTGCGGAGATCAACGCCTGACGTACTCCGAGGTTGAGGCTCGGGCCAACTGCCTGGCGAACGCTCTTCAAGCACGCGGCCTCAGGCGGGGGGAGCGCGTTGTCACCTATCTACCCAACAGTGTTGAACTGGCTGTGGGCATCTTTGCAACGCTCAAGGCGGGTGGAGTGTTTGTGGTCGTCAACCATACGACCAAGCACGACAAGCTCGCTTACATCCTCAATAATTGCCAAGCTAGTGCACTGGTTACCTCAGGTCATCAGGCAGACCTGGCGCGACAGCTTATGCAAGAGGCGTCCTCTTGCCGCATCGTCATCCTCACGTCACCCCCGGCCCCCGCCGTCGAGTTGTTTGACTATCTTGCCCTGCCTGCCATCGAGTCCGAATTCTCGCCGGAACGCCCATCCAGGTTCAACGTGGACCTCGACCTGGCTTGCTTGATTTACACCTCTGGTAGCACGGGCGACCCGAAAGGAGTCATGTCGGATCACAGCAATATGGTCTTTGCTGCAAGCTCGATTATCGAATATTTACAGAATAGAGAAGATGATATTATCATTGACGTTTTGCCTCTCTCTTTTGACTATGGGCTATATCAACTCTTGATGGCGTTCAAGCTGGGTGGAACCTTAGTACTGGAAAAGGGGTTTGCTTATCCTGCGATGGTTCTCAAGCGGATGGAAGAGGAACAGGTCACCGGTTTTCCGGGTGTGCCGACCCTATTCGCCGTCCTGCTGCAAATGGACCTTAGCCCATACGATTTGTCGAGCCTCCGGTATATCACCAACACCGCCGCCGCTTTGCCGGCGAGCCATATCACCCAGATCAGGAAAAAGTTCCCCTGGGCCAAGCTCTATTCTATGTACGGCCTGACCGAGACCAAACGCACCTTGTATCTACCTCCTGATCAACTTGACGTGCGCCCTGGCTCGGTGGGCGTTGCCATCCCGGGCACCGAGGTATGGATCGAAGATGAGCAAGGAAATCGGCTCGGCCCAGGTCAGGTGGGCGAACTGGTCGTCCGCGGCCGGCATGTTATGCGCGGTTACTGGGGTGATCCAGTTGCGACAGCAGAACGCTTCCGCCCCGGCCCCATCCCCGGCGAGCGGGTGTGTTACACTGGCGACCTCTTTAGAATGGATGCTGAGGGTTACCTATATTTTGTGTCTCGCAAGGATGACATTATCAAAAGCCGAGGCGAAAAAGTGGCTCCTAAAGAAGTGGAAGCCGTGCTCTACGGTCTGCCCGGCGTGGTGGAAGCAGCCGTCGTGGGCGTTCCCCACCCCGTCCTGGGGCAAGCCATCAAGGCCTTTGTCGTCCTGGGCGATGTCGAATTGACTCAAGCCGATGTGCTGAAATATTGCCGTGCTAACCTGGAAGACTTGATGGTTCCCAAGTACGTCGAGTTTTGCAAGGAACTCCCCAAGACCTCTTCGGGCAAAATCAAAAAGACCGATCTCAGGTAGCTGCAACTATGTGCGGAATCACTGGCGTGCTCAATCTCACCGAGCATTCCCCTGTCGAGGAAGCGACGCTGCGCGGGATGTTGGGGATGCTGCGCCATCGCGGGCCAGACGAGTTTGGCCTGTACCGCGACGCGCACGTGGGGCTGGGCCATGCTCGCCTGAGTATCATTGACCTGAGCGGCGGGCAACAGCCCATCAGCAACGAAGATGAGACGCTTTGGATCGTTTTTAATGGCGAGATTTTCAACTATGTCGAATTGCGCCCCACGCTCGAATTACGCGGCCACCGCTTTTCGACCAACACCGATACCGAAGTGATCCTTCACCTGTACGAGGATTATGGCCCCGCCTGCCTGAGCCTGTTGAATGGGCAATTCGCCATTGCCATCTGGGATACAAAGAGGCGCTGCCTTTTCCTGGCTCGCGATAGGCTTGGCATCCGTCCGCTATTCTACACTGTGCACGATGGTCAGATGATCTTTGGCTCCGAGATCAAGGCTATCCTGGCCTACCCGCGCGTTCGAGCTGAAATAGACCTGACGGCGCTGGATCAGATATTTACTTTCTGGAGCACCCTCTCTCCCCGCACCGTCTTTCGAAATATCGTGGATGTTCCTCCCGGTCACTACCTGCTGGCTCGCGAGGGACAGTTCACGATTCAACCCTACTGGGCGCTGGAGTTTAGCCTGGACCAACACCCCGCCCGCAGCGCGGCAGATTACCTGGAAGAGTTGGAAAGCCTGCTGATTGATGCCACACGCATCCGCTTGCGGGCCGATGTGCCCGTGGGCGCCTATCTCAGCGGGGGACTGGACTCGTCCACTACGACCGCCATCATTCGCAACTATACCGACAATCGGCTCGATACATTTTCCATCGCCTTTGACGACCCTGAATTTGACGAGAGCGGATTCCAGCAGCAGATGGCGACTTTCCTGGACACGGATCATCGAGTGGTTCGCTGCACACACGCCGATATTGGCCGCGTATTCCCCCAAGTCATCTGGCATACCGAAACGCCCATCCTGCGCACTTCGCCAGCGCCCATGTTTCTCCTTTCCAAGCTGGTTCACGATCACCATCTCAAGGTAGTGCTGACCGGCGAAGGCGCCGACGAGATTCTGGCCGGCTATGATATCTTTAAAGAGATGAAGATTCGCCGCTTTTGGGCCAGGCGACCAGATTCCTCAATACGTCCCATGCTGTTGAGACGCCTCTACCCAGATATCACCGACCTGGGCAACGTCAGCACCACATACCTGAGCGCTTTCTTTAAAAAGGATTTGGGTGACACGGACTCGCCGTATTACTCACATGCCATTCGCTGGGCCAACACGGCCCGCACTCGCCGGTTCTTTTTGCGGCAGTGGACCGAGTTGTCTATTGGGGAAAATGGGTACCCAGAGCCTCCGCCGGTTCCTGCCGCCTTTTCTCAATGGGCGCACCTGGCCCAGGCACAATACCTAGAGATCTCTGTTTTCCTCTCGCAGTACTTGCTCTCTTCGCAGGTTGACCGGGTGGCGATGGCGCACTCGGTTGAGGGCAGATTTCCCTTCTTGGACTATCGTGTGGTCGAGTTCTGTAACCATCTGCCGCCAGACCTCAAGTTGCGAGGATTGACGGAAAAGTGGCTACTCAAGCAACTGGGGCGCAAGCTGGTCCCCACCGACATCTGGCGACGACCCAAGCGCCCCTATCGCGCTCCTATCCATCGCAGCTTTTTTGGCCAAGACACACCTGACTATGTGCGAGAGTTGCTTTCCGAAGACGCCCTAAAAGAGAGCAAGTTGTTCAATCCTATAGCCGTTGCGCAATTGGTGCACAAGGCAGCCCAAAATGTCCGGCTGAGCGAGGTGGATGATATGGCTCTGGTGGGAATCCTTTCCACCCAGCTGGTATATGAGCAATTTGTCAAGAATTTTGTCTCCTCTCCGGGAGAGATACACGACCGCGTCAAAGTCGTGAACCCGATGATTGCAGGTCGCTCCAATTCCTGAGTCGAGGCCAGAACCTGACCAGAATAGATAACCTCATACCTTGCTAAGACTGTACAATCTGTGCCTGTAGACTTGGTAATGATGCGGCTAGGTTCAGGCTTCTAACCGTCCACTAACCATTTCTCTTTGCAGGGTATCTGAGGAGGCCTAAAAGCCCTTGACACGGGGAGTATAATTAAGTGAGCGTCCGCCGTATATTGGGATGCAGATTCCGAAGTAGGCCCGATAGGGGGTCTGAGGCAGGCAGTAGCAACGTTCCAAGCTGTCATTCGGCAAGCACTGGGTGATTCAAGATACCCGGAATAGCTCGTTGTAGCTTGCTTTGACCACAGGTAGCCGGACAGAACATTAACCATATTGTCCGTTACCTTCGATAGCGCGTCATGTACTCACGGTCCAACTCGGCCTTGGATGATGGGCAATCCGCCTGTGCCTGGGAATAAAATGCAATATAAAAAACGGCTTCCCCTGCTGGGCAAATGCCGCGACGTTGCCTGGCGGGTGGTGCGCGTCCCCCTTTTTTACAAGGTCGTCTTGGCAAATTCCGCCGTCTCCGTTTTGCTCGGGATAGTTGGCGCCTCGATTGCCGTTTGGCATGTGAAAAGCCTCCCCTCAGACGCCCATTATGACCTGATCGTTCTCTTGGCCACGGCGAGTTTTGCTATCAGTCTCGCGGTCAATTGTCTAGTATTGAAACTTGTGTTGACGCCCTTGGAGCGTCTGCAAAAAGCTGCCCACGATGTGCGGCAGGGAAAGCAGGATGTGTCTATTACGGCGGGCCGTATCAGCGACGAAAGGCTAGACTTGGTGGTAGATACATTCAATCAGATGCTTTCTGACATGAAGCAAAACACCCAACAGTTGCATCATTTATCGCAGCAGGTCTTGCACGCCCGGGAGGAAGAGCGCCAGAGAATCGCACGGGAGCTGCACGACGAAGCGGGCCAGACTCTGACTTCTCTGCTGCTCTATCTCAAGCTGTTGGAAAAATCACAGAACCCAGAGGAGGCTCAACGTATCAAGAATCTGCGGAAACTCACGGCATATGCTCTTGACGAGATACGTCAGGTTGCAGTAAGTCTTTACCCCAAGATACTAGACGAGTGGGGACTGGCAGCGGCCTTGGGCTGTCGCGTGGACGAGTTGAACGCATCCGATTCTATCCAGGTCACCTTGCAAGTCGAGGGCGATGGGCAAGGCCGTCTGCCCAGAGACTTGGAGCTGGCACTTTATCGTGTGGCCCAAGAGGCTTTGAATAATATTGCCCGCCATTCTCGTGCTCAACGTGCCCAGGTCACCCTGAAGCAAGAATCAAATTGGATCACACTGGAAATCCAGGATGATGGAATCGGGTTGAACACGGCGGCTCTACAAGGGGGGGGGGGCCGTGGTTCTGGATTGGCGGGCATGCGGGATCGTCTCGCCCTGATAGGCGGTGAGCTCGTGCTCGAGTCACAGGTCGGCAAGGGCACTCGCATTGTCGCCCGCGCGCCTCTAGCGCTTGAGCCACAGTGGAGGGACTCTTGAAAACGATACGCGTCTTGCTGGCCGACGATCATCCCGTAGTCCGGGCAGGGTTGCGCGCGCTTCTTGAAAGCGAACAAGATATGCAGGTGGTGGGGGAGGCTGCGACCGGCTGGCAGGCGGTTACCTTGGCCCAGGAACTCGGACCCGACGTGGTTGTGATGGACATCTCGATGCCAGGCAATGGGCTGGATGCCACCCGTCAGATTCGATCCCTCTGCCCCGAAACCCAGGTGTTGATCCTCACCATTCATGCTCAAGAATACTATTTGTTCCTCGTGCTCAAGGCCGGCGCAGCCGGCTATGTGCTCAAATCAACAGCCGATACAGAACTGGTCAGCGCGATTCGAGCAGTCGCGCAGGGTGGGGCTTTTCTCTATCCGTCTGGCGCTAAAATGTTAGTGGAGGATTACCTGGCTCGACTCGAGAGGAGCCAAACCAGCACTTCCCCTGAGACATTGAGTGATAGGGAACTCGAGGTGCTCAAGTTCACTGTGCTTGGGTATACGGCGAGCGAAGCGGCTGACGCGCTGGCGCTGAGCCCCAAGAGTGTGGAAACGTATCGCGCCCGCATCATGCAAAAACTCGATTTGCACAGCCGGGTTGAACTTGTGCAATATGCGCTGTTGCACGGCCTTTTGACAGAAAGCGTCGAGTAGCCAGAGGCACAACGCCGTCCCCTTTTTTCGGTTTTCTAACCGTCCTCTTACCATCTATTGCAAAAAGCCTCTTTCAGGGCGGATGATCAGCTCCGATTTGTGATTCTGTCACAGTTTTCCTGACAGCAACAGTCTCCCTGTTCTGTTATGCTAGGTCTTGTCAGATAGAGACAAGATTCTGCCCATCCACACCAGTTTTATTTGTATCAACAGCTCTTGGCATCGGCTGATGATACGTTGAGCAGCGACTGCCCCCCCAAGGCTCAGGCGCAGTCCACAGGTGCCGGAACCGGTGAGCCGACTGGCCAGACAAAACCGTGGCCGCTTTGTGCGGTGCCAAGCCAGATAGGTGGAGGAAGCATTGCGAGGCCAGAGGAACACGAACACTGACTTGTGGGACTCTCTTTCCCCTGATCTGATCAGCATTCAAGTGGAAGGCAAGATCGCTTTTATCAACACGGCCGGTGCAAGACTGCTCGGCGCGACCGGTCCCGAACAACTTGTCGGGAGACCATTCTTGGATTTTGTGCATCCTGATGATCGGGTCGAGTTTTCAACTCGGGTGCGGCAGATGACAAAAGAAGGAGCAGAGACCTGGCTGCATGAAGAACAATGGGTCCGGCTCGATGGGTCAATCATAGAAGTGGCAGTAGCCGCCATGCCGCTCACTTTCCAGAATAAATTGGCAGTCCAGTTCATCGCCCTCGACATCACAAAACACAAGCAGATCGAACCAGTGCCCCAGAACTGAAACAAGACTATGAGGAGAGCTTGCCATGCAATCCGCCGAGGAAATGATCCGAACGTACATTGCTCAAAACATTCTTTTCAGCGGTAACGGTTACCCCTATTCAGACGATGCCTCGTTTCTTGATGAAGGCATCATTGACTCGATGAATGTACTGGAACTGGTCATGTTTGTCGAAGAGACCTTTGGCGTGACTGTGCAAGATCAGGACATTGTGCCGGATAACTTTGACTCGGTCAGCAAGCTGGCGGCTTTTGTCCGCCGCAAGCTCCCCGTGGCCGCATGACGGAATACGATGGTGGAGAATGGCAATGAACGACGCAAAGGGTCAGGCCTTGCCAGATTTCGGTAAGAATGCTCTTGAATTGGACGTCGCAACAGAGACTGGACGGATTGTAGATGGCCTACGCCAGGCGGTGCATCATACCCTCCACCGCCAGGGAGCAGTCGTTGGGATCAGCGGTGGGATAGACTCTTCCGTGGTGCTGGGCTTGTGCGTCCGGGCTTTTGGGCCGGAGCGCGTAGTCGGCATCCTGCTGCCAGAAGGCGAGTCCAGCCCGGAGAGTGTGACATTGGCCCATCAGTTGGCCGAGCAGTACGGCGTGCCGACAGTTACCGAAGACATCTCGGCCGCCCTGGTGGGGTCGGGATGCTATCGGCGGCGTGACGAGGCCATGGCGCGCGTCTTTCCTGACTATGGACCTGGCTGGAAAGCCAAGATTGCATTGCCGGGCAACCTGCTCGATCAAGACACCTTGAATGTCTTTGTGCTTACCGTCTTTAGCCCAAGCGGACAAGAGTTCACCAAGCGCTTGCCGCTGCGCGAGTATTACCAGATTGTCGCCGCGTCGAATTTCAAGCAACGTACACGCATGGCTATGCTGTACTATCACGCCGAACTGAGAAACTATGCTGTGGTGGGCACGGCGAACAAGAATGAGCACGACCTGGGCTTTTTTGTCAAGTATGGCGATGGAGGAGCCGACATCCAGCCCATCGCCCATCTCTTCAAGACCCAGGTCTACCAACTGGCTCGGTACCTGGGCGTGCCAGAGGAAATCCAGGAGCGCACGCCGACGACGGACACGTATAGTGCAGGGAGCACTCAGGCAGAGTTCTTTTTCCGCGTCCCGTTCGAGATATTGGACTTGGTTTGGCTCGGGTCCGAACGAGGTGTCTCTAGCACCAGGATTGCAGAGGCGCTCTCTCTTTCGACTGAGCAGGTTGAGCGCGTCGTCGTAGACATCACTCGCAAGCAGCGCACGACGGCTTATCTCAGGATGCGCGTCATCGGTATGGATGGCGCGCCGGGTTGATAGTTGTGAATTGCCTCTTTCTGACGAGACGGACTTTGCTAGACTAGCCCCCTGTTCCCAAGGAGCCCAAATGGAACTCAAACAATACTTGCAGATTGTTTGGAAGTGGCGATGGTTGATCGTCCTTTGCACGCTGTTGGCGGCGGTAGTCAGTTACGGGGTCAGCTCTATTATGCCCCCTGTCTATCGTGCCTCGACCAGCCTGCTCATCCGGTCCGAGGCAGTGGGGGGCGATGATTATGGCACGATCATGGTGAACCAACACCTGGCGGCCACCTACACTGAATTGATGACCAAGCGCCCGATTGTCGAAGCCGCCGGCCTGAACCTGGGTCTGGCCCCATCAACCATCACAAGGTTGATGACCAAAGTGCAAATCTGGGTAGTTCCCAACACCTCGGTGATCCGATTGACAGTAGAGGACACTGACCCTCGTCTGGCGGCAGAACTTGCAAACGAAATCGTATCGGTCTTTGTGCAGAGTCAGCGAGACTCTGGCAGTGGGCGGGGTCGGAACATTTACGTAGCAGAGTCAGCGTCGCAACCCCTGGAACCTGTAGCACCCCGCAAGCTGCTCAACATGCTTGTGGCAGCCATAGGGGGCTGTGCCCTGGCTGTCGGAATTGCCTTTCTCATCGAGTATCTGGATGATACGTTAACCACTGCAGAGGATATTAACGAGCGCTTGTCGCTGCCCATGTTGGCGGCTATTCCTCATCCTAATCGTCAAGGGCAAAACCAGACTCTAATTGCAGTCGCCGATCTCGGGTCTTCCATAGCTGAGGCTTACCGTGTCTTGTCCACCAGAATCCAATTTGCCAACGGACGTGGCCCCCTGAACGGACATAGCGCACTCCGCTCCATACTTATCACCAGTCCGGTGTCCAGGAAAGAAAAGGCCAACATTGCAGCCAACTTGGGGATAATTATGGCCCGAGCCGGCCTCCAGGTACTTCTTGTGGATGTCGATACGCAGCAGCCTCAGTTGCACCAGGTCTTTGGACTGACGAACGAAACCGGTTTGAGCACCTTCCTGGCAGGGGATAGGGCATTCGACAAGTGCATTGCCAAGACGGACATCTCTAACCTGCACGTGCTTTCCAGCGGGCCGCCCCTCGAGCCGTCTTTGTGGGGGTCGGTACAGATGGTCCAGCGCATCCAAGCGCTCAAGACGCAGGCCGACGTCGTCCTATTTGATGCCCCTCCGGTTCTGGCCGTCACTGACGTGATGGTGCTGGCTTCGCAGGTGGACGCGACCCTATTGGTAATTGAGAGCCGTTCTACGCGGCAGAAAGTGGCAATGCAAGCGATAGAGAGGCTACAGAGCGTGCAAGCCAAGACGTTGGGCGTGGTGCTGAACAAGGTCCCAGACAAACAGTAGAGACGCCCCAAAAATCGGTGTGAGTGATGATAAGCCTAACCGCAGGCAAATTTGTTGACAGGCGCTCGATCAAGAGTTTTCTGCTCGCCTGGTTGATTGTGGTCGAGATACTATTTGGATCCCTGATCGCGGCGAGGCCAGACAACTCGTACCTGATTCTGGGGGTTGCCATCGGCTTGATCGTAGTCGTGGTCACGTTCATCGAGCCTGTCTTTGGTGTCTATGTGCTAGTCACAGCCATGTTTGTGGAAAACTTGTTGCGGCTGGGGGAAATAAGCACAACAAGGCTCATTATTATCCTTACATTTGGCGCCTGGATAGCTCATGCGCTCGCACACAAGCAGTTTAGGGTTCTGGTCCCCCTGCAAGGCTGGCTAGCGGGTGCATTTGCTGTATGGGGGCTGTTATCGGCACTATGGGGCATAGATACCCAGAAACTCTGGGGCGCTCTGCAAACCATGCTCCAATGTATTGGACTCTATCTCCTGGTCGTTAATCTGATCAACTCTTTCGAGAAGGTCCAGGTTGTAGTTGCCATTACTGTTCTAGCCACCTTGGCATTGTCTTTGCTGGCGCTTTTCCGGGCTATCACAGGCGAAGTCGTAGGGGGAAGGGTTAATATCACTCAGGTCTTTGGGACCGGTCCACATGCCTTGGCAGGATACCTGGTGCCTGGCGCGGCGGTACTGATCGCCATGCTCGGCCGCGAATCGCAACCAATACGCAAGTTGTTTCTGCTATTCACTTTGCTCGCTACCGCACTTGCTATCCTGGCCACAGGCACACGGGCAGCAGTGGTTGCACTAGCCGTCATAGCAATCATAGGGATCACAATGGAGCGCAGAGTGTGGCGAGTCCTATTGCCAGGCATAGTGATGGGCGGCCTAGGGGCCCTATTTTTTTTACCCTCAACGTCTATGGAACGACTTGGGTCCATCCTTACAACTTCTGATAGGGGCGCTGGACGATTGGATATCTGGCTAGTCGCATCGAATATCATCCGTTCCCATCCCATTCTGGGAGTCGGGCTGGATAACTTTGGACAGGCGTTTGACAGGTATTTAGCCGATACGTCTGGACTGAGAGGAATTTATTTTGTTCAAGGGTGGGGATCGCACAACATGTTTTTGAACGTACAAGCTGAATTAGGGATAGTCGGTTCTGTCTTGTTCGCTGCAATGATAGGCATGTCCGTTGTGAGTGGTCTGATGGCTATACTGAACCTGAAACGTGCTGGTGATGATGACATGGGGACCCTGACACTGGGCCTATGGCTTGGCTTGTTGGGGATGTTGGTGGTGTGTTGCTTCCTTGACTGGCAATACGCCAAATATCTTTGGCTGCTTCTTGCTATGGCCGAGGTGACACGGCGTTTGTCAATACGAACAGCCCAGAGTGGCCCACTATGAGGGTACTCGTCCTATCGCACCTGTATCCTTTTGCATTGGCTCCTACCTTTGGCCTCTTTGTGCATAATCAGGTCAAGGCATTGGCCGAACGTTGCCAGGTAATCGTGTTGTCCCCTACACCGGTGTCACCGCCCGTGATTCGTCGGCTGAAAGTCAAGTGGGCACAGTATGCTTCAAAGCCCGACAAGTCAGAACTGGAGGGCATCACAGTTTATTATCCCAGGTACGTTAATATCCCTAGCGAGCATGGGTATGGGCCTGGAGCATTCTTTATTTTCCTGGCGATGGGCAACCTGGTGAGACGACTAAAACGTTCCTTTGACTTTGATCTTATCCACGCTCATACAATATGCCTCGATGGGCCGGCTGCCGTCTGGCTTGGGCGAGCGTCGGGTACCCCGGTGGTATGCACGATGCACGGGTCAGACATTAATGTCCTTCCTCAGAAGAGCAAGTTCACTCGGATCATTGCCCGATGGGCGATTCGAAATGCGGACGCGCTGGTTGCTGTCAGTGCTGCGTTGAAGGAGAAAGCTCTTTTGATCGGGGTTCCGAAGCGAGAAATCACCGTCGTTCCAAACGGCGTTGATCTTAGCCAGTTCCGTCCAGTCGAACAACGACAAGTTAGAGAAAAACTTGGCTTGCCTCCTGACAAAAAGATCATCGTTTATGTCTCTCGTTTGGACGGATCAAAAGGGTTGTCATACCTTCTGCCAGCGTTCAGAACAATGCTGGAACGTGACGGCAACTGTTTGCTGGTCCTCGTTGGCGAGGGACCTGATAGAACGCGTTTGGAACAGCAAGTCGTACAGCTAGGACTTGAGGAGAGTGTGATATTTGCCGGCTTTAGTCCCCACAACGAGATTCCTACATGGATTAATGCTTGCGATCTTGTCGTTCATCCCAGCCTGTCCGAAGGATCGCCTCTGCCGATATATGAGGCCTTGGCATGCGGCAAGCCTGTTGTGGCCTCCCGGGTCGGGGGAATTCCCGAGTTGATTACCAGTGACGACTATGGCCTGCTAGTGCCTCCAGCGGATTCTGGGGCATTGGCAGGCTCGCTGTTGCACGGATTGGAGAAGGTGTGGAATTCAGCACTCATACAAAGTCGCGGAGCGCAGTATTCTTGGGACGCCTCGGCCGATCGGCTGCTTGACGTTTATCAGCAAGTACTTGGGGGAGTGCGATAAGCATGGGCCGCTATGGAGTGGGCGACACGCGGATGGCGAGAAACATCGCGAGCATCAGGGTTGAGACGGTGTGGCTGTTACTCCTGATGGCAAGTCTGTTACTGGTGTCTCTACCGCGCTTTAGCCGGAATGATTGGGGACCCCTTGGAAGGCTGACTGGTCAGGACTCGACCGTTGGAGCAAGCAACGATTCTGACAAATACATCACATATGTTCACTATTTTCGAGGGGACGCTGGTTTCGGTGATTTGGTAGTGCCGTTTGCTTACAGGCCCGTGGTCCCCTGGCTGGCGGCATGGCTGCCTTTTGAGGCGATGACTTCGATCAACATTATCAACTTTCTTTCCTTGTTGACGACAGCGATTCTTTTGTATCGCCTGTCATGTTCTATCGGCTTTTCGCTTCGTTACGCCATTTTGGCAAGTTTCATGTTCGTCGTCTCTTTTCCGACCTTTTACTATGGAACCATCGGTATGGTTGACCCAGTTCTGATCCTCTTTTTGACGATGGGGCTTTACTTTTCGCTCAAGCGGCAGTGGGCACAACTATTGTTGACGGTTACACTTGGGTGTCTAGTCAAGGAAACGATGATTGTCTTGATCCCGGTTTCAGTAACCTGTCTCATCCTAAATCGTGAACCTTGGAAACTGAAATCGGCCCTTCTTCTGGTCGCCTATTTGGGACCTCTGTTGGCTACCCGGTTGATTTTCAGGGGCTTGGTGGGGACAAACTATTTGCAGATATCATTCGAGTCATTTTTGTCGAATCTTCGGCTGAGGGCTTTGCTGAGTGTGACATTAACATTCGGTATCCCAGGTTTGCTCTCTCTATTCTTTCTCTTCAGGCGCTGGGTGGTTTTCGATGGCGCATACGAGCCGGCACCTCTTTCTATTCTTATCCCGCTGGCAGAGGGTTTATTGTTGTCGGTGATACTATGCCTTTATTCTATGTTCTCCGCCCATACAGATGGCCGCTTTATTTGGACATCATATCCTTTCTCGATTCCTTTGGCGTTGTGGTTCCTGGAGCGGCGGAAGAGACGGTAGAGAGGCAGGCTGACCTAAGGATTCTGGTAGGCAGGGATGTCTTGTCGAACGCATCTGGGGGACATAGATCATGCAAGTCTGTCATATCACATCCGTTCATCCACCCTTTGACACGCGTATCTTTCATAGGGAATGCCAGTCCCTGGCTCAAGCAGGTTACAACGTTACCTTGATCGCGCCGACGCATCTGGAGCGGGATGTTGTTGACGGTATACGGATCATTGCCCTGCCAGAAATCAAGAGGCGTTATGAGCGCCCAAGATTGTGGTGGCGTATTGTGCAAGAAATCAGGAGAATGAAGCCTACGATTGCTCACTTGCACGACCCGGAGCTATTGCTGATTGTTCCCTTTTTGCACCCAGCCAAGGTGGTTTATGATTGTCACGAGCCTTACGCTGAGACAACCCAGTTGAGAGATTGGCTTCCGCGTCCGCTACGTTACCCTTCGAGTCGGCTGGTGGCGATGTTGGAACCCATCCTAGCAAGCCAAACAAGTGCGATTATCGTTACCGAGGAGAGTCATGCTATTCCATTTCGGAGAACCAAGCGGCCCGTGGTACTGGTGCACAACTTTCCTTTGCTGAAAGACTTTGGCTTGGCCCATTGCTCGGATGGAAAAACAGTCATCCACGTAGGAGTCAATTCGGAGCCGAGAGGCTGCACAGCGATTGTCGAAGCGGCCAGGAGGGTTGCCCAACAGGTATCAGAGGTCAAGTTCTTAATCATAGGGGATTTTGACCCTCCTTCATACGAGGAAGAGATACGCCAATTGGTCGCTGCTTATGGTCTTGAACGGAATGTCTTCCTGAAGGGGAGGCTTCCCTATGCCAACGTACCCCAGTGGCTGGCTCAGTCTGACATTGGGCTCATCCCCTGGCAAGGACCGGCCAAGTTCCCTACACGCGTCATTCCGACCAAATTATTCGAGTATATGAGCGCCCGGCTTCCCGTTGTGGCTAGCGATTTGCCAACGACACGGCGGTTCATGGACGGTTCGGACTGTGGTTTCCTTGTGGATCCTGGCCGCCCGGAAGAGTTGGCCAGGTCCATTGGATATTTGTTGATGCATCCCGTCGAAGCCAGACGCATGGGGGAGAATGGCCGGCGGGCTGTTGAGGAAAGATACCATTGGCAGATCGAAAGCGCCAAGTTGCTTGACCTGTATCGCCAGCTGGGGCAAGCGTGAATCATTGCCCATGAGACCGGAGATATGATCGGATGATCCCAGCGAAGGCACCAGAAGTCAAACTCAATTCCAGCCCGAGTCAGAGCACTCGGATTCCTCTGGCACATGAAAATGGCCGAGGGGGCACCGTTCGGCGGTTGGAGCTTTTGCTCGTCATTGTGTTGGCAACCACCTATTTTCTTTGGTTGGGTTGGCCTCTGTTCTGGTCAGCGTCGGAAAATGTGCGGCTGGTGGGTACCTTTAACTCGGACGAAGAAGAACACGTTAGGCTGTTGAAGGATGCTATTGACAATCGCTTTCCTCGCTTGGGGTACATCCAATATGGATACGGGTATCTCAACATGGGGCTCTATCCTCTGTTTTTGAAGAGTTATTTCGAAAACGTGACAGAGCAGGACATTATTGTCTGGCTGCGAATCATACCGGCCATCTTTGCAGTTGCCACCATCACGATGACGTTTGTACTGGCGCGGCGCTATTTTGGCCATCTGGCCGCCTGGGTGGGGGCTTTTCTTTTAGCATTCGTTCCGCTGAACTTTGTGGAAATGTCCTCCATGTCGCATTCGGATGTTCCCCAAGTGTTTTTTCTTGTGCTGAGCCTGTATTTCTGTTGCCGCTTGGTCGAAGAACGGCGACAAAAGTGGTTCGTGTGGGCGTGTGTGGCCGCCGGGTTAGCTTTTAGCTGCAAGTACACAGGATTGTTCTTGTTACCTCTCATTTGGCTCCTGGTGAGCGCTCAAACGCTCCAAGGTCATGAGCAGATCTCTATCAACGCCGTACGAGTTGCCCGGATCGTACGCCTTTTGACAGCCATGGCCGGAGTCGCTGCTATTGGAGCGAGTGTTGTGGTTATCCCATATTTTGCAGGGTCCTATGGCGATGCCATATATTTTGGGGTCTCTTTATCCAAGTTTTTCTATCGGATGCGCCTCTTGGCTATCATAGCTGGGATTGGACTCGTGGTGCTGGCTGCTCTCAAACCTTTATGGAGAATGATAGGGCAACGACCCAGGCTAG
>Ga0315274_10007746_pt1 | contig 15533 bp, 22 predicted proteins | sample YL17G02_20_MG_FD_203700 | JGI IMG/M metagenome (GOLD analysis project Ga0315274, IMG submission 203700) | Sediment microbial communities from Yellowstone Lake, YNP, Wyoming, USA - YL17G02_20 | ecosystem: Environmental > Aquatic > Freshwater > Lake > Sediment | place: USA: Wyoming | collected... | reverse complement strand
GCTCGGGAGCCGGCTCCATGCCGTGACAACGAAGAATGTTCGCGACCGTGTCCCGGCTGATTTCATGACCCAGATTCATCAAGGCGTCGCGAATCCTCGTATAACCCCACCGTTCATTCTCCGCCGCCATCCGAACCACCAACTGCGCAGTTTCTTCTGGCGTGGTCGGCCGTCCCCGCCCCCTGCGTCGGCTCGAATCGTATTTCCTGGCGACCAACTCCCGGTGCCAGCGCAGCAGCGTCTGCGGCGTCACGATGCTGGCAATCTCCTTGAGCCTGCCGAACTTGACCTTTTTGGCTTTCGCAGCCAGGCGAATCCGCTGCGCGTCGCTGAATCGTGGCTTCTTTTCACCGAACGCCTCTTTGAGAACGCGGACCTCCTCCTGAAGATAATCAATCACCGCCTGCTGCTCACGCTGCATCCATCCAGCCAGGCACAAAAGAATGAACTTCACCGGATTCACCGGCGGATACTGCCCCGCAGGAACCATCAATCCAGCCTGAAATCGGAGTTTCAACTCCACGACAAGACGCAGCCTGCCAAGGGCTTGCCTGGTATCCGATTTATTCGACAGTACGGGATCCGTTGATCAGACCACGCGTCGATGGTGCGGCCCTGGAGCGCCGGCCCCAACATCTTCAGGAACCGGTCCCGCCAACTGTTGTCCGCGTGGCTGTAGCTGAAGAAGATCAGGTCGTGCATGGCAGTTCAAGTTCGGGCGGCGCGGGGTCAGGAGCTCAGCGTGGTGGGATTGATGATCCTGAGGCTCGCGCCAGTGGAGCCGGCGCGGCTGGCAAAATCCGCCGTGCCGCCTGGCCCGTCGCCCTTGGGATTCTCGTCCCACACCAGCAGGGCGTACAAACGGCTCACCTCTGCAGCTTCCACCCGGGCCGTGTTTAGCATCCACAGGTTGGTGCGGGCGAAAACCGCATCCTGGTTCTGCGGCGGGCCGAGCCGATCGTCCTGGCAGACCACTTCGCACTGGGGCAGCAAGTCGTGAAACCGCTCAGCCCATTTGCCCGCGGGCAGCCAGACGGAAGCCTCGATGAACTTCTCGACCGGCAGGGCCAGCATCAGGCGCACCTTCGCGCCGCGGCGCAGGGCTTCTTCGGCAAACAGGATGTCGGCTCCCCGGGCTCCTCCGCAGACCGCGAGGTCACCCTGGCCAATCTGCCATTCCCCAAGCTGAGCACGGATCAATTGGCGCACGGCTTCACTCTTGCTTTCCGGAAAGCGCTCGGGTTTGCGGCCCGGCTTGTCGATCATGTGTCCGCTCGCCACGGCTACCTTCCGGAACGCCGGTTCCAGCGGCGGGAACTCCCGGCCGCGATCCCGCAAAACGCTCCCGACACGTGCGGCCGCCTCCGCTTGCAAGTCCAGCGCCGCGAGCATCTCCACTTGTTCGAGCATGGAACGCACGTTGAAGGAGGTGACAGCCGGTTCGGCCACCGCTTGTAGATACCAGTCCTCGGCTTCGGCGGCGCGGCCTTGCACCAAGGCGAGTTCGCCCAGCGTGGCCTTGGCCCAGATCACGTCGCTCGAGTCCTTGAGTTTGTTCCTGGCAGCCACCTGGACGACCACGGCCAGGTCATCGAGATCATCCACGGAGATGGCCGGCACTTTCTTGCCTGTAGTGACGGCCAAGTGTAGCAGCAGGCGGGCAAGCGTGACCACGTTGATTCCGTTCCAGTAGCTCGAAAGGTCGGCGCGCACAGCGACGTTGTAGCTCTCGATGGACTTGGCCAGGCGGGCCGCTTTGCCAAGCGCGACGTTGAGTTTGCTGTCACCGTTCGTCTCCTTCTCCCACGTCGAACGCCAGAGGTCTTTATAGACGCGGCCCAGCAAACCTTGCGCCTCCGCATCGCCCGGGCGCTCGGCCGCGAGCGCCGTCAACATTTGTTCAGCCTGGCTCACCTTCGCCAGACGAATGAGAACCAGCGCCAGCAGGCAGCGCGTGTCGAAGTCCGGCGGGGCCATCGCCAGGAGTTCCTGCAACACGTCCTGCGCCTGTTGGAAGCGGCTCAAGTCCACGAGGGCGCGGGCGCAATCGCGCAACAGGCGCCGGCGGTGGTAAGGCGTGGGCACGTCGCTGGCCAGGGTCAGGATGTCTTCGGGATGTCCGCCACGGCGCGCCACCGCCACCCGGTCCGCCCAGTCGCGGGCGATGTTGTCGAAGTAAGTTGTTTTCGGAATCTCGATCTTGCTGGCATCGACCGGACGGAGCTTAGGCAGGCTTGCATAGACCGGGCTGCCCTCAGTGGCCGCGTCGGCGGCGATGGCTTTGTTGAGAGTCTCCGCAAGCGCGTCCACCGCTGCTTGCAGGCGTTTTTCCCAGTCGGCACCGCGTTGTGTCCCCGGCTCAAACAGTTTGCCGTCGTAGGCGAACGTCCGATCCGGCGCGATATCGAATGGCCGGTTGCTCCATCCCGCGTGAACGCACACGACGCCGCGCGGCCCGACGGCGTGCCGGACGCCGAGTTCGTAGAAGACGTTCGCGTTCAGGATGGACACGTCCGCGACCACGAAGTCCGCCGTGGCCAGTTCGAAGAACATGTCGCGCCGGATGTCCCCGGCGGCCGTTTCCTCATCAGCGCGGAACGGTTGGCAGCCGGCCTTTTCCAGCGCGGGTTTCAGAAGGAACGTATAGATTTGGTCGAAGTTGACTTTGAGCGAGGGACTCTCTGCGGAGAGGGACGAGGGTTGGGCGTCGTTGCTGATCTTCTTCGGAACATCTTTCTCGCCAAAGGGCATGACCACGAATGCCCGGCGCCGGATACTTGGGCTCTCGACAGTCATGGCGCCTTACTAAACGAAAGTATGCTCCGCGCAAGTGGCTTGTCGATGTCTGTGTCCGTGGCCTGTCCCGTAGGTCCAGAATACTCATGCGGCCTGGCGATGGTAGAACTTGAGCATCCCACCGAGCCGCTCGCGTGACTGGATCGCGCCTGTGGACTGACCAATCCCGTCGGTTTTCTGCGAGAACAAGATGACGTAGCTACTTTCCGGCTGGCGGTTTAGCCCCGCTGCCATTCTCCAGCGGGTTCTTGCCACCGACGCGCTTGAAAATGACGCTGAACACCTCGCCTAGCATCTCAAGTGCCTGCTTGGAGAAAAGACCCGTCAGTCCGGCGAAGGCGTAAAGCCCCATGTGGTTCAAGCTAGCGGCTCCAGCTGTACCCGAGGCGGGCATCCCCAGCACACTCACACGCAAGAGTAGGTAGACGATCGGTGCCAGCGCTGCCCCTTCCAGAGGCATCAGCCAGTAATAGATGATCCAACTGCGCAGCAACTGTCGGTTGCCCACGTACTTGGCCAGCGAACCGGTCAGGTGCAGCAGCCCGCCCAGGGCGCCCATGTAGATGATCATCCGCAGCAGGTCGCCTTCGCAGGGCCCGGCCAGTTGCGACGAGGCTGAGCCGGGGGCAGTTGAGCCTCCCTGCTGGGCAGGAGGATTCGAGGCTGCAGCCAGCGTCGCCGCGAGCGGCTGTGTGGCATTCTGTGTCGCATTCGTGGCTGATGGCTTGAGACATGCGGCGGTCGCTGTGGCCCGCGGCCAGAACGAGGCGATGGTCGCCAGCATGATGATCGTGGACGCCACCGCGGCGCCGAAAAGCAGCCAGATAGACGTGTTGGAGGCATAGGCCCGGTGCATAAGGTGGTTCCCGTCGGCTGGCCCATCCGGGCCGATCATTTCGGCGACTGATCCCGCAATGATCTCAAGCTGTGCCGCTAGTGGCTGCTTTTGCGCATCCGTTAGCGCATCCCAAGCTGCAGGATCGAAAACACCGCCTGTCTGCGGCACTTTGCCGAGCACTCCACGGAACTGCGCATCTAGGCCGACCGCACGCATCTTGACTTGAAGGTCGGCGGCGTCGGCGATAGCGCGCTCGAGAGCCAACGGCAAGTCGTCGAGTAACGTCTTGATTGAGGCTCCGTCTGTTTTCATAGGTGGATAGGGGGCTTTTAGGGTTGCTGGACACTTTTGGCACGCCGGACCTTTCGAGCGGCAGCCTGTGACAGTTGAACGCGTACTTCAATCCCTCCGCGACCATGGATATGCAAGCTAATTCGTGCAGCTTTCGTGCATGGGTGCACGACAGGATTCTTCGCTCAGGCCGCCAATGAGAGGGTGTCGTTGCGGGCGGCGTGCTGGTTGAGCCTGTCTTTCCAGAAGGCGCCCAGGCGCCGACTGGCATGAATGCAACGGAACGCGAGGATCCTCTCCGCTCCCGGGACGCTCCAGAACAGGCCCGACTGCTTGCAGCGAGTGCCGATGACCGTCTTGCAGCCCGTGTGCTGCTGAAGAACTCTGTCCTCCTTGAACGGCAGAGGCTTGTGGAAACTTGATCGAGCTCCGGTTTGCGGGACATTATGAGCGGCGATGACTGCTCTGTTTGCTTTCCTAAACTCAGGGGCCGTGGTTGGCGCCGCGATTGGGGAGTTGCTCCAGTATGGCTGGCGGTTTCTAAAGAATTTGTTTCCCGTGAGGTCAAAATACTCATGCGGCCTCCCGGTGGTAGAATTTCAGCAACCCTCCCAGGCGCTCACGTGTGCGGATCTCGCCAGACGACTCCCCGATCCGGTCGACCGGCGCCGGAAACAAGATCAGATTCCCCTTCCCTTGGTGGTTTCTTTCCGTGTGATAATGGGAAAGGTAATTCTCCAGGCAATGCCTCAACGATCTTTCTCCAAACAAGATCAGTTTCGACAGCACCTCGGTCTTTACCGACCTGATCCATCTTTCGCAGTGGGCATTGAGGTTTGGGCTCCGGGGCGGCAACCGCAGCGCTTGGATCCCCACACTTTTCAGGATCGCATCGAAGGCGGCGCAGAACTTCGCATCACGATCGTGCAGCAAATACCGACAGCCCCCCAGAAAGCCGATGTCCGCCAGGGTCACGTTCCGCGCCATCTGCTCCATCCAACGGGAGTCGGGCGAGGTCGTGATCCCCGCGATACACACCTTCCTGGACGCCACTCGCATGAACGCCAGCACGTAGTACGTCATCAAACCTCCGGCGGTCCACACCTCGGCCGTGAAGAAATCCACCGCGGCCATGACTTCCGTGTGCGAACGGATGAAATCCCGCCACGCCATTCGTTGTTCCCGTTCTGGCGCCGGCGCCAAGCCGTGGTGCTTCAGAATGTTGGCCACCGTCTGGTGGCTGATTTCGTGTCCCAAATTGCTCAAAGCGCCCACGATCCGTCGGTATCCCCAACTGCGATTCTCCCGGGCCAACTGGACCACCACATCCTCAATGGCCTGGCCCGTCGTCGACGCCCCACCGACGATCGGCTCTTTGAACCGTCGAACTTCCGGGCGATCAACTTCCTGTGCCACCCAAGAATCGTCTCAGGCCGAACGATCTGGGCCACATCTCCCAGGGCTTTCCGGCCCAGACGCTTGCCAATCTCGGCTAGGCTGATGCGCTCGGGATTGCTCAGGCGGAGTCGCCCTTTGATCTGGTTCCTCAGGATCCGGTTTTCTGTCGCGAGATACTCGTTACGAAGGAGGAGTTCTTGGTCAACCGAGCCGGTGATATAGGCGAGTAAACGTTTCCAATCCATCGGGCCAAAGTGAACCAACGCTCCAGCCCGCGAGCAACCTTTCTATCACTCTGCAAACCCTTGTGGGTTGACCAGTTCGAGTTGTTTGACCTCACGGGGTCGCCAAGACCGGCTTGGGCAGTTGCTCCCCCCGGGGTTCGCCCAGAAAGGCCATGGCCCGATACAGGTGATGCAACTCCAGGGTTTCCGTGCCGGGTAACCGATACGCTTCGCGCCAACGCTCCGCGGCCCGATCACTGCCCGAGGCGAACAAGCGATGCACCCCCGTCAGGTAGATGGCTCGCTCCACGTCGAACTCATAGCGCCGCCCTTCCAGCGCTCGGTTCAGAATCGCGCCCATCGGCAACTCCTCCCAGAGCCGACCAAAGACCAGATCCGGCCCCACCCGCTGCACGGCCACCGGTTCGGTCTGGCCGGCGGCGTGCGCATCAACGACGGCCAACTTCTCGCAGAAGCGCAACCCCGACCGCAGGAGGGTGTCCAACTGCCCCGTGGCTTGGAGCAGGTCCAGCCGGCCCACGGTGGCCAGCACGTGCTGCCGGACCTGCTGCTTCTCCCGGTAGCTGCGGACGATCTGCAAGTAGGCATAGCTGCCGGTGCGTTTGACTCGAAAATACATAGGGCCTGCTGCTTTCCTCTACGCCTGTGGACCCCTTGCCTATTGGATGCAACGCAAAAATCGGAGTTATAGAAAGACTTTGACACTACATTTCGAGTCTGCATTTTCGGAATGCGCGAAAACCGCCCCTTTTCGGCACCTCTTCCAGTTCAGCGGCCGCCTAACTGTAGAAGACGGGCTTGAGCTTCGCGTCTTCGAGAGTCAATTCGTTGGTTCTCCCGCCTTGAAGTTGGCTGAGCGTTCCGGTCAGCTTGTCGCCCTCGCTCTTGAGCTTCAGCGTTGGTTCAAAGGCTGACTGAGATTTGCGAGTGAACGTTACCTTCCATGTGCCGGTGGGATTACCGGCTGAGTTGTCATCTCCTGCGCCGACGCGAAGAGTCCAGCCAGTGACGGCAAGGGTCAGTGCTAGGGCCGTTACGCAGATGCGTTGTCGAAGTGTCATACTTGTTTACGTGGTTAGTGTTGAGATGCCCTACGGTTCTTTTGACAGTTCTGCTCTCACATCGTCACGCTCAATGCCGCCGAATGCTGAGTGCAGCCACCGCCGCCAGGACCGGGCTGCCGCCCGGCCACGGTCGCAACTGGTTTAGGCGGTGCCTTCATCGAGTATGACACTCGCGTCTTCTCCATCCAAGAAGACGAGCTGGAAGAAATAGCAGAGCGCGAACCAACGCGAAGACCCCCTCTACCGTGACGCCGATAAGGCGCAAGGGTAGAGACAAAAGCCAAACAACCGGAAAGAGAATTAGTGCAAGCATTGCTACGGGCCAGCAAAGCACGAACAAGATGCACCACCCGACAAACAGAATCAGAGCCTTCATAGGATTTTATCGTTTCATTTCTATGGCGAACGTCAACTGCCGCCTACCGCAGACTCCAACCACGCCGGGACGAGGGCGTCGGCACAGCACCGAGGCGGCTTCCTGGCCTTGACGGGCGCGACCGATTAGGCCGCACGGACTGGAGACTCTGCTGTGACTCTCTCAAGCTCACGAATAGATGCTGCCAACTGCGACTGGTCGAAGTGTAAGGTAAAGTGCAGCCGATTGCCAATGCCGGGCTGGTCTGCCACTTCCCCGACCAGCTCCATGTGGCCCTTGCCGTCACCCGTCACACGCAGATGCAACTGCTCCTCCAGCGTCGAGAACTCCGCTGTCCCGCGCAACGTCTCATGGAGCGGGCGAAGTTGAGCAAGGAACGCAACCAACTCCCCTGTAAGAATCGCGGCATCGACCTTGCCGCGAAAACCACCCGCACAAACCCGAACCTATGTGGTCAGCCAATTGTCATCGTGATACTCGCCGACCGGTGCGCGCTCGTAATGCAAAACATCCACCGCGATGCGCTCCTGCTCTGACTGGCGGAACGAGAAGGTCATGCGAGAAGGGCGTTCCGCCGACGCGGCAAAGCGACCGCCGCCGACCGGGACGGTGGAGCGCCAGGAGTGCGTCCGAGCTGCCGCCCGGCGTTCAGCGGAAAAGCGGGGCGGCGGTTCACTGGGGCGCATTGGCTAGGCGTTGCGGGAGTTGTCATGGATACTTGCCAATAAACTCTCGGACATCACGAAGCATTCGGGTGACGGCTTCGTTCGTGAGTTCCGGCTTGTTGTGCGCAGCGTCGTTCCCCACTGCGGCCACTGCCTCAATATGCTTTAGGACCACTCAGCGAAAACCTCTTGTCCTTGTAGAGTCCGTCCTTGAAGTCATTCAAAGTCGGTTTGGGCTTGGATATTGGAAGGGAGGAGTTGGCTGCCCAAGCTCGCAGGTGCTCCTCAAGGACGGCCCTAGCAAGAACTCCGGCGGCGAGAAAGAAACCTTGTTGGTGGAGAAAGTCGGCTTGGTCGAGGAGGCTGTTGAATGACTCTGCTCGAACGATGTCCTCCACGTTCAGAAGCAGCCCGCCGGAAATGGCGTGCTCGATAGCCTCAAGCGTTCCGAGCATCGTGGTCGCGTTCGACTCGGAATTGTTGCCGTCGAAAGTGTCCTTCCACGGTTCGGCACAATCGCCGAGAAGGCGCATGAGGTTCTTGCAGCCAGCGCGCCAGCGCGAAAAGGCGTGAAGGTCAACGCCCGTAGGGCGCCCGCCCAAGTATGTGACTCCTTCCATACCGGCATCGAACTTGGTCCCTGCGACCTGTTGCCCTTCGGCGATGAGCCTCTGGACTTCTTTCGTTAAAAACTCTGTGGTCATAGCAGCTCAGCAACGCCTAACGTCCATGCTCATCTACCGCCGCTGGCGAGCCGGGTTGAGCGTGATGGGCGCGGGCGAATTGCTGCCCCGCACCGGGCGGAAAAGCAACGCGGTGGTACGCGGGGGCGCACTTGTTAGCCCGCTTTTTTGGCTGTGTATCCATATCTCCGAACTACCTGCGCGATGACGTCAAAATCAATCCGCTGATGCACGGTCGCAAACACGCCGTTCTCCATCAGGTCTGCGACAATAAGAAACGGCTTCTGCTTCAACACGCCAGCCAACTCGCTGACTGTCATGTGCTCCTCAACTGTCATCTCGCCAATAATCGGTGGAAGCGGCGCTGGCGCCTTGCGCGACGGCAGCTCCTGCTTGTGCTGGACCTTTGGCTTGAGCACGTCAATAAGGTCTTTGCAGCCTTCAGGCAACAGATAACTGCGCTTCATGTATTCGTTAGCCATTTGCTACAGATGTGTTCGAGCGACCTAACGCCAAAAGCGACCGACCGCCGCCGGAAGCGCGTACTGGCAGCGAATCCAGCGTCCGAGAAATCCGGCGCACGCGGATGGCCCGAGGCCACGCGGGGCGGGGGTTCGTCTCCAGCGTCTCGTTCGGCTGGCTTCTCATCGCAGACTCTTGGCCAACTGCCACAGGAAATACAGTCCAACCAGACATGCCCCTATGACCATCAGACGCTTTACCAGAAGCACCCCCCCTGCTGCATCCTGTGCCAGAGTTCCAAGTCCTCCGAACTCTCGATGGCGATGGCGGTACGCGAACCAGCCCAACAGACCGCCGAGGCCAGGGCACACGAATAAGCCCACCGGCCCTAGCCAGGTCGCTTCCGATGGCTCGATGAACTCAGAGAGCAGTCCGCCAATGCCAAACGTGAACACGAGGAAGCCGAGGAACGCTCCGAACAGCGTGTGGAAAACTACCACTATTCTCTCGTCCAACTTAGCCATGACCGAAGAGGCATGAACTCATGCCGGCTCCCGACCAGCGCAGCCACCACCGCCAGGACCGGGCCGCTGCTCATCCATGTCCATGTTCATATCACCTGTGCTCTCGAAAGTCGAGGCACGGCGGCGATTGGCTGGCGCGTCTTGGGTCATATCTGATTCATAACTCACGTGTCTTTCCTCACCGGCTGGTCTGCCACTGCTCGGTGGCCAGAAAGCCCCAACGCCAACCGGCGTGACAAACCACCGCGACGAATCCAGCGCAAGAGGATAACCAAAAGCAGGGTCTTCTCGCAAGCGAGTGGGTGAATTTGAACGGCAAAGCAGCATTGGAGGCCCTGTTTACGGGGTAAGACGAAGCTTTTGGCGCCTCGCAAATCGGTTACGATTTCTCGATGCGAGAATTACGACTGCGTCGGAGCCTTCGCGATGCGTATCGTTTTCCCGGATTGGTACCGGCGATGATCATTCACGGGGTCTTCGGTGACCCTCAAGCCCGAGTCGTCAGCCTCACGCGTCGCCAAAAAAAACAGCCTGCGGAATCTGTGGCCGCTCGCACCGCAACTACTACGACCGAAAGCTTCAGGTGGTGCGAGATTTATCCTGTGGCGACCTGCGCATCTACCTGGAGTTGGAAGTGCGGCGCGTAGACTGTGGCCGTTGCGGCAAAGTGAAACGGGAGCGGTTGACCTGGCTGGCCGATAATCCCTTTTACACCAAACGCTTTGCGTTCTTTGTGGGTCGCCGCTGTCGGGGTTCGACGATCAAGGATGTGGCCGAGGAACTTCATTTGCACTGGGGTTCAGTCAAAGAACTGGAGAAGCAGTACATGCGGGAACAGTTGCGCCGCGTGGGCACGCCGGGCCCCAAGGTGATCGGCATCGATGAGATTTCCATTCGCAAGGGGCACACCTATCGGATTGTGGTGAGCGACCTGTTACGGCGGCGACCGATCTGGTTTGGCGGCACGGATCGCTCGGAGGCGAGCCTGGCGATGTTCTTCAACGAATTGGGAATGAAGAAATGTCGGGGCATCTATCTGGCGGTCATGGACATGTGGAAACCCTTTCGTAACGCCACGATCCAGCATGTACCCCAAGCCAACATCCTGTTCGATAAGTTCCATGTGATCGGCCATCTGGGGGAGGCGTTAGACCAGGTGCGCAAGAGCGAATATGCCCGGCTCACGGGCAAGGACCGCCAGTTTGTCAAAGGGCAGAAATATACCCTGCTTTCCAACCACGCCAATCTCACCCTAGATGGTCGCCGTTCCTTGGCCAAGCTGCTCCAGGCCAACAAACGCTTGAACATCGCCTAGGTACTCAAGGAATCATTTGGGCAGTTATGGAACTACCAGAGCGAGGCGTGGGCGCGGCGCTTTTTCGAGAACCGGAAACAGGCGCTGAAGTGGCAACGGTTGAAACCTTACGAGATGTTTGCCCGGATGATTGACCGCCACTGGGACGGCATCGCCGCCTACTGCCAACCCCAGAACAAAGTGCCGCTGGGCTTTGTCGAGGGCCTGAACAACAAGATTCGCGTCCTCCAACGCCGCGCCTACGGCTTGCGCGATGAAGAATATCTTCGGCTCAAAGTCCTAACCTGCATGCTGCCGGAGATCTGAACGGATGAACCAAGGGAGACCAGAGCGCAGAGGCAGCGAACCTTTGGCCGCAGGGGGGCGCGAGCTAAGGCTCAAAGCTCGCCCCCCTGCTCGTTTTACTTCGCTGCGGAGCCCCCAAAACACCTCACAATCACCCACACGACTCCGAGTTGACCGCTTTTTGAGTTTGGCGAGCAGCCGTTCGCTGCGGCCATCGCCATAAACATCGGCGGTGTCGAAGAAGTCCACCCCGCCGTCGAGCGCGGCGTGGAGCGTGGCGAGCGATTCTTCGTCATCCACGCTGCCCCACGCACCGCCGATAGCCCACGCCCCAAAACTGATTTCAGAAATTCTCCAGCCGGTTCGTCCGAGAGAGCGATAGTTCATTCAGAGAAGGTAGGAGGCAAATGTGCCACCGCAAAGCGGAAATGCGGCGTCAAGATTTCGCTGATCCCTGAATCGACCAAGGAAAGCGAAGGGGCGGCGACATTCAACGCAATTGCGGCGATGGGTGGACTCGCTGCTGAACGCGGCCATGATCCTCACGGGCATGGGGCCGGTGAATCCGTTGAGCGCGGATGCGGCCAAGCTGTTCGCCTCGGCTTATGCGCTCTTTTCGGGGGTCGTCTTCATCACCGCGACGGGCATTTTGCTCTCGCCCATTTTTCACCGGGTACTGCACCGTTTTCACATCGAGGAGCGGGATTTGCGATGAGGGATCGCCCGCGTCTGGAAGCCGAGACCGCCGCCGATTTGGATGCCCTGGGCAGGTAATCTTCCCGAACCGGCGAGAACACTTCAATCGCCACGGAGTCTTCGAGGATGTCCGCGCCGTGTTCGACCCCTCCGGGAATGCACCAACTGTCGCCAACCGACGCCTCGTATTCGTCGGTGCCAATCGAAACCCGGATTCGGCCCCTGACCAAGTACCCTGTCTGCTCGTGCGGATGCGCATGTCGTGGCAGGACCGCGCCTTTGCACAACAGAAACTCCGTCATCAGGGTTCTATCGCCATGAACCAGAGTCTTCCGTTCAATCCCGTCCAAGGCCGGACGGTAGTCACTGTCGCTTCGTTTCTCGAACATAGTTGATGGTCACCCTACGAAGCGCAGGCGTATGGCTCAATGAAGTTCACCCGGTCCAAGTGAATTGTCGTCAGCGCTACAGCTTGCTCATCGCCAGCTCGTGATCTTCAGCGAACCGTTTCAGCACGGCGTCCCAGTCCGGGAGGATTTCGCACTTGGGCATGGACTTGCCGCCATACCGCGTCTTCCGTCCAAAATAGATGATGGCGTAGAAGGATTCCTTCTCGCCCTCGACGAACCAGGCGTCCGCATCCTTGTTTACGGCGGCGACATACAGCTTCTTGCGGTGCAGAGGATGGCCAGGGCCAATCTGGGTTTTCAAGAACTCCAACATCTCGTCCACGTATTCCATCCAGGTCATGCTCCAAGGCCACTCAATGTGGAGGGTTCGATCGGCTGTGACCTTGGGCTTGGCCGGGGTGCTCGCGGGCTTGGTAGTTTGGCGCTTCATCTTTTCCAGAGTGTGGATACGAAAAACGGCGGAAGCATCAGTTCACGCCTTCAACCCCTCGGTGGTTGGCGTCTGCCTCTTCACTCTCGCGGCCAGCACGAGGATCACCACGCTGATGGCGACGACTGACGTGCCCTCAAGGTTCGCCCAGGGCCGCGGCATCCCCACCGCCCGATCCAGGCCGAACAGGAGGACGCCCATCACCGCTCCGGCCACACCCAGAAAACGCACGATGGGCAGGTAGCGAGGAACGTCGAACGACACGAAGATGAGCAGCGCCCCATGCAGCGCATACAGTGCGGAGACCGAGCGGGTCAGGTAACCAACGATGGGAATGTGCGGCAATTCCCCCATCCCCAGCCTCTGGTGAATCAGGTTCATCCACTCGTACGGCATGAAGACCGCCCCCAGCGCCGTGAGCGTCATGGCTCCCGACACCTGGAGTAGCCAGACCAGGACGCGTTCCGGGGTTTTCATGTCGGCAGAATAGTTCCATCCAGCAGACTGGCAAGTTCCAGGTGTAGCGGATCGCTCGTTGCCGATGTTTCAGATGCTTTCGCCCACGGAGAACGCTTTGGCGATGAAGGTGCCGATCCCGTAATAGGCTTGGGTGTCGGGCGTGAACACCAGCGGCCTGACCTTCTTGATGTCCACCGTTCCGTCACTGGCCAACGCCGCCTCGTCCACCTTCACATCCACGACGGCGCCGACAAACTGGGTGTGCAATCCCAGTTCAATCGTGTGCGCCAGCCTGCATTCGACGACCATCGGGAACTCCTTCACGTAGGGGGCATCCACCAGGTCGCTCCGCACCGGCGTCAGCTTGGCGGCGGCGAACTTGTCCTCATCCCTGCCGGAGACCATTCCGAAATGATCCGCTACCCGGACGTGTGCCTCGGAGGGGATGCTGATCGTGAAGGCTTTCCGTTCGATGATGTTGCCGTAGGTGTAGGTCGCCTTGCGCAACGACACCGCCACACACGGCGGTCGGGAGCAGCAGATGCCACCCCACGAGGCAGTCATCACATTGGGCTTGCCCTGGGGGTCATACGTTCCCACCACGAACACGGGGGTCGGATACACGAGCGTCTTGGCTCCAAGCGACTTTTTCATAGGCGGATGAGATTCTACAACGCCGGCGAAAGACATCCAAGCTCGTAGGCTTAGCTCGCAGGCTGGGATCGCCTCCCGTCATGGCGGCGCACCGCCCACCACGTCACCAGACCGGCCCCGGCGCACACCAGCGCCCCAACCGCCACCGTCCACGGCACACCGACGGCCTGCGACAGCAGACCCGATTCGAGTCCCCCAAGGGGCATCATGCCGCCGAACACCAGCGCCCAGATGCCCATCACGCGCCCGCGCATCGCATCCGACACGCTGGTCTGAATGAGGGTGTTCGTCGTCGCGAAATAGAGCAGCATCCCCCAGCCGCCCACCGCCATGCACGCCAGCACAAGGGGAAACCACCGCACGACGGCCAGCAGCAGCAGCATGGCCGAGAACAGCCACAGCCCGCCGAGAATCAACCGCCGTGGCCGCACCCGGTTCCCGTAGGTGGCCACTGTGAGCGCGCCCAGGAGCGCGCCGAGACCATTGGCGCTGAGCAGTGCGCCATAGCCGCGTTCTCCCACGTGCAGAATGTCCGTCGCGTACGCAGGCAGCAGGACGGAGTACGACCAGCCGAAGATGCCCACCACCCCAAAGAGCAGGAGCAGGATGCGGAGACGCCGATGGCCCGCCACATAGGCGAAACCTTCAAGCACATGCCGCCCGGTCGAGGCCGGTTCTGCCGGGGGGACAAACCTGGGCAGGCGCATCATGAGCAATCCGGTGAGCACCGCGATGAAGCTGAGGCCGTTCATGAGGAAGCACCAGGTCATGCCCACCTGCGCCATGAGGAAACCCGCCACGGCGGGGCCGACGACCCGTGCGCCGTTGACGATGGAACTGTTCAGCGACACCGCGTTCATCAGGTCTTCGCGGCTGGTCATCTCCACCGTGAACGCCTGCCGGGCGGGCAGGTCGAAGGCCATCGCCACGCCTCCCAGCGCCGCCAGCACGAGGATGTGCCACGGCTGGATGTGGCTGCTCCAGACCAGCGCAGCAAAAACGAAGGCCAGCAGCATCATCCCGGTCTGGGTAAAGAGAACGACGGTGCGCTTGGGATGCCGGTCGGCCACCGAGCCGCCCCAGACGGAGAGCAGCAGCAGGGGCAGCGATCCCACGGCAGCCACGGTGCCGAGCAGTACCTTCGAGCCGGTCAACTGATATACCAGCCAGCCTTGCGCGGTGTACTGCATCCAGGAACCGGTGAGCGAGACGAGTTGGCCGACGAAGAACAACCGGAAATTGCGATGCTTCAGCGCGGCGAAGGTGTCGCGCCAAGTCACGCCGCCCACGACCACGCGACGGGGCTGACCCGTGACCTCTTGGGGGACACTGGCGACGTGTGCGGGCGATTGGCTTGGTTCAGCGGGCATCGCTGTCGGCGGCGAAACCCTACGAGGGTGGAGGATTCAGATCGAGGCCATGTTTCTGACCAGCCTGCATCCAGGGAATCAACCCGACTCCAGCAGCCCGTTGTGGCCGTATGGAGGTTGACCCTACCGGCCAACCGGGCGCTTTACTTGGTTGCCGCGTTGTGGGCCGCGCTCCCCCGGGCCTCGCCCATGCCAAAAAGTGCGTTTACGAGCTACCTGCGGCCCGGCCTGGCCCAATCCCGCGCCTCTGGGCGAGCAACTGCGAAGATTGCAGCAATGCCGGTTGCTGGTCAGACCAATGCAGAATAGCGGCCACCATGAGACCGCCTTGCGAGTTTCGAGTCCTGCGGCTGCGCGAGTGTCAGCCGGAGCCGTCCTTGATCGACACGTCGGATCGAGCTGTGGAGTACTGGAAGGCGAACATCCAGGCTGCCCCGTGGTTCGACCCCAGCAAGGAAGCCTTCGTGGTTCTGGTGCTGAACACGAGGCGGCGCATTCTCGGCCACAACCTGGTGACCTTGGGTACGCTGGATACCTGCACGGTACACCCACGGGAGGTCTTCAGACCGGTC
>Ga0315274_10007744_pt1 | contig 15534 bp, 15 predicted proteins | sample YL17G02_20_MG_FD_203700 | JGI IMG/M metagenome (GOLD analysis project Ga0315274, IMG submission 203700) | Sediment microbial communities from Yellowstone Lake, YNP, Wyoming, USA - YL17G02_20 | ecosystem: Environmental > Aquatic > Freshwater > Lake > Sediment | place: USA: Wyoming | collected... | reverse complement strand
GCCACAATCCTTGCCAAAATCACTCGGGCACTTAAGGAGCAAGGGGCGACGAAAGTAGCCATCTTTGGTTCCTATGCTAGAAGAGAAGAACGACCAGAGAGCGATATAGATGTCATTGTGGAGTTCTCGGAACGGAAGAGCCTTCTTGAGATGGTAAAGATAGAAAGGGAGCTCTCCGAAACACTAGGAATAAAGGTAGACTTACTGACGGAGAAGTCCATAAGCCCGTATCTGATTGATATTGTGAAGCAGCAGATGGAGGTAATCTACGGGTGAGAAAGGATGATTCCGTATACTTGAGGCACGTACTGGATGCTATATGTCGAATAGAAGAATATACCCGGGACATAACATATAGAGATTTTCTGAACAACCATTTGCGACAGGATGCGGTCATAAGGCAAATCGAAGTGATTGGTGAAGCCGTAAAGAAGCTGTCTTCAGAGTTGAAGAAGGCGCATCCAGAAGTACCATGGAAAGATGTAGCCGGAATGAGAGACAAATTGATACACGACTACTTTGGTGTGGACTTAGATGCTGTCTGGGATACTGGTGAAAAGGATATCCCTCGACTGAAAGACAAGATTAGAGCAATTGTTGAGCCTCAAGAATAGCCTGCACGTTTTTTGTGTTCCCGCTACTGCAGGCATTCTGTCCCTTGTACAATCCCGACACAGGTTACCATTGTATCCGGTCTGTACCGGGTTAGTTCCATGTAGCGAGCCTCACGTGGCAATCTGCTTGCTCAGAGCCCAGACGCCGTTCTAGTGCGACCTTTCAAGGTCGTGCGATCCCGCGATTGCGCTGATATAATATGAGGGCATGGATAAGGACATACTTGCGCGCAAGAGGCGGGAATACCGGAAGCTTCTTAAGTATTCGGCCGGTCAAATTGTGGCTAAGCTTTCCGACCTAAACGTAAAAAAGATTAGTCTCTTTGGCTCATATGCACGGGGCAAGAGTGACCTTTTCACAGATTTGGATGTGTTAGTGATAATGGACACGGATAGGCCTTTCACCGAGAGAATAACGGAAATCTATGGTCTGCTTGCTCTACCGGTTGATGCTGATATACTCTGCTACACACCGCAAGAATTCAAAAGGATGAAAGAAACTCCCTTTCTAAAGAGAGCCTTGGCTGATGAGGTTGTGTTATATGAGAAGAAAACCAGCTGAAGAAGGGAAGAGATGGCTGGAACAGGCGGCGGAGGACTTGAAGTGGTCACGCGATCTGGCAAAGAGGGGTGGTTATCACATCGCCTGTTTCCTGGCGCAACAGGTGGGAGAAAAGGCTTTGAAAGCCTATCTCTACGCCAAGGGCGAGGAGCTTGTCATCGGCCACTCGGTAGAAAGGCTGTGCGCTGAGGCTGCCAGATTCGATGAAGAGTTTGCAGAGAAAGTAAAGAGGTGGTCCATACTTGATGGCTATTACGTAACAACCAGATACCCCAATAGCTTACCTGACAGCATTCCTGCCCGGGTCTTCACAGCTCAGGCCGCCACAGGTGCCGTCAACATAGCTGCTGATATCGTCAACTTCGTCAGGCATAAAATATCTAAATCTCGATCCTAATCTAGACGGTGATGCTGAGTGGCGGTTTGATTTCCGTGGCGAAGATGTTTAAGCATATTGGCTCAGACGAGTCCTGAGTAAAAACACAGCAATCATTACCAGTGGGGTGGGAGCCGTGCAAAAGCCATGGTTGAGCAGTTTCGAGCTAAATTTACCGATTAGTGCTCTACTTTGTGGTATTATGTGTATTTGGAGCAATAGATAAAGAGGACGTAAGTTTGATGCGAAGAGCTGTAGGTAGGTAACGGGTGAGTGAAGCCGGGGAAATAATTGGAAACACGCGAAGAAATCCTCAAGTTAGTACGTAAGTATTACCGTGAAAAGTTCGGTTCCCGGAAATTTGACTCAACGTCTGACCTGGTTCACTATGCCGGGCGAGTTTTTGATGAAAAAGAGCTGATCAATCTCGTGGACGCCAGCCTGGATTTTTTTTTGACCGCTGACCGTTATGCTAAGCAGTTTGAAACTCGTTTCGGCAAATATATGGGGCTTTCCCACGCATTATTGGTCAATTCCGGCTCTTCTGCAAACCTGATCGCATTATCAGCATTAACCTCACCTAAACTTGGCGAACGTCGTCTTAAACCAGGCGATGAAGTCATTACGGTGGCTGCAGCCTTTCCCACTACGGTCGCGCCGATTATCCAAAATCAGCTAGTCCCGGTATTCGTGGATGTCAATTTGGGCGACTATACGGCCATTGCTGAGCGTTTGGAAGCTGCTATTTCTCCCAAAAGCCGGGCTATCTTTATGGCACACACTCTGGGCGTCCCTTTCAGTCTGGATGTTGTCACAGACCTGATGAAAAAACATAACCTGTGGCTGATCGAAGACAATTGCGATTCGCTGGGTGCTCGTTACCACGGGAAGCTGACTGGCACCTTCGGCCACCTTGCCACAATGTCGTTTTACCCGGCTCACCATATCACCATGGGTGAGGGTGGATGTGTGGTGACAAACGATGATGAACTGGCACGGATTGTATGTTCATTGCGCGATTGGGGACGTGATTGTTACTGTCCCGGCGGGAAGAGCAATACCTGTGGGAAACGATTTTCCCAGGAGTTCGGCAGCCTTCCTTTTGGTTATGACCACAAATATGTATACAGCCATGTTGGTTACAATCTCAGAATAACCGAAATGCAAGCTGCAGTGGGGTGCGCCCAGCTGGATAAATTGGAAGACTTCATAGCCCGGCGCAAAGAAAATTACCGTCGTTTGATGGATATCTTTAAAGCCTATGAAGGCCGCCTGATCCTGCCCTCCGCCACCGAACATTCTGACCCCTCGTGGTTTGCTTTTGCCATGACCGTGCGGCCGGATGCGGGGTTCACCCGCAATGAACTAACCCGCTTCCTGGAGGCCAATCGGATTGAGACTCGCAACCTTTTCAGCGGCAATCTGCTGAGGCATCCTGCCTTTGAGAATATCCAGTGCCGGGTTGTTGGCGATTTGAGCAATACGGATATGATCATGAACAACTCCTTTTTCATTGGGGTCTATCCCGGAATCGGTGCACCGCAGTTGGGTAAGATAGATGACATTTTTGTTCGTTTTATGAAGGGTGAACGGTAATGACATTAGTGTGAAAAAAGCCTCTGATACGAGTTATAAGAAGAGTAAACATGTATGGCAACTCGCATTGACACCAGAGATCTAGCCCATATTTTGGAACACACATACCCTCTGTGGAAAGAAGTGCAAGGCCAGAACATATTCATAACCGGTGGGACGGGCTTCTTTGGGTGTTGGCTTTTGGAGAGCTTTATCTACGCTAATGATCGTTTGCATCTCGGAGCAAAAGCCTTTGTTCTCAGCCGGAATCCTGAAGCCTTTGCCACCGGAGCACCCCACGTGGCGAACCATCCGTCGGTCAGCCTGCTTAAAGGCGACGTGCGGACTTTTAGGTTTCCAGAGGGCGATTTCCGTTTCGTGGTCCATGCAGCCACCGATGCAAGCACAAGATTGAATCAGGAGAATCCCCTCCTTATGTTGGAGACAATTATTCAAGGAACACGGCGAACCTTGGAATTTGCTCACACTCATGGAGCACGCAAGACACTATTTGTAAGCTCTGGGGTGGTTTATGGTAAACAAACACCTGACATTACACTTATCAAGGAAGATTATCTGAGCGCACCGGACATAATGAATCCAATATCGGCCTACGGGGAAGGCAAACGTTCTGCAGAAATGTTATGTTGTCTGTATGCAAGCACTTTTGGAATGGAAATAAAGATAGCTCGTTGTTTCGCCCTTCTCGGACCATATATGCCCCTGGATGCACACTATGCAATCGGTAATTTCATCAGAGATGCATGCCGGGGCGGCCCGGTCTGTGTGAATGGAGACGGTACTCCGTACCGTTCATATTTATACGCGGCGGACCTCGCTATTTGGCTGTGGACGATTTTATTCAAAGGAAAATCGTGCAGGCCATATAATGTGGGCTCCGACAGGAGCATCAATATCGCCGACCTTGCCGGCCTGGTATGCCGGTTATCAAGCCCTAAAACGGAGTTTACCATTGCACATCAGGCCGATCCAAATTGCCGACCGCAGCGGTATGTGCCGTCCGTTGAGCGGGCAAGACAAGAACTCGGGCTTGAAAGTTGGATATCGCTGGAAGAGGCGATAGAGAGAACCTTGCATTGGCTAACAGAACAAAATAGTTAATATAGAAATACGAAAAATCTATACTATCATAGCGGAACATATGAATTACAGAATATTAAAAAATAATTTACATCGGCCTTGCCCTATATGTTTCAATGTAACTGGGGAGATATTGCATACGCAGAAATTTGTAATTCCCGAGGGATATCCGTTACCTGACATTTATGATGTTGTTTGTTGCATGAAATGTGGCTTCGTGTATGCAGATACATGCGCACGTCAAGAAGATTATGATTCATATTATCAGAATTTTTCAAAATATGAAGATCCTATAATTTCCACAGGGAGCGGAAATGTATCCTGGGATAAAGATCGCTGTGAAGGTGTTGCATCAGAAGTGTTTAGATTTATGCCAGATAGAAATATTTCGATTATTGATATTGGATGCGGAAATGGTGGAATATTATACGCATTAAAACATTTGGGCTACAAAAATTTAACAGCGTTAGATCCATCTGTGTCCTGTATGGAATATATTAAACAAAAGAATAATAGTTGTAGGACTGTTGTTGGTGGACTTTTTTCACAAAATATAACAGATGATAGAACATTACATAGAAACTTCGATTTGGCCATACTTTCCGGCGTAATAGAACACATCTGTGATGTACAAAGAGCAATCAAAAATGTCTGGACTATGCTAAAAGCTGGTGGCAGTTTATATCTTGAAGTGCCAGATGCGTCGCGCTATGCGAATCATTATGTGGTACCTTATTATTATTTTGATAGTGAGCACATCAATCATTTTGATATGCGTTCACTTAGAAATTTATTAACTATGAACAATTTCGATTCTATTTTTTATAAGGAAATGGAAACAAGAGTATCTAAATCCAATATATATCCAGCAGTCTCTGTAATAGGTAAGAAGAGGTCAAGTGCAACACAGATCAGGACTGAGCCCATTCCCGATTTCACAGTCAAAAATAGCGTCTTAAAATACATCGAGAAGTCAAAAACAACCGAGTGCTCGATCAGGAGTAAACTAGAGCCGTTCGCCAAGACGCAAAATACGGTTATTGTGTGGGGAGCAGGTAATTTCACCATGCGTTTGCTTACCGAATCTCCTCTAGGAAAATGCAATATCCTAGCTTTAATTGACAACGATTCAAAAAAGTGGGGAAAGACCATAAAAGGAGTATCTGTTTATCCACCAGATAAAGTTAAAGATCTTAAGGGCACTTTAATTATATGTGCGGCGCTATACAGCGATGATATACTTTTACAAATAAAGACTATGGGCGTAGAAAATGATGTCATAGTGCTAAAATGAAGTTAGCAGTTAGAGAGGCCCCAACAGAATGCACCATCGGTGAGAACTCCAGCCACATCCATCGCTACTGTTTTAACGGAATACATAGCTATATGCGGCGCAATTTTTTGATAATAGGCGTTTCTCTTTCGGTAACCCGCTTTACTCCATCGCCCATCGACTTTTCTACAAGGCGTATGTCACGTACCAATCTGGTGATACCGCTTGGTTCCAGCGATGCCGCATGATCGGACCCCCACATAGCGCGGTCTAATGTGATATGCCGCTCAATCATGCATGCTCCCAGTGCAACCGCAGCAACAGAAGAAGCGATCCCGGTTTCATGACCGGAATAACCGATAGGTACGTTATAGCGCTCTTTCATCTTAGGTATTACCCTGAGATTCAATTCTTCATAATAAGCGGGATATGTACTGCAGGAATGAAGAATTATCAAATCCTTATTACCCAATACTTCTACAGCGTGATCAACTTGCCCTAGGGTGCTCATACCGGTTGATAATACTATGGGGCGCCCTTTGGATCGTATATATTTGAGTAATCCGTCATCCGTTAAAGATGCTGAAGCAATCTTAGAGAAAGGAGTATTGAACTGTTCCATAAAATCTACCGATTGCTCATCCCAGCAAGATGCGATCCATAATATTTGCTGTTCTTTACAGTAATTATCAATTTCTTTATACTCTTTAAGCCCAAATTCTAGGCCATATTTCAGATCCCCGTTTGTCGGGCCGAAAGGGTTCTCACGAGGTTTAGCCAATTCTTCCGCCGAATAAACTACATCAACAGTTCGCTTTTGAAATTTTACGGCATTACAACCGGCAGCCTCGGCAACATCAATCAATTTTTTTGCAGTTTCCACATCCCCGTTATGGTTAATTCCTATTTCAGCAATAATAAAACTTGGCTGATCATCCCCGACCATTATATTTCTAAATTTAACTGTTGGCATTTCATCCTCCACGAAGAAATTTATATCTGTATGAGTCTTGCATATTATAAGCTGATAACAAAATTTGTACAACGTAGTGAAAACGACCATCAATAATTTGTGATATAGTTTTAACAAATCAGCAAGTGGAGTTAGACGTTTTGGATGCTGGGCCATAGGTCCATGCCCCTTTCAGGCACCACACATATACAAATGAAAAATTGTATTGGTATAATGCAGGGAAGACTATCCCGGCCAGTTGATGGGAAAATCCAGGCTTTTCCATGGAACACCTGGGAACAAGAATTTTTTCAGGCTAAAGAAATCGGCTTAGACGTTATTGACTGGATTGTGGAAAAAGACAGGCTCCATGAGAATCCGCTTCTGACAGAACAGGGTGCTAAAACCATAACATCTTTGGTGGAGAAGAGTGGCGTGAAAATCGGGGCCGTATGTGCCGATTATTTTATTAGCTGTCCTCTATTACGTTGCTCTCAGTCGGAGTTAACGGAACGTATAGAGGTGTTAGAATTATTAATCGATTATTTACATCATTTTGGCACACAATATTTGGAGATACCTTTTGTTGATAACTCGGCAATTATGGATGAGACAGAATTGGAGCAAATAATACAAATTATAAGACCCAGATTAACAAAGGCCCATGAACTGGGAGTAACTTTAGCTTTTGAAACGTCATTGCCAGCTAATATTCTTAGCAACTTTCTAAAGCGACTAGACCATCCGGCAGCACGAGCCAATTACGACATGGGAAATAGTGCCTCTCTCGGTTTTAATCCAAGCGAGGAACTGGACGCCTATGGAGAATTTGTAGTAACCGTTCACGTGAAGGACCGATTAATATCAGGTGGGACGGTTCCGCTCGGTCAGGGGAATACTGATTTTGCCACTTGTTTTTCTATGTTGAAAGCTAAACACTATACCGGCCCATTTTTTCTGCAGGTGGCAAGGGGTGATAACGAAATTGACTGGACAAAGAGGAATGTGGCCTTTGTAAAACATTTCTTAGGTATATGAAGAATCATGCCAGAAGATAAAATAGTGGTTTTATTTATTGGTCTTGGCGGTATAGGCCAAAGACATTTGAGGAATATTTACAACAAATTTGGTGACAGGGCAACCCTGCTTGCCTACAGGGTGCGTAATCTGAGGCAGACCATATCTGCAAAGCTGACTATTGATGATAGTGTTGATTTTATTGAAAAGTATTCGGTTTATGTTTCCTCTGATTTAGGCCAGCTTTTTGAGCAATCACCCGATGTTGCCTTCATCTGTAATCCAACCAGCCTACATATTCCTGCCTGCCTTGATGTAGCCAGGGCTGGTTGTGATTTTTTCGTGGAGAAACCACTATCAAATTCCCTGGACGATATTGAAGATCTACTATCTATCTGCCGAAGCAAAAAACTTATCGCCCAGGTAGGTAATCAACTGCGTTTCCATCCTTGCTATAAATTGCTAAAGAAGCTTATCTCAGAGGAAACTATTGGCAATATATTGTCCGTTCACGCCGAGGTTGGAGAATATTTGCCTGATTGGCATAAATATGAGGATTATCGCCAGATGTATGCCTCCAGAAAAGAATTAGGTGGTGGGGTAGTATTATCACAGATACATGAACTTGATTACTTGTACGATTTGTTTGGCATGCCTAGGAGGGTATTTGCCCTGGGTGGACATCTTAGTAGTTTGGAAATAGATGTGGAAGATATTGCTGATATTCTACTGGAAATGACCTTTAACGGGAGAAGATTGCCCGTAGCGCTACATATGGACTTCGTCCAGTGTCCGCCGTCACGAAGTTGTAAAATTATTGGCGAACTGGGGGAAATTACTATGGACCTGGCCGGGCTAACGGTGATTGTAGAAAAAATGGGGCAGGATAAGGTGGAATATGATTTTGGCGGCTTTGAACGTAACAAGCTTTTTATAGATGAGATAGATCACTTTTTCAATTGTATTATTAATCGTTCACAACCTGTAGTAACTATCGACGACGGCGTAAATAGTCTAAAGATGGCTATAGCCATCAGGCAATCGATAGAAACAGGGCAAATAATACTACCTGCGTTATCGGCGTGTCAATGAAGCTAAATCGGAAGTTTGATCTCACTGGTCGTGTTGCCATAATTACAGGCGGAGCCGGTTTGCTTGGCGTGCAGCATGCCGAAGCCATCGCTGAAGCGGGAGGACATCCGGTTCTCGCGGACATCGATGAAAAAGAAGCTAAATGGAAAGCAAGAATAATTTCAAAGACATACAGTGTAGATTCAATTGGAAGCGGGATGGACGTAAGTGTTAAGACTGAAATAGAGGCATTGTTGGACGTGGTACTTAATAGGTTCGGGCGAATTGACATTCTAATTAATAATGCCGCCAATGATCCCAAAGTGAGCGGCAATAAAGATAGCTCTTGGACCCGATTTGAGAACTTCCCCATTGAGCTCTGGCACCAGGACATTGCCGTTGGATTAACTGGTGCCTTCCTATGCAGCCAGGTTATTGGCAGTGAGATGGCCAAAAGGGGCAGCGGAGTAATATTGAACATATCATCTGACTTGGGGATTATTGCCCCTGACCAGAGAATATATTTGAAACCAGGAATGCCGGCAGAAGAGCAGCCGGCTAAGCCGGTAAGTTATTCGGTGATAAAAAGTGGCCTGATCGGGTTGACTAGGTATTTGGCCACTTACTGGGCGGACAAGAATGTCAGGGTCAATGCTATCTGTCCCGGAGGAATAAAAACTGACCAATCCGCTGATTTTGTCGCAAGGTTAAGCAACTTGATTCCGCTCGGCCGTATGGCGCGAAAGGATGAATATAAAGGAGCAATACTATTTCTAATTTCGGATGCTTCTTCCTATATGACGGGAGCCACTTTAACTATTGATGGTGGCCGAACCTGCTGGTGAAAGCTTTGGAATTGTACGATGATAAAATTGTTAGTATTGGATATTGACGGGGTACTGACTGACGGCAGGTTGGTCATTGATGCTCTTGGTAACGAATATAAGACTATAAATATCAGGGACTTAGATGGAATTACCTGGCTTAAAAGTAGGGGGGTGGGTTTAGCCTTGCTGACTGGAGAAGATACCGCCCTTGTTGATGTTATAGCCAGACGTCTGGGTGTTGCCTCTCTGATTAAAGGAGCTAAGGATAAAGAAGTGGCGCTGAGGCAGCTATCAGAAAGTACTCGGGTGCCTTTGGACAATATCTGTTATGTTGGTGATGCCGACAGAGACGCTAATGCTTTAAAATCCTGCGGCTTATCCATGGTGCCGGTAGACGCTACCAGGCGGGCTAAAGAATCGGCTTCGGTTGTTTTACAATCAAGGGGAGGTGATGGCGTGATTCAGGAAGTAATGGAATATTTGATCGAAAATGGTTACCTTGAGTAGAAATAAATTGTCAATACAGCAGCCGTTTGATTTATTGATGAATTTAGCACTTGGAGACGGAACTTTATGATCAAGTTGTCAGATTATGTTTTCAATTTTGTAGCAACTTTGGGAGTAAGTCATGTGTTTATGTTAGTCGGTGGCGGCGCAATGCACCTGGTGGATTCCCTTGGCCGCTGCAGTAAACTCGAGTATATATGCAATTTGCATGAACAGGCCTGTTCCATCGCAGCCGGTGCTTACGGGCAGTACACTAACAACCTTGGTGTGGCTTTAGTCACTTCCGGTCCAGGCGGAACAAATACGATAACAGGTGTAGCAGCCGCATGGTTAGATTCTATACCATGCCTGTTTTTGTCCGGCCAGGTAAAACGGGCTGATTCGAAGGATTCCCGCGGCGTACGGCAAATGGGCTTCCAGGAGATAGGTATTGTTGAGATAGTCAAATCCATCACTAAGTATGCCGTGAAGGTAACTGACCCTGCGACCATCCGTTATCACCTGGAAAAAGCGGTGTATCTAGCCAGAAGTGGCAGGCCCGGCCCAGTTTGGATTGATATCCCTTTAGATGTCCAGGCTGCGGAGATTAACGAAGTTGATCTGGTTAGATTTGATGAGCAGGAACTCCGGAAGCCGGTTGATATGGGCGCACTGCGTCAACAGGCTAGCGAGGCAATAAGACTGTTCAATCAAGCTGAAAGGCCGGTGATCTTGGCTGGCAATGGCGTCCGGCTAAGCGGCGCGATGAAAGAATTCATGCAGCTCATCGAGCTGCTTCAAATACCGGTGCTTACTACCTGGAAAGCCCTTGATTTTTTTCCGAAATCGCACAGGTTGTATGCTGGTCGGCCCGGCGCGTCGGGCCAGCGGGGCGCAAATTTCACCCAACAAAACTCAGACTGGCTGCTGACAATCGGAGCACGCCTGGATTTTGGACAAACTGGATATTCTCATGAGAATTTTGCCAGGGCCGCGAAGAAGGTTATGGTAGATATAGATTCTGCTGAAATTAGAAAAATGATGACGTCAGTCAATGTGCCTGTGTGCGCTGATGCGGGGTATTTTATTCGAGAGATGATGAGCCAAAAAGGAAAAATTGTTATCAAGGATCGTAGCGCCTGGCTCAACAAATGTAAAGCCTGGCAGTCCAAATACCCCGTAGTATTAGCGGAATATTGGAATGATTCTGATTATGTGAATTGTTATGTTCTGATAGATATATTGTCAGAGGAGATGAGTGGGGAGGATATACTTGTACCCTGCAGTTCTGGTGCTTCAGGGGAGAGTACTTACCAGGCTTTCGAGGTTAAACCCGGAATGCGGGTTTTTAATATACAGGGGTTGGGACCGATGGGATTTGGTGTCGCCACCGCTATCGGTGGTTGTTTGGCCAGTGGTGGCAGGCGCACCGTGTGCATCGATGGTGATGGCGGATTTGCGATGAACATACAGGAGTTGGAAACAGTAAAGAGGCTGCAGTTACCCATCAAGATTTTTGTAATTAATAACCAGGGATATGCTTCAATCAGAAATACACAGTCGAATTTTTTCCAGGGACATTTTGTAGGCAGTAATGCAGGCAGCGGACTTACACTGCCGGATATTAGAAGGGTCGCTGAAGGTTTCGGTATACATACCATTATTGTACAAAATCACTCTAATATCAGGCAGCAGGTGAAGGACGTCCTGGAATTTAAAGGGCCGGTTGTCTGCGAGGTGATGGTATCACCAGACCAGCATACTGCACCCAGGATTATCTCTGTGCAGCGTCCAGATGGAACAATGGCTTCCAAGCCCCTGGAAGATATGTGGCCCTTTTTGAGCCGTGACGAGTTTATGTCTAATATGATTATCCCGCCGCTTGGGTAATAAGATTCTAAGGAGTTCGTGCAAAACATGCCCTATCCTGATAACAAAATGGTAATGTTTGACGAGCTTGAGACGTTGCTCAATGAAGATATATCTTCGGTTATTGACAGGGAGCATGCTGCATTCGATAGGCTGGCCGCTCCTTTTGATGAAAAATCAATAGTCCTGTTTGGAGCTGGCCAGTTGGGCCGGAAAACGCTTGCTGGATTGCGCAGGCGCGGAATCGAACCACTTGCTTTTAGCGATAATAACGTGGCTTTATGGAATAAATCCATTGATGGGCTCCGGGTGATTCCGCCACAGGAGGCGGCACAAAAATATGGAGAGAAGGCAGTTTTTGTTGTGACGATTTTTAGTGGCAATCTCAGCGGTTATAGATTAGCTCAAACTAAAGAACAGCTGCTGGCGTTAAAATGCTTAAAGGTGATATCATTCGGTTTCTTATTTTGGAAATATGCTGAGATATTTTTACCATATTATTTCTTGGATTTGCCCCACAAAGTTTATCAACAATCTAGGGATATTAAAAAGGTATTTTCTTTATGGGCGGATGAGCAGTCATGTTATGTATATACAGCACAGTTAAGATGGAGAATGCAACTGGATTTTGATGGTTTGCCCGGACCCGCTTCAGGTCGGCCATACTTTCCTCTGGATATTTTTTCCTTAGCAGACGAGGAGGTGTTTGTAGATTGTGGTGCTTACGATGGCGATACGATCAAGGACTTTTTACAGATTCGGAGATCATTTTCAGGGAAGATCATTGCTTTAGAGCCGGATCCTCAAAATTTTCAAAAATTACAGAATTTTACCTCTACTTTGCCCGTTGATATAAAAGAAAAAGTCACGGTACTGCCTTTGGCCGCTGGTAGATTGAGAAGGAAGTTGCGTTTTGACGCTATGGGCACAGAAAGTTCGAATATTTCGGACACGGGTGACCTGGAGGTTAGTTGTCTACCTTTGGACGAGGTATTGAGCGATTGCATACCCACACTCCTCAAAATGGACATCGAAGGGGCGGAGATGGACGCCCTGGCCGGCGCAAGGAAGGTGATTCATGATAACACGCCGATTTTGGCAATTTGCGTATATCATCGCCAGGATGATTTATGGCGGATTCCATTATTTATACAATCTCTTTCTGATCGATATCGTTTTTTTTTAAGGCCTTATCTCGAAGCGGGATGGGATTCAATTTGCTATGCTGTTCCTGTAAATAGATTGATTGTTTAACATAAGAAATGTAAAAATGTACAAGAGACACTGAGGCGGCTTGATATGGGAAAAAAGCAGGAGATCATCAAACAAATCCAGGACAGCATCGAACTGAAGAAATGGCTTCAGGGAGAAGCTAAGACTCTGATAAGTATTGCAAGTAGAATCAGCACCGCTGTACGAAATGGCAATCAGATATTTATATTCGGCAATGGTGGCAGCGCTGCTGATGCGCAGCACATAGCATGTGAATTGACCGGTAAATTCTACTGTGATAGAGACCCCATACCGGCCACGGCGTTGTCTACTAATACATCTTCTCTAACAGCCATTGGAAATGATTATGGATTCGATGAGATTTTCGCCCGCCAAGTAAGCGGGTTAGTAAAAAAGGGAGACATTGTGATCGGTATCAGTACCAGTGGCGAATCCCCCAACGTAATTAAAGGTATTAAAACAGCCAGGAAATTAGAGGCTGTGACCATAGTTTTAACCGGGAAAGAAGCTAAGCTGGCAAGCCTGGCCGATATTGCACTATGCATTCCATCAAAGGATACTCCGCGCATCCAGGAAGCACATATAACCGCCGGACATATCATCTGCTATCTGGTGGAGGTAGCTTTATTTGAGAAGAAATCTAATTGATTTTACTTATTTGATATAAGCGGGTGAAGAAATGACAGATAAGAAATTAATCAGTATCGTCACTCCCTGGTATAACGAAGGGGAAAATGTTTATGATTTACATACGCAAATCGTTCAGGTCATGTCCGAAATGGCTGGATGTGACTTCGAACATATACATGTAGATAGTCGCCGAAAATGGCACACATTGAAGACATAACGTAATGGACACTTGGGGGCTTGCTCCCGCTCTTCTACGTAAGTGGAGTGTTATTCGTACGAGAGGAAGTCGCGATACCAGGAGACCGTGCGGCTCAGTCCCTCATCCAGCGTAACCAGCGGCTTCCACTTCAGCAACTTGCGTGCCTTGGCAGAACTCAGATACTGCTCCCTGATTTCATTGCTGACTTCATTGAGGATGACGGGTTTGAGGTCGGAGCGCATTATCTTGATGATACGTTCAACGATTTCCAGCACGGATACCGGAGTTTCATTGGAAAAGTTGAAGGCCTCTCCATGCAGGGCGGAATCACCCGCCACCTTTTCCGCCAGCATGATATAAGCGGCCGTGCCGTCCTCTATGTAAAAATAATCACGCACGAATTGGCCATCCGAGCGTATCACAGGCTGCTGTCCACGGATGATAGAACGGATAGTACCCGGGACTATGCGGTTCCAGTTCAGGTCGCCACCACCATAGAAATTGCCACAGCGCGTGATGGCAACCGGTAGCTTATAGGTGGAATAGTAGCTCTGGGCAACTAAATCAGCGCAGGATTTGCTTACATCATAGGGGTGCTTACCCTGCAAAGGCGTGCTTTCATTATACGGCAGTTTAGCCTGTTGCCCGTATGCCTTATCAGAAGAGGCAATAATAATGCTCTGAACCTTGGGGCTGCGACGGCAGGCCTCGAGTAGCATCCAGGTGCCGCTGATGTTAGTATTGAAAGTCGATACCGGGTTGCGGTTGGCAATGCCGACGATGGTCTGGGCTGCCAGGTGAAAAACCGTCTCGATTTCATATTCGCCCAGCGTCCTTTCCAGTAGCGCGGTATCGCAAATGTCGCCCCTTACCACCTTCACATGTTCGATGAGATTGGCACGTATCAACTCGCTCTTGGGCACCCAGTCACGCACCAGGCAGACGATATCTGCGCCTAACGGTGACAGATGGCGCACCAGCCATCCACCCAGCAGGCCTGTAGCGCCCGTGATAAGAGTCGGCCTATCCTGCCAGAATGGTGTTTTCTTCATTACTTTATCCAGGGTGTCTGCCCCTTGTCCCATAAGTCATTAAGGTATTTATAGTCACGATATGTGTCCATCGAGAAGAAGAAGCCTTCGTGCTTGTATGCCACGAGCTCGCCCTCACGGGCCAGTTGCTGCAGTGTTTCGAACTCAATATAACAATCCTTATCGCCAAGGTAACCAAAAAACTTGCGGTCGAAGACGAAGAATCCTGCGCTCATCCAGTCTTTCATCTCGGGTTTCTCGGCAAAATTCAATACTCTTCCCCCCTCACCTATTTCGACTACACCATAGCGGGACACCGGGTGGACAGAGGTTACCGTGGCAATGCGACCGTGGCCATGATGATATTTCAACAGAGCTTTTATGTCGATATCAGCAACACCATCCCCGTACGTTAACATAAAGGTATCGCCATCAACGTATTTCTCCACCCTCTTTATGCGTCCGCCGGTCATTGTCTCCAGGCCGGTGTCGGCAAGCGTAACTATATAATCCTGTTCGCTATGCACGCTATCATATGATATGTTCCCCTGGCGACCGAGACGTACGGTGAAGTCATTGCTCATGGCCTCGTAATTAAGGAAATAATCCTTAATCATATCACCTTTGTAGCCCAGGCAGAGTATGAACTCACGAAAGCCGGCACGGGCATATATCTGCATGATATGCCAGAGGATAGGTCGCCCACCTACGGGAACAA
>Ga0315274_10007742_pt1 | contig 15535 bp, 27 predicted proteins | sample YL17G02_20_MG_FD_203700 | JGI IMG/M metagenome (GOLD analysis project Ga0315274, IMG submission 203700) | Sediment microbial communities from Yellowstone Lake, YNP, Wyoming, USA - YL17G02_20 | ecosystem: Environmental > Aquatic > Freshwater > Lake > Sediment | place: USA: Wyoming | collected... | reverse complement strand
AGCTGTCTGCCCCAGGGCGTCATGTGGACGCATGGTGCCATCCGTCCACACTTCCAGCACCAGGCTGTCATAGTTGGTCATCTGCCCAACGCGCGCCGGCTCCACTCGATAGCTCACCTTCCGCACTGGGCTATAGATCGCATCGACTGGCAGCTCCCCGATGGGCAGCTTGCCACGCTCTTCAGACGGAGAATAACCACGTCCCTTTTCCACCGTCATCTCGACATCAAGCTCCGCATCAGGATCGTCCACTGTGAACAGGTAGAGCTCCGGGTTGACGATCTCCACCTCAGGCGGGCAGATCAGATCACCCGCTGTCACGACTCCCTCGCCACGAATGGACAGGCGCAGCCGCATCGGATCATCTGCACTCATCCTCAAACGGATCTGCTTGATGTTCAGCAAGAAGAGCATCATGTCCTCGCGCACACCCGGGATCGTCGAGAACTCGTGGGGTACGTCGCTCACCCGAACAGAGGTGACAGCAGCGCCATCCAGCGATGACAGCAGAACACGGCGCAATGCATTGCCCAAAGTGGTGCCATAGCCATTTTCCAGGGGGCTGATCACGAACCGTCCGTAATCGCGTGTCCCGACCTCACATCCGATTTGGGGCAATACAAAGTTCAACAAGGTTCTCTCCTAACTCCTCATGTGACCAGTACTATACCATATAGACGCCAGAGGCAAGCCACGTTTGCTCCCCCGATGTGCCCTTACCGGCTGTAGTACTCCACCACCAACTGCTCGTTGATGTTGACGTCGACTTCCTCACGGGTCGGATAGGCCACCATCCGACCGCCCATGTCCACTGCGTCGAACGACAACCAGACCGGCACCGCACGCTGCCCAAGTGTCTCCACAATCTGCTTAAAGTACGGCATGCCCCGGCTGGTTACATGAACCGACACCACATCTCCGGGCTTCAGCAGCGCCGACGGTATGTCACACCGCTTGCCGTTCACGTCGAAATGGCCATGGCTCACCAGTTGCCGTGCCTGAGCGCGCGACATAGCCCACCCCAGCCGATGCACGATGTTGTCCAGGCGGGACTCCAAGATAACCAGCAGGTTTGTGCCGGTCAAGCCCTTGCGGCGCGAGGCCTCTCGGTAATAGCGGCGGAACTGGTTCTCCAGCACGCCATAGACCCGGCGCAGCCTCTGCTTCTCCCGGAACTGCATGCCATAGGCCGACGGGCGCTGGCGTCGGTACTGCTGCTCGTACCCGTGCTCACCAGGCGGATATCCCCGCCGTTCCATGGCACACTTGACCGAGAAACAACGCTCGCCCTTCAGAAACAGCTTCCTGCCTTCCCGCCGGCACATCTTGCACACCGGTCCTGTAGCTCTTCCCATCATTCCTCCTAGTTACTTGCGCCTCAGGCGTCGTGCACGCCTTACACACGCCGCTTCTTGGGCGGACGGCAGCCATTGTGTGGCACAGGGGTCACGTCGGCGATCAGGCGGACCCTGAGGCCCGATCCCTGCAACGCCCTGATCGCTGCCTCGCGTCCTGGGCCAGGCCCCTTTACATAGACCTCGATCTCTCGCATCCCGTGATCCATCGACGCTCGAGCGGCATTCTCGGCGGCCAGGCGCGCCGCATACGGTGTGCTCTTGCGTGATCCCTTGTAACCCACCGTTCCACCGCTCGCCCACGTCACCGCATTGCCCGCAAGGTCCGTCACCGTGACAATCGTGTTGTTGAACGTGGCATGCACGTGCGCCTGGCCCACGGGCACACTCTTGCGCACCCGGCTCGTTCCCGCCCGCCGGGCTCTCGTAGCTCGTCCCATCATTCCTCCTCGATAGGCCGCATCCTGCGGCCTCAGCCTATGGCTGCCACCCACGGCTCTGGCCGCACGATGCAACCCTCCACAAGCTCAAGCGACAACAATCAACTACTTCTTCTTCGCTCCACGGCGCCGTCCACGTCCGGCCACCGTCTTTTTCACTCCCCGCTTGGTCCGTGCGTTGGTTCGTGTCCGCTGACCACGCACCGGCAGACCTCGCCGGTGACGCAGCCCACGATAGCAGCCAATCTCCGTCAGCCGCTTGATGTTCATGCTGACCTCGCGCCGCAGGTCGCCCTCCACGCGGTAGTTGCGGGAGATCACCTCCCGCAGACGAGCTACCTCGTCTTCAGCCAGATCTTTTACGCGCGTATCAGGGTCCACACTTGCCTGCGTCAGGATCCGGTTGCTCGTCGGACGGCCAATGCCATAGATGTACGTCAACCCGATCTCTACGCGCTTGTCACGCGGAAGGTCCACCCCAGCAATACGTGCCATCTTGGTCCTCCTTACACCTGCCTAAGCCCGATGGTGCCCGCCATCGCCTGCCCCCACCTACGCCTCAGATGGCGGCCTGCCACCGGACACACCTACCCCTGTCGCTGCTTGTGATTCGGATTCTGGCAGATCACCCGCACTATGCCCCGACGCTTCACGATCTTGCACTTGGGGCACCGACGCTTTACCGAAGATGAGACTTTCATCATACCTCCAACAGATCACACACCATCTAACCGTGTTAGGACATCAGGCTCGCCATCGGTGATAGCGATTGTATGCTCGAAATGCGCCGACAGCTTGCCGTCTTCCGTCTCCACGGTCCATCCATCAGCCAGGGCCCGAGTTCTCCATGTCCCCACGTTCACCATAGGCTCCAAAGCCAGGGTCATGCCCGGCCTTAGCTTCTGGTCCAACATCCCCGCCACGAAATAGTTCGGCACCTGCGGATCTTCGTGCATCTCCCTGCCAATGCCATGCCCGGTGTACTCACGCACAACCTGGTACCCCCGCCCCAGGACATACTGCTCGATTGCGCGCGAGATGTCCCCGGTTCGCTTACCAGGCCATGCGGCGCCGATTCCCACCATCAGCGCCGCCCGCGTGGCATCAATCAGCCGTTGCGCTTCCTCGCTCACTCGGCCCACCGGCAGCGTAATCGCTCCATCCCCCTGATATCCTTTGTAGATCGTGCCCACATCAATGCTGATGATATCTCCTTCGCGCAGCACGCGGTCCGCGCGCGGGATCCCATGTACAATCTCCTGGTTGATCGACGCACAGACCGATGCCGGAAAATCGTTCTCGCCCCTGTGTGGATACCCTTTGAACGACGGAATCGCCTGGTGTTGCCGGATGATCCCTTCCGCAATCTCGTCCAGCTTGGCCGTGCTCACCCCCGGAGCCACCACATCCTCCATCGCCTGCAGCACAACAGCCACGATCCGGCTTGCCTGGCGCATCAGCTCGATCTCACCGGGCTTCTTGAGCACGATCGCCATCTTCACCCAATCCCTGAACCACATCCAGCAAGGCAGCCTGCACCTCGTCCACGCTCCGCTCTCCATCGATCACACGCAGCAGCCCCAGCAACCGATAATAGTCGATTAGCGGACGCGTCTGAACCATGTACACCTCGATCCGCTTCTTATGCGTCTCCGGCGTGTCATCCGCTCGCTGGTACAAACCGCCGCCACACACGTCGCACACCCCAGGGACCCGAGGCGGGCTGAAGAGCTGGTGGTACACAGCCTGGCATCGCTGACACGTCCAGCGTCCTGCCAGGCGTGCCAACAGCGTCTCCTCAGACACACGAATATAAGGCGCTACAGAGATCCGCTGGCCGTTCCCAGCCAGGGCCTCGTCCAGCGCTTGCGCTTGCGCCAGAGTGCGCGGAAAGCCGTCCAGCAGCACCCCCTTGTCACAGTCGGGCTGTGCCAGTCTCTCCATCACCATGGCTATGGTGATCGCGTCCGGAACCAGTTCTCCCTTGTCAATGTAGCTCTTCGCTGACCGCCCCAGGTGAGTTCCTCCAGCCAGGTTCTCCCGAAATAGGTCGCCGCTGGACACATGCGGGACTCCCAGTCTGCCAGCCAGCAAGCCAGCCTGTGTCCCCTTCCCCGCCCCCGGTGCGCCGAGCAGCACCACGTACAACAGTCCGTGCGCCATAGGCATTCCTACTTGATAAAGCCCTCATAGTGGCGCATAAGCAGTTGGGCCTCCAGTTGCTTCATCGTGTCCAAGACCACACCCACAGCGATCAACAGGCCTGCGCTGGATATGATCATCTGCGACGAGTAACCTCCTCCCGTCACGCCCAACAGGTTGAGGAGCACATTCACAATCCAGGGCAAGATGGCTACCAAACCCAGGAAGATGGCCCCCACCAGCGTGATGCGTCGCAACACTCCGTTCAGGTAATCCGATGTCCGCTTGCCCGGACGGATACCGGGGATAAAGCCCCCCTGCTTCTGCAGTGTGTCGGCCATGTTCTGTTGTTGAAAGATGACATCCGTGTAGAAATACGTGAAAACGACTACCATCACAAAGTACATCAGGTAATAGTACACAGTGCCGCCGTTGAACGCGCCATAGACGGCCTTCGACACCGTGCTGATCCACTTGGTCTGCACGTTCACCAGATACGAAGCGACAACCCCCGGCAGCATCAGGATCGACTGGGCAAAGATCAGCGGAATCATGCCCGCCGAGTTGACCCGCAGAGGAATGGACGTGCTCTGCCCCCCAGCGATGCGCAGCCGGCTCCCTCGCATGGCCAGTACGCGCTTACCATACTGAACCGGGATCCGCCGCTGCCCCTCCTGCACAAACACGATCACCACGATCGTCAGGATCGTGACCACCACAAACGTGACCAACTGCACCCACTGTCCCCACAAAGACGCCAGACGGGTGGGAACCCCCGCGACGATGCCCCCAAAGATGATGATCGACAGGCCATTGCCTATACCGTCGTTCGTGATCAATTCCCCCAGCCAGATGGCAAACATCGTGCCTGCAGTCAGGCTGAGCAGCGTCGATATCGTCGGTAGTATCGCCCCCGCGGTGAACCCAAAGCTGCCCGTAGAGATCACTTTGTACTGCGCCTGGAGCATGTTCACCTGCGCGTAGCTCTGCACCAGGGTCAGGGGAACTGTCAGGTAGTACATATACTGGTTGAGCTTGCGCTGCCCGGCTTCGCCCTGCTTCTGCAATTCCTCCAACGCCGGGATGATCGGCTGGAGGAGCTGAAAGATGATCGTCGCAGTAATGTAGGGCGACACCCCCAGCATCATCACCGAGAAATTCGTCATCGCGCCGCCCGAGAACATGTCCATCAAGTTCAGAAGCTGGTTCTCCTGAGCGATCTGCTTCAACACGTCCCGGTTGATGTTCGGCAGCGGCACGTGCGAGGTCAAGCGGTAGATCACCAGGATTAGAAACGTGACCAGCAGCTTTCGCCTCAGGTCCGGCAGCTTAAAGGCGTTCAGTACACCCTGTAGCATCGAACTCTCCTCGGCAGGGACAGCCCCGGTCTACTGCCCGGTCAAGACACCTGCACCGGAAGGACTTCTGCCACACCACCGGCAGCCTCGATCTTGGCCTTGGCAGTCGCGGAGAAGCGGTGCGCGCGGACGGTCAAAGCCCGATCCAGCTCACCTTCACCCAATATCACCACTGGCAGCTTCGCGTTCCGGATGATGCCCTTCTCCGCCAGAACCTCCGGAGTGACCGTACCCTCCAGCCCAGCTATACGTGTCAGGTTCACAGGCACAAACTCGATACGCTCGCGATTGCTAAAGCCGTGTTTGTGCGGCAAGCGTCGCACGAGTGGCAACTGCCCGCCCTCGAAATAGGGTCGCACCCCACCACCCGCCCTCGAGTTCTGTCCTTCGCTGCCCCGCCCAGCCGTCTTGCCTTTGCCAGCAGCGATCCCTCGCCCTTTGCGCATGCGAGGCTTCTTGGAACCCTCGGCCGGTCGTAGATCGTGTAGTTTCATCCTAACTATCCTCCAATTGGACAGGCCAGGAAACCATTCAACAAGCACCTATCCAGGCAGAACGGCGCCCGCTATGCTATCTCCCGGACCTCAACCAAGTGCGCAACCTTGCGCAACATCCCGCGTACGACAGGCGTATCCTTGACCTCCACCACATCCCCCAGACGCTTCAGGCCCAGGGAGCGGACGGTCCCTTTCTGGCGTGGTGACGCGCCGATGCTGCTCTTCAGGTATTTGATCTGAAGCTTTCTCTCACTCATGGCTCCGGCTCCAGAATGGGCTGACTTGGGACACCGACACGCCGCGCGCCCTGGCGGTTTCCTCAGGCGCTCGCAACTGGCGCAATCCCTCGATTGTCGCCATGATCACGTTCAGCGCATTCGCGCTCCCAAGCGATTTGGACAACAGGTCCTTCACGCCAGCCGCCTCCACCACTGCGCGTACCCCGCCTCCTGCGATCACGCCGGTGCCGCGCGACGCAGGACGCAGAAACACCCGCGCCCCGCCGTGCTTGACAATCACCTCGTGCGGAATGGTAGCACCTGCCAACGCGATCGGCCTCATGTCGCGGCGCGCCACCGCCGATCCCTTGCGAATGGCATCCGGGACCGTTCTTGCCTTGCCAACACCCACTCCAACCTGCCCTTTGTTGTCGCCGACCACCACTACCGCCCGAAACCTAAAGCGACGGCCACCCTTCAGCACCTTGGCAACGCGCGTGATGTCCACCACGCGCTCGTCCAGCTCGTCTCGGTCATCCACAGTCCGTCTCGCCATTGCTCCTCCTGCTCGATCCACCCAGCGCCCTACGCGGTCGCAACTAGAATACCAGACCACCCTCGCGAGAGGCATCGGCCAAGGCTTTGACACGGCCATGGTACAGATATCCGCTGCGGTCAAAGACCACCTTTGTCACTCCCCTGGAAACAGCTTTTTCGGCCAGCCGCCTACCCACCAGTTTGGCTTGGTCGATCCTGCTCAGGCCCTCGATCTGATCGCGGATCTCCGCGTCAAGAGTGGACAAGGAAACCAAAGTCCGCCCAGCCACATCGTCGATAATCTGAGCATAGATATGCTTCAAACTGCGGAACACACTGAGGCGTGGCACTCCAGCACTGCCCGAGACCAGCCTTCTCACCCGTGCATGCCGCCGTCTTCGTGCCTCGGTCCGTGTTTCTTTCATCAAACTTCCTCCTGTACACAGCGGGTGAAACGCATCCTGGCTGGCCTAACCTACCTTACCCGCCTTGCCAGCCTTGCGGCGCACATGTTCGTCGCGGTAGCGAACACCCTTGCCTTTGTAGGGCTCCGGTGGACGCCAAGCGCGGATGCTTGCGGCGACCTGCCCAACCAGCTCTTTGTCTGGCCCGGACACGCTGATGCTCGCAACCACTTCCCTGTCGCCTCTGCTTCCCGCAGTAACCTCGAACTTGATGCCCGGAGGCGGAACCACCTCCACGCCGTGCGAGTGCCCTAGCTGCAGAGCCAGGTTTGCACCGTGCAAGGAAGCACGATACCCAACGCCCACGACGTCCAACTCTTTCGTATACCCCTGGCTAACACCGATCAGCATGTTGTTGATCAGCGTTCGTGTCAACCCGTGCAGTGCCTTGTGTTGCTTTTCATCTGAGGGACGTGCAACGCTGATCTGCCCGTCGACCAGCTTGATCGTCATGTCCGGATGGAAAACCCTCTCCAACGTGCCCTTGGGTCCGCTCGCGCTGACCCTGTCCCCCTCGACGCTTACCTTGACGCCTGATGGTATCTGTACAGGCAGTTTCCCTATTCGTGACACCGCAAACACCTCCAAGTCCTTGCCTCTCTGCTGCACCGCTGCACCAACGCTCGGCCCGATACCGTCGCTCATCGCTCAACCTATCCCGCAGTCCTGGCCGCCAGCCGCACGTGCAGCAGCACCCTCAAGGCCACCGGCTGACTGCGTCCCACCCGCCCGGCAGGTCTGCTACCTGGGACCGGACAGGCCGGAGCCGGCCTGCTACCAAACGTAGCAGATCACTTCACCGCCCACGCCCATCTTGCGCGCCTGGCGGTCCGCCAGTATCCCCTTGGGCGTCGAGAGGACCGCAATCCCCACGCCGCTTCGAATCCAGGGGATGCTATCCTTTCCCACGTATACCCGGCACCCTGGCTTGCTCACCCGCTTGATGTCGGTGATCACAGACCGACGGTCCCTGCGCTCACCTGCGTACTTGAGCCAGATGCGGATCTTGGGCTGTGGCTGATCGGGCAGCAGGTCATAGTTCTGGATGAACCCTTCATCCTTCAGAACGCGTGCCAGGGCCAGCTTCATCGTGGAACTGGGTACCACCAGCGAGGTCTGTCCTGCGTGTATGGCATTCTTGATGCGGTTTAGCATATCACCGATCGGATCTGTCATCATTATCTCTGAACCCTCCCTACATCCTCAGGCCAAGCCTACCAGCTCGCTTTGGTAACCCCGGGCAGCAGACCTCTGAGCGCCATATCGCGGAAGCAAATCCGGCACAGCTTGAACCGCCGCATGTAGCCCCGCGGTCGTCCACAGATCTGACACCGGTTCCTGACCCGCACCTTGTACTTGCGACGTTGCTCTCGATACGGCATACACGTCTTTGACACATCGTCCTCCCTTTACTGCTCGCCGTGCGCGAAAGGCATCCCCAGCAGAGCCAACAGACGCCGACCTTCCTCATCCGTACGGGCCGTGGTGACAATGCTCACTTCCATGCCCCGGATCTTGTCGATCTTGTCGTATTGGACCTCCGGAAACACCAGTTGCTCGCGCAGACCCAGCGTATAGTTCCCGCGGCCGTCGAACGAGTTGGGCGACACCCCCCGGAAATCCCGCCGCCGGGGCAGCGCAATGCTGCACAACCGGTCCATAAAGTCCCACATGCGGTTTCCACGCAAGGTGACCATCGCCCCGATCTGCCGTCCCGCCCGCAGCTTGAACCCCGCAATCGACTTGCGCGCTTTGGTGATCGACGGCTGTTGCCCCGTGATCACCCGCAGATCCTCCACCGCGGCATCCAGTGCTTTGACATTCACCAGGGCTTCACCCACACCAATATTCACCACGATCTTGGCCAGGCGGGGAGCCTGCAGCTTGTTCTTGTAGCCAAAGTCTTCCATCAACGCAGGGATCACCTCTGCGTAGTAGCGCTCTTTCAACCTCGGCACCGCCATACCTCAACACTCCTCACGTAGAAACCATCACCGATCGACCGTCTGCGACAAGCCCCCGTCAATCCATCTGCGCCTTGCATTTTCGGCAGACTCTCATCTTGCGTCCACCCTCGGCTTGGGCATACCCCACGCGGGTTTTCTCTTGGCAACTGGGACACACCAGCATGACGTTCGATGCATCAACTGCCTGCTCGACCTCGATCCGCCCTCCCTGGGTCTGTCGACGTCCAGCCGGTATGGGCCGCTGATGCTTGATGACAATGTTCACACCCTCAATGATGACCTTGTTCTCCCGTGGGAGCACGACCCTGACCGTGCCGCGCATCCCCCAGTCATCGCCCTGCACCACCTCAACCGTATCACCTGCTTTAATCTTCATCACACTTCCTCCCAAGAGGTCGTCCGCTGTGCGTCAGCCTCGTGGCTTGGCCTGCACGCATCGCTACAGCACTTCTGGCGCCAGGGAAACGATCCTCATGAACCCCATATTCCGCAGCTCGCGGGCCACCGGACCGAAAATGCGCGTTCCTCGGGGAGCTTTGGTCAATGGGTCCAAGATCACCGCCGCATTGTCATCAAAGCGGATGGTGGAACCATCCGAGCGGTTAATGTCTTTTGTGGTACGGACGACCACGGCCCGCACCACCTCACCTTTCTTCACAGACGAACTGGGCGAAGCTTGTTTCACCGAAGCAATGATAACGTCCCCAACGGCCGCGTACCGGTGTCTGGATCCGCCGACCACATGGATACACATGATCACACGTGCTCCAGTATTGTCGGCCACCTTGAGGCGAGTCTGTACCTGGATCATCTTTCGCTCCCTAACCAGCTTTCTCCACTATCTCCTGTACCACCCATCTCTTCTCCCGGCTCAGAGGGCGGCTCTCGGCAATGCGCACCAAGTCACCGACGTGGCAGGTACTCCCCTCGTCATGCGCCTTATACTTCTTGCTGGCCTTCACCACCTTTCTGTACAGCCGGTGTCTGTACAGCCGCTCCACGCTGACAATGACTGTCTTGTCCATCTTGTCGCTGACTATCCGCCCCACCAGAGTCTTTTCGTGTCCGCGCATCTCCTTACTCCTTCCCCGCCAGCTCACGTTCCCGCAGGACAGTCTCCAGTCGGGCTATGTCTCGCCGCGCGGCTTTGAGCACGTTGTGGTCCCGGATACGAGCAGTCGCCCACTGAAACCTGAGGTTGAACAGGTTCTGTCGAGCGTCCTGCAGTGCCTTCCGGATCTCTTCTGTGGACATTGCCTTTGCTTCCTTTGCCTTCACGCCCCTTCACCTCCGCCCAACAACTCGAGGCGTGTGACCACCTGAGTCTTGATCGGTAGTTTGAACGCAGCCTGGGTCAGGACCTCGCGCGAAGCAGCCTCATCCAAGCCAGAGATCTCGAACAGAATACGGCCCGGCTTGATCACCGCCACATAGTGGTCAACTGCACCCTTGCCTTTTCCCATTCGCGACTCGGCAGGCTTCTTGGTGACCGGCTTGTCCGGGAAAATGCGGATCCAGTATTTCCCGTGACGACGAACGCTGCGAACGATCACGCGTCGGGCCGCCTCGATCTGGCGGCTGGTCATCCAGCACGGCTCCAGGGCCTGCAAGCCAAACTCCCCAAAGCTCACAGACGCACCCCGGTAAGCGCGACCGGTCATGCGTCCACGAAACTGCTTCCTAAACTTGGCCCTCTTTGGCATCAACATGACACGCTACTCCCTCATCGTACCTGCACACAGGCATCGTGAAACGTGTTCACCACTGGATCCAGCATTCCGAGCCAGCCCCACACCCTGGACGCGTCCTGGACCTGTACTATGCCACGTGCAACCTGCTCCACGTCGTCAGGCTCACATCTCTGGCGCTTGACCCAACACCTCGCCCTTGTAGATCCAGACCTTGACCCCAATCAGACCATACGTGGTCAGCGCTTCCACACGCGCAAAGTCAATGTCTGCGCGCAAAGTGTGCCGCGGGATTCTCCCCTCGCCCACCGTCTCACGTCGCGCCATTTCTGCGCCCGACAGGCGGCCGCCGCACCTGATCATCACGCCCTGAGCTCCGGCACGCATCGCCTGCTGGACCGCGCGGCGCAGCGCCCGACCGTGCGAGACACGGCGCTCTAGCTGGTCAGCGATGTTTTCAGCGACCAGGCGGGCGCTGAGGTCCGGCTTCTCCACCTCTTGCACCTCGATCTTGATCTTCTTGCCCGTCAAGTCCTCCAGGCTCTGACGCAGATCCTTCACCGCCGTACCCCGTCGACCGATGATGATCCCCGGCTTGGCCGTGTGGATGATCACGGTCACCTGGTTCGGCAGGCGCTCGATCTCGATGTCGTCTATGCCCGCGTGTCCCACCTGCTGGCGGATGATATCGCGAACGCGCATGTCCTCCGCCAGCAGATCCGCGTACTCCTCACCCTCGGCATACCAACGTGACTGCCAGGTCTTGATCACGCCTAGTCTGAATCCCAGTGGATGAACCTTCCGTCCCAATGGCTTCCTCCCTTGCTGCGAACCAGAATCCCCAGCCCGGCACTACGACTCGTGCTCGTATTCTTCCAGTACAACAGTGATGTGCGAAGCGCGGCGCAGGATAGGCTTGAACCGCCCCCGAGCGCCGAACCGACGCCAGCGCCGCGTCGGAGCACCATCTACCCATATCAGCGAGACATACAAGTCCTCACGCGACAGGCCGAAATTCTCTTCCGCATTGGCGATGGCCGAGTGCAGCACCTTGTACACCGACTTGGCTGCACTCTGTGGCAAAAACCGCAGTATCTCCAGCGCTTGTGCCGCGTCTTTCTGCCGGATCTGGTCCGCTACCAACCGTACTTTCTGCGGTGACTGCGGCACATACCGCGCTATTGCTTTCACTTCGGTTCGTATGTATTCTTGCGACATCGTTCGTCCTTCCTTACCTGGCTACTGCCTGGCGTCCTTCGGCAGTCGACTGCCATGCCATCTCGCGCCCGTCTTGCATCGGGCACCGTCACACTACCGGTCTCTTTTTCTCCCTCATGATGTGCCCGCGGAAGGTGCGAGTAGGAGCAAACTCACCCAGGCGATGCCCGACCATGTTGTCCGTGATGTACACAGGCACATGGCGCCGCCCGTCGTGTACCGCTATTGTATGCCCCACCATCTGGGGAAAGATGACCGACGCGCGCGACCACGTCCGAATCACCCGCTTTTCTCCCCGTTGGTTCATGGCCTCGATCGTCCGAAGCAACTTCGGAAACACGAAAGGCCCCTTCTTCAGAGATCTGGACACGTCTACCTCCTTACCGAGCCTTGCTTGTCCGGCGACGCAGAATGTACTTGTCTGTACGCTTGTTAAAGCGAGTACGCTTGCCCAGAGTGGGCTTGCCCCATGGACTCTTGGGGCCCGGCAGCCCTATCGGCTGGCGGCCTTCGCCTCCACCATGCGGATGATCGCGCGGGCTCATCGCAGTGCCACGCACGCTGGGACGGCGCCCCAACCACCGATTCCGTCCAGCCTTCCCCAGCTTGATCAGCCCATGCTCAATGTTTCCCACCTGTCCCACCGTCGCCATGCATCGCTGGGGAATCAGGCGGACCTCCCCTGACGGCAGACGAATCTGCGCATAGGCTCCTTCCTTGGCCACGATCTGGGCCGAGGTCCCGGCGGAGCGGACTAACTGCCCTCCCCGCCCGCGCTCCAGCTCGATGTTGTGGATCATGGTGCCCTGTGGGATCACCTCGATCGGCACCATATTGCCCAGCCGAGGTTCCACATCGGTCCCACTCACCACAGTGTTGCTTACCCGAAGGCCCAGTGGCGCGATGATGTACCGTCGTTCGCCATCGGCATACAGCAAGAGCGCTATCCGGGCCGACCGATTGGGATCATACTCAATGGCCTCGACGCGAGCCGGAATGCCAAACTTGTCTCGCTTAAAGTCAACAACCCGGTAGAGACGCTTGTGCCCTCCACCTCGACGACGGCTGGTGATCTTGCCCCGGAAGTTGCGGCCTGCCGTATGGTGCAGCGGTCGGATCAGCGCACGCTCTGGATGCGCACGCGTGACCTCCTCAAAGTCCGAAGCCGTCATCCCTCGTCTTCCTGGTGAAGTCGGTTTGAACACCTTGATTCCCATGCTCGATGAACTCCCCTCAAGTCGGTAGGCCAGCAAGCCAGCGCTTGGCCCGGCAGAGCTCAGGGCCAGCAGTCATCCACCCCCTGGCCCCAGCCCATGCTCCACACACAATGTCATCGCCACATGCCGCCAGCCTTCCACCGCACAAGTTACACACCCTCGAAAATATCGAGCCGTTGGCCCTCTTCCAGGGTCACAATAGCTTTCTTGTGGCCCGCGTGGCGAATCACGACTCGCCTTCCATAGCGGCCTCGCTTTGGCTTCGCATTGACGATCCGCACCTTGACCACGCTGACACTAAAGATCTGCTCAACCGCGGCCTTGACCTGCTGCTTGTTCGCTCGTCCGTCGACCACAAATGTGTACTGTGGCTCATAGAGCGACCCCTGGAACCGCGTCTTCTCGCTGTCAACAGGCCGCTTCAGAACATTGTATATGTGCATTTCCGTCCTCCTCAGAGCGCCACGACCGGTGCAACCTCTAGCCCAACACAGCCTCAATCACCGCCAGCGATCCCTGAGGGATAAGGAGGTAATCGTAGCCCAACAGATCGCGGATGTTGAGATAGCTCGCTCGGAGCGCCTTGACGTCAGGCAGGTTGCGCACCGACCGCTCTACGTTCTCATTCCGATCGGCAAGCATGATCAGCACACTGCCCTGAAGGCCCAGCCGACCGAGCAGCTCATTGACCTCGCGCGTCTTGATGCCACCCATCTCCAGCCCATCCAGGACCACGACCTGCCCATCGCGGGCCTTGACCGTGAGCGCTGAACGGTAGGCCGCGCGGCGCATCTTGCGGGGCATGTCCTGAGTATAACTCTGTGGCTTGGGCCCGAACACAATGCCGCCGCCACGCCACAAGTTGACCTTGATGGAACCGTGTCGCGCACGCCCGGTGTGTTTCTGACGCCATATCTTGCGCGTTGAGCCGCTCACCTCTCCACGCGTCTTACTGCTGTGCGTGCCCAAGCGCGCATTGGCCTGCTGACGGACCAGCGCCTGGTGCATCAGTGCCTCGTTCACCGGGGCGTTGAATATGTCCTCACACAACTCCACTTCGCCGACGGTCTCTCCCGCCATATTCCGTACTGGAACCAGCATCTTGCCTTCTCCTAAGAGCCCCACCAACTGTAACTTGGGCCAGCCTACTGCTGCTTGCGCCTCTCCTGGACCAACACTAACCCACCGTTCGGTCCCGGCACCCCTCCGCGCACCAGCAGAAGGTTTCGCTCCGGATCGGCCTGGAGCACTACCAGGTTCTGCACCGTCTTGCGCACGTTCCCCATGTGCCCCGGCATCTTCTTGCCCTTCCACACCCGGCCAGGCCAGGTACAAGCGCCGATCGCGCCTGGCGACCTTCTACGGTCCGTCTGACCATGGGTCTTGGGCCCCTGAGCAAACCCGTGCCGCTTGATCACCCCCGCAAAGCCGCGGCCTTTTGACACCCCCACCACATCAACCCGCTCCCCCATGGTGAACATGTCAGCCCTGATGCATTGGCCCACCTGGAACTCCGAGGGGTCAGAAACGCGGAACTCCCGTAGCACGCGCAGGTTCTTGCCAACGGACTTGAGGTGCCCACGCTGGGGCAGATTCAGCTTGCGAGGCTCTGTTTCCTCATAGCCAATCTGGATAGCCGAGTAACCGTCCGAGTCAGTTGTCTTCACCTGGGTCACGTAGCATGGTCCAGCCTCGATCACAGTCACTGGGACCACTTCCCCCGTCTGATCAAAGACCTGTGCCATGCCAACTTTTCTGCCAATGATGCCTCTCATCGTTTCTCCGGGCCCAGGGACTGCCAGCCGCACGACCGGGACACGCACACATTCCGGCCCTACTGCCGCATCATCCCCATCAGCCCTACCTCCTTATGCTGGATTCTGGAGTGTGGGTTCAGATCATAGAGGTTCGCTGGGACCCGTTCCCCTGAACAGGTTCCTCAGAACCCGTACTCGAACCCTACTGGCAATCCTCTACACCTTGATCTCAATGTCCACGCCGGCAGGCAGGTTGAGCCGCATCAACTGATCGATGGTCTTGGAGCCAGGATCGATGACGTCAATCAGCCGCTTGTGCGTGCGCACCTCAAAGTGCTCTTGTGAGTCTTTGTCAATGAACGGCGACCGCCTGACGCAAAAACGCTCGATCCTGGTGGGCAAAGGCACCGGTCCAATCACACCTGCACCGGTCCGCTCTGCCGTCTCCACGATGCGCAATGCTGACTGATCCAAGAGACGGTGATCGTATGCTTTGAGCCGGATTCTAATCGTCTGCTTAGCCATTCGCTTTCCTCTCTGCGCAAGCCGCGAAACCCGAAACAGTAACCCGCTACCCCTACTCGATGATCTCGGTGAGCACGCCAGCGCCGACCGTCAACCCACCTTCACGGATGGCAAAGTGCGACCCCTGCTCCAACGCCACCGGCACGATCAGC
>Ga0315274_10007741_pt1 | contig 15536 bp, 11 predicted proteins | sample YL17G02_20_MG_FD_203700 | JGI IMG/M metagenome (GOLD analysis project Ga0315274, IMG submission 203700) | Sediment microbial communities from Yellowstone Lake, YNP, Wyoming, USA - YL17G02_20 | ecosystem: Environmental > Aquatic > Freshwater > Lake > Sediment | place: USA: Wyoming | collected... | reverse complement strand
TCTCTTCCTTTCCTCCCTCTTCTCCGACTCACCAGATGTCCAGGATCTCCTCCCAGTGGGTGTACGCAAAGTTCTCGGAGTGGTCCAGCAGGCAGAGCTTGGCGTGGATCGACCCCCCCCTCGAGACGATGCCCGTCACGCGCTCAGCCGTCAGCGGCACGTGGCGCAGCAGCACGCCGGCGTGGATCGTGAAGTAGTCCACGCCCTGCTCGGCCTGCTCGATCAGCGTCTCGCGGAACAGCTCCCAGGTGATGTTCTCGACGATGCCGTCGGCCTTTTCCAGAGCCTGGTAGATGGGCACGGTCCCGACGGGGACGGGCGCGTTCCTGTTTTTTTTTTGGTGGGGGGTTCCATAGTTTTTTTTTGCGTTTGCGAGTGCGTTTGCGGTTGCGTGTGAGAATGAAGGGAGGCAACTTCTTCGCTCGCTTTGCTTCGCTCAGCTCACTCGAAGGAGAGTCAAGAGAAAGCTTCTTCGCTCCGCTGCCCCGCTCCGCTCGAAGGAGAGACGAGAGAGAAAAAAGGCTCCTCCGCTGCCCCGCTCGGAGCTCCCCCCCAGCCCTAACCCTAACCCTAACCCTAATCCTCCCTCTTACCTCATCACCCACTCCCTCGTCTCGGCGATGTTGGCCCCGGTGCTCAGGTCCATCGCCGTGTCCGCGCCCCAGATCGTCGACCACTGCAGCTTCTCGACCTCCTCCTCGATCGAGGAGGAGACGGCGCTGTTCCCGATGTTGGCGTTGATCTTGACATGGAACGCGCGGCCGACGACGCACGGCTCCAGCTCGAGGTGGCGCTTGTTGGCCGGGATGATGGCCCTGCCCCTCGCGACCTCGGCGCGCACCAGCTCCGGGTCGACGCCCTCGCGGGCGGCGCAGAAGGCCATCTCCTCCGTGATTATGCCCTGGCGGGCGTAGTACATCTGCGTGGGCGTCGCGTCGCCGCGCGCCTCGCGCGGGCCGACCCACGCCGTGCGGAGCTTGGGGAGGCCGTCGCGCGGGTCCACGCCCTGCGTGCCCGAGGTGTCGTAGACGTCGAGGTGGCCGTCGGCCTTGTCCTGGAGGTGGATGCGGCGGAACGGGACCTGGAAGGGTTTTTAGGGGGGTCGGGGTTTTCCCGTTATTTTTTTCCCCGTCGGAAGAGGGGGGAGAGGTGGGGGTGGTCGAGGGTGAGAGGGGGGGGAGGTTTGTCGGAGCGTTTTTCCCCCCTTTTCGCCACCTCTGCTTGGCATCGCTCGGCGGCTCGCTCCTCGCTTGAGTTCAGGGATCGGAATTGGAACCTCTCTCTTCTTCCCCCTCCGTCTCGTCGTCCAAATCTTTTTCCTTCTCCGCCACGGACAGAGCAGCCTCGATGCTGATAAAGGGGGTGCCGAGCAGATCGGAAGTGCCCCAGCACGTCGCGTTTCTTGCGGCATTCAATGCCCCCCCGCCCCCGCACGCAAGCAGCACGCAAGCAAGGCATGGGCCAAGCGAACAAGGCGAAAAGAAAGACGAAGCGAGGAATTGAAACGACTATCTCGGACACCAACGCACCCGCAGGACCGTGCCGGTCCCCTCGTGGACCACCTCCTTGTACTCCTTGGTCGAGGAAGGAAAGCAGTCCTCGAACGTCGGGTTCTGGCGGAAGACGACCTCCTGTGGGTGGTGGTTTCGAGGTGGGAAATTGCGGACTCGAAAAAAGGGTAAGCGTCGCCCTCATCATCATCACCCCCTCTGTCGTCGGCATGCCATCTAGCCATTCCCCGATTCTGTTTTCTCCCTCTTCCCGCCTTTCGTTCGTGCTCTTCTCTCCCACATCTCCATCCCCTCTCCGCCCCGATCTCACCTTCTGAGGCCTGTTGACGCTCTGCTTGGGCTTGTTAAGCGCCACGAGCTCGGCGAACGCGTCGGCGCCGTCGTTCAGGATCGAGAGCGGGGTCTCGCCGCCGTCGACGGCCGGGACCGAGATCTTGGGTATCTTCTCTGCGGTCTTGCGCTCGAACTCGGCGACGCGCACGATCTGCGAGGAGCGGCGGGTGGTGTGGCTGCGGCGGGACGCCAGCGAGGCCGGGCGTGCCTTGAGCGCGAACATGGTTTTTATCTCTTTGAGAGAGGGGAAGAGGAAGAAGGGGAGATGCTGAAAAAGGGTTGGAAAAAAGGGAAAAAGTGTGAACTTCATTTTTCGTTTTACAAAAAAAGAAAATAAAAAGAAACAACTACTGCCGCGCGCACTCCCTCGCCACGACGGCCGGCGCGGGCCACTGCGCCTGCTGCTGCTGAAGACGCGGAGAGGAAGAAGACTGCGGAGAAGAACAAACGGCCTCGTAGCACGCGGCGTACGCGCCGCCGACGGCCGCCGCCGCGAGCGCCGCCGCGGCCCTCGCCGCGCCCGGGTTTTTCCTAAGGTAGCGGGCGACGTCGGCCCTCACCGCGTCGAGCGAGGAGGCCCACGACGCGGGAGCGGAAGCAGCGGGGGAAGAACCGGAGGAGGGAGGAGCGGGAGAGAAGGCCGCGGAGAGGGCGTCCCTCGCCGCGGCCGTCGCCTGTTCCAGCGTCGGCGGCGACGACGGAGCATCCCCTCCTCCCTCTCTGCTCCTCGCGGCCTCCCCGAGCGCGCGCGCGGCCTCCAGCAGGCCCGGGAATCTCCTCCCGACGGGCTCCGCCGCGACCTCCAGGGCGGCCTCCTCGAAAGACGCGTGCCAAAAGGCTGCGGCGTCGGCTCCCGCGGCCCCGAGCGCAGCGAAGACGGGGGAGGTGAAAGAGGGGATCGGGGCCGCCGTCGCGGCGGCGGCCTCCTCGCCCCCGCCTCCGCTCCCGCCTCCTCCGGCGTGGCTCCTCGCCGCGGCGTCCGCCGCGGCCCCCTCCAGCAGTCCCAGAACGGCGTGCGCGTTCCCGGCCACGAACGCGGCGGCCTCGGCCCTCCCCTCGGCGCCGCCAGCCCCCGCGAGCTGCCGCCCGCCCAGGCGGCGCAGCGCCGCGAGCGCGCTGCGCCGGAGCCGGCGCAGGCTCATCGCCAGCTGCCCGGTCTCGGCCGACGAGGACAGGGCCAGCAGGGCGCCCTCGAGCGCGCCCGCGCGGGAGGCCAGGGGGTGGAATGCGCCCCCGGGCAGGGCCGGCTCGGGGGAGGGCGAGGGCGAGGAGGCGGCGCGAGAAGAGGCGGCGGCGGCGGCGGCGGCGGCGGAGAAAAACCCGACGACACCCGACGGCGACGGCGCGCCAGGTGCGCCTCCTCCTTCGCCGCCGCCTCCGCGGCCCTCGACGGCCCCCAGGCTCGCCACGTGGGCATCCAACACAAGCTGCAGCCGGGGCCAGATCGCCATCGCGAGCCTGTCGTGATGAGCATCGAGCGCGGGGACGCGCCTCCGACTCATTGTCAACGCGACGTGCCGAACGACGCGCGCCATCAGCAGCAGCGCGACGGGGTCGTCGGCCTCGGCGACGAGCCGGCCGACCAGGAAGGACTCGGCCGCGGCGAGAGGGGCCGCGCCGAAGCCGTCGCGGAAGGCGCCGTCGCCGCCGAAGAAGTCGGCACAGAAGACGTACTCGGCGGTGGCGGTGTCGGCGAGGAGGCGGCAGACGGAGCGGAGGGCCTCCTCGGGCGGCGGGCGGGCCGGCTGCTGCCGGCGACGGGAGTGCGGTTGGTGCTGTTGGGGCCGGTGGCGGGCTGCTGCTGCTGCTGCTGCGGCCGCTGCTGCCCCCCCGGCGGAGGATACCGGCGACGAGGCAGAAGAGGGGCCCTCCCCAGCCCCTCCCCTCGGGGCCGCCCCTCCTCCTCCCGCTCCCGCCCCGGCCGCCGCCGCTGCCGACGTCGCCGCCCCGGGAACCAGTGCCGGCTTGTCGAGGTGCAGCAGGATCGCCCCTCGCTCCGCGACGTCGAGCGAGCGAGAAGCGGAAGAAGGGGACGAGGAAGAAGCAGAAGAGGAGGAAGAAGCGACGGCGTCGACAAAGGCGGCCAGCGCGCCCGCGACAGCGCTCCCCGCGCCCCCGCCCGCCGCCGCCGTCGCTCCCCCCGGCTCGGCCCTCGCGGAGGGGGCGATCTGCGGCCTCGCCCCGGTGCCGACCAGGGGCGGCGCGCCGCCGAAGTCCGCGAGGCGCCCGACGGCGGCGACGTACCTCCGGAGGTGCCGCTCGAGCGCGGCAGAGAGCGTCTCGACGTAGGCCCTGCGCACCTCCAGGTACGCTCCCGAAGGAGCGGGGGGGGAGCCCGAGGAGGAGGAGGAGGAGGAAGAGAGGGCGGGGGAGGCCTCGAAGAAGTAGTCGTCGCCGCCAAACTCGCGCAGGAAGCGCACGAGCGGCGCGCCCCGCGGCGCGAGCACGCTGCGCTGCAGCACGTGAACGTTGGTCCTCGGCGCGCGGAGGCTCGCGATGGCGGGCAGGAGCCACCCCTTGCTGCGCTGGGTCGCGGCGCGGCGGAGGGCGTCGAGCTGCGGGAGGACTTCCTCCGCCGCCCTGGAGGCGCGGAGCGGCGCGAGCGAGGGCGCGGCGCGGCCGGGGCTCTGCCGCCGCCCCTTCGCCGCCGCCCCGTCGCCGCCCCTGCCGGAGAGCTTGCGCATCCTCCGCCCAAGGTCCGCCAGAGCCGCGGCGAACTCGGGCGAGCCTGGGTCCCCCTCGGAAACGGCCAGGGCGAGCCGCGGCGGCAGCGCCAGCGCGTCCAGGGCCCCGGCGAGCGCCGCGGCCGCCGCCCTGCGCGCAGAGAGCCTCCGGGCGAGCGCGGCCGACGCCGCCTGCAGCCCGCGGATGTCGCTCGAGATCGTTCCGAGGGACCCCTGGAAGCCCGAGAGCGAGCTTTCCAGGGCCCTGAGGTCCGCGTCAGCGTCGGAGGCGGCGGTGGCGAGCTGCGAGAGGGCCGGGGCCTCGCGGACAAAGGCCTCGACGGCGGCGGCCTCGGCGGTCGCGGCGGCGTCTTCGCTCGCTGTTGTTGTCGTCGTCTCCCCTGCACCATTTCCTCCGCTATCTTCGCTGCTGGTCGAGAACAGCGCCGAGGCGATCACGGGGTGGTCCCTCAGGGCCTCGAGCTCGCGCGGGGCCGCGGCAAAGGCCCTGGCGCGCTCGGAGGCCGAGAGCGGCGGCAGCGACGACGAAGAGGAAAAGGTCTTCCGAGAAAGAGGCGCACCAGCAGCTCCATCGATGCTGTTGACGTTCCCGTCGCCTCTCTTGGCGTTCTCGATCTCGTCTTCCCCGTCAGACTGCTCCAGCAGGGCGACCAGGGCGGGAGAGACGCCCTCTGGGAGGGTGTCGCGGAGGAGGCGAGAGCGCTGCAAGGGAGGAGCGGCCATCGAAGATGAGAGCGAGCGTTTGACCAAAAAAAGTCAAATGCCTCTCTCTTCTTGTTTTGTTTTCGCTCTCTCTCTCTGGTGTCGTGTCTCCGTCTCTCTGCTTCTTGTGCGACGAGATAGAAAAAAGAGAGGAACTCTCTCGAGAGAAGACCCGCAGGGACAGAGAGAGCAAACAGAAGAAGAGGAAAGAGAGGCGAAGGAGGTCGCTGACCCTCTCTCTCAACGAGCGAAAATGAAAGACGAAAAAAAAAAACTTCACGCTTCACACGTTTCGAGAAAAGAAGAACAAGCACTTTTCTTTTTCATCCAACGCGTGCTTCGTCTTTCGTCTTTCCCCAACTCGAGCTCACGAGCGCAGAGCGCACTCGCTCAGCCTCTGTTCGGCGCGAAAGAAAGGCAGAGAACAAAAAGCGACAGCGCTCCGGGGAGAGCAAACGAAAAACAACTCAAAAAACTCGACAAAGGCTCCCATCGACAGCTCCGTTCCGCTGAGCGAGTTTCGAGATGGCCGACATCGACGCGCTCGTCCTGGGCTCGCTCGACCCCTCGGCCTCCCAGCAGCACAACGGCGGCGGCGGGTCGCAGCTTCCCGGAGCCGGCTCAGACGACGTCTCGCCGGACATGGCTAGGCTCAAGAGGGTGAGACTGATCGAAGAAGAGAAATTGATGAAAGTTGAGACGCCGACTTTCGACGTTCGATCGCGCACTTTCAACCTCCTCCTCCTTTCTCCCCCCTCCCCCCTCCCCCAATTACCGCCGCCACCGCCACCGCCACCACCACCACCACCAAAAAAAAACACCAACAGGCTTTCGCCAACGAGCGACTCTCCCCCGAGGTCCTCCCCTACGAGCACGAACTCGTCTCCCGCGTGCGAGAAGCCCTAACGAGGCACGAGGCCGCGGCCCTCGACCTCGAGCGCCGGCACGGCGACGCGGCCAAGCCCTCGACCATTGCCTGCGAGGCCGCGGCGTCAAGGTGCAAATACCTCCTGGCCGTCTACCACCGCGCGAGGCTGCACAAGGTCGAGGCGTGCGCCGCGGCGCTGCTGGACACGCCCGGGGCGCTCGAGGGAGGGAGGGACGGGGCATCTGCGGCGCTGCTGTCGCCCGCAGAGGCGGCGCACGCTCGCGATTACTTCTTGGTCGCCGGCCGGCACCTCAAGCAGGCGGCCGCTCGGAGGCTGCCGCCGCAGTTCGACTCGCTTGTCCGGCAGTCGGCTGCCTCTTCGGGGCGCGACATGGTCAGCGGGCCCAACCTGGACGTGCACGTCGTCGTGCGGGCCCTGGCGGACAAGGGTGAGATGAGAGTTTTCCCTCTTCCTTTTTTTCAGTTTTTGCGCGAAAGAGAGGGGGGAAAAAGACCTGAAGTAAAAAAGCCCACTTTTTCTGTTTTCAAAAATAAAACAAACCAACGAAATATCTCGAAAAAACAGGAACGGTCGAGGTCGACCCTGACGGCTCGAGCACGGTCGAGCTCCGCGAGGGGGACACGTACGCGATGCGGTACGCGGCTGCGAGGGAGCTCCTGGCGGACGAGTGGGTGGCGCTTGTGTAAAACAATTTTCGAGAAATGAGAGAAAAAACAAAAAAACAAAAAACTCTTGCTCTTCCCCTCTGAACTTCTTTTCTTTCTCTCTCTCTCCGCCCCTCTCTCTCAAACCTTCTCTGTTTCTTCATTCTCAAATGGATTCTTCCGTCTCTTCTCCTGTCTTCCACGAGGCTGCTGCTGATCCAGCTGCTGCTGCTCCCTTGCCCACGGCGCTGCTCGCGGATGCGACAGCGACGACGCCGCCGCCGCCGACGACAACGGCAACGACTTCAACGACAGCAGCGACTGCGACGACGACGACGACCGCCAACGGCCTCCCGATCCCGCGCGGGCTCCAGGAGGCCCTTCGTGGACTCGCCAGGGAGGCGCTGAGGCACCAGCCCGAAGACGTCCTGGAGTTTAGCCGGTGGTGCGTGCGTGTTCTCCTTTCTGAGAGAGACAGCGAGAGGGAAACGAACGAGACGAGCTGGACCTTTGAATCAAACTTTGACCTTTTTTTTTCCCTTCCTATCTCTCTTTCTCTCTCGAAACCAAAAAAAACGCAACAGCTACTTCGCAGATGTGCAGGCAGCGGAGCGCGCCCACAGGGAGGCCCAGATGGAGCGCGAGGCGGCCGCGGCCGTGATCTCTGTTGCTGCTGCTGCTGGCGGCGGCAGCGAAGGAGGGAGCAGCGGCGAAGGCGAGGAGGGCGAAGCAGCCGCCGCCGTCGCTGCACTCGCCTCTGCCAAAGCGCCCCTCGATGCCGACGACGCCGCGCTTCTCGCTTCCTGCTGCGAGGAAAACGCCAGCCTCGACGTCGACATCGACGACGAAAACCGGCAGCAGCAGCTCCCACGCGACGGCAACGACGCCTCGGGGGCCCTGAGGGCGATGATCCTGGGAGAGGGAGAAGGAAAAGGAGAAAACGGAGGAGGAGGAGGAGGAGGAGGAGGAGGAGGAAGAAGAGCGGCTCCTCTGCTCGCGCTCGCGACGGCGTTTGCCGCCGAGTGAGGAGGAGGAGAAAGAGAGTGAAAGAAGCTCGCCCGCTTTCTTCATCGCTTTCTCTTTTTTTTGTTGCTGTCGATTCGCGAATAGAAAGGGAAGATTTTTTACAATTCGGAGCGATGGAAAAGATGAAAGAAAGAGAGAAGTCGGAAAACAACAACACCTCCCAATTTTCATTTCGCCGCCGCGGCCTTTCCATTCGCTGCAGGCGCTGCCCCGTTCCCGGCGGCAGCTGCGTGGTGAGAAGCCGCCTCTGGTTCTTCTTCCTCCTCCTCCTCCTCCTCCTCTTCGTCGTCGCTCCGAGAAAGCGAAGCAGCGGCACCATCAGCGATCGAGATCGAGTCGCTGCCCCCCTCCCTCCCCGCCTCGCTCACGCTGGAGTCAAACACCTCCGACCGCAGCGCGCCGTGCAGCCTGCGGAACAGCGCCGTCTTGACGTCGTCGAAGGCGCGCTCGAGGCGCTCGAGCTCCTCGGTGGCGTTCTGGTGTTGGTGTTGGCGGAGAGAGAAGAAGAGGGGAAAAGAAAAAGAGTGTGAGAAAAACGGCGGAGGGAACAAAGAGAGGAACATTCTCGACCTCGACCTCTCGTCCTCTCTCGACCCTGAAAAAGAAAACCCTAAAAAAGCAGCTCCGACCCCTTCCTCACCTGGTTGTACATAAACAGCCCGTAGTACAGGTCGAACGAGTCATTCGCCGTGTTCCCCACAAGCGACAGCAGCGACTCGTACCCGCGCGTGTCGATCGGCGTCGGCGCGAGCTGCATCTCGCCCAGCACGCGGCCGACGGTGTGCGTCACAAACTGCGTGCCGGCGCTGAGCCGGTCATGCTCCTCGCAGGCCATCTCGACCATGCGGCAGCCCTCCCTCTCGAAGAACCGCAGGAACGCGTCCGCGCGCCGCTGCCTCGAGGCGGACCTGCCGACGCGGACCCTGTCGAAGACCAGCGGCAGGCCCGACCAGGAGCCGCTCCCGGAGTCGGGGCCGAACATGGGGTGGGTGCAGACGATGTCAAAGTCTCGGGGGAGCGCCGCGAGCATGGCGCGCTTCGGGTACTCTTTGACGCTGAGGACGTCGACGAAGAGCGTGGAGCGCTTGAGGCGCTGGGCGGGCAGGGAGCGGAGGACGGCGCCTGTTTTTCCGAAGTGTTTTTAGTCTTTCGTTTGTTGAGAGCCTCGGCAGCGACACCTCGACCTCGAGAAAAAGCCCCCTCCCGGAAAAAAGAAAGAAAGCTCCTTCTTCGCTTTTTTTCTTTCTTTTTTTCTCTCTCTCTCTCTCTTTGCCCCCTCCTCCCTCACCTGCGGACAGGATCGACGTCGCCAGCACCACCACGTCGGGGTGCCTCTCGCAGAAATCGTCGGCGTCCTGGAAGAACTCGACGCCGATCGCCTCGGCCTCGCTGCGGTAGTCCGTGCGGCTCGTCGCGGAGACTGAGTGGCCGGCCCTGACCAGCCTCGCGGCCAGGAAGCGGCCAAAGGTCCCGAAGCCGACGATGCCGACGGAGAGCGCGTCTGCTTTCGCTGCTTTCGCGGCGGCGCGGGCCTCCGAGTCGAAGGGGAGGGCGGCGTCGAGGGCGCGGGCCGGCCGGGCGGCGCGGCGGCGGGGAGAGGGTCGAGGGGGCGCAGTCGGTAGTGCTCCATGCGGCGGTGAGAGCCGGCGCTTCGAGGCTCTGCTCTGCTGTGCTGCGCCCGCTCGCCTTCCCGTCGTTGCAGCGACGATGACGGGGGGCATCGTTGCCGCTGGTACAACGGCTGCGCGCCTGGCTGGCCTCGCAGCGGCGGCGGCAGCAGCCCTGAAAGAAACAGCCGTTGTCGCCATCTTCTTTGCCGTCGCCGTCGAATCTGTCTTCTTCTTCGTCTTCCGCGCCGGAGCGGGCGCCTTTCTTGCTCGCGTCGTCGCGGGCGGGTACGAAGAGAGGCCTTGTCGACGGAAAGGGAAGAGCAGGTGGTTGTGTGTGTGTGTGAGAGAGAGGGAGAGAGCGTGCCGTTCAGAACAAAAGAGGGCAAGGGGGGGGAGAGGATTTAATGAATGCTCTGTCGGCCTCGAGAGAGAGACGAAAAAAAACATTTTTCTCCTCTAGTTTTTTCCTTCTCTCTGAGGGTCTCACTTTTCATCCCTTCGCGCGCCGAGCCTTGTTCAGGCTCAGCTTTTGCTATTTTTTTTCACTCGCACGTAAGGCATTAGGCAGAGCACTCTCTAGCTGTCACCTTCATCAGAGCCAGATTGAACCGGAGGCTGGGAGAGCTGTGACGCGAGGTCTTTAAGCAAGCGGCGCCGTCAATCGCATCTGCCCCTCTCTTTTCGTTCTTCTTCCTGTATCTTCCAACGCACGATGGCCTCTGTCCTCATCTTCGAGGACATCTTCGAAGTCGGGGTGATTGACCCGGACGGCAAGAAGTTTGACAAAGGTAAGTTGATGCGGAGAGGGAGGAGAAGAGATTGAAGTTCCATCAAAACCCGGCGGCCGTCTCTGCCGTCGTCACCGTCAACCTTCTCCCTCTCCTCTTTTCACTCACCAAACCTGCTACCCCCCCCTCGAAAACCGAAAAACCTCTTCAGTCTCCCGTATCGAGGGCCGCTCAGACCTCTACGAGATGGACCTCACGCTCGACGTCGCCGTCGACGTTTATCCTCTATCGGTCGGAGACAAGCTCTCGCTGGCCTTGGCTCCCACTCTGGCGCTCGATGGCGGGCCGACGGAGCCGTTCTTCGGCGCCGCGGCGCAGGGCGGGCGCGCGTCCTTGGCCGACGCGTACGAGTACGTCGCGCACGGGACCGTGTTCAAGCTGCGGGACGCCGCCGCAGCAGCCCCCGCGGGCGCGGGGGGCGCGGGAGGAGCGAACGCGGGCGCCGGTCGGTGCGAGGCCTTGGTCTCGTTCGGGGGGCTGTTGATGCGCCTCGCGGGCGACGGCGCGAAGCTTGGGGGGCTGCGCGTGGGCGATGGCGTCTACCTGCTGATGAGGAAGGTGCCGTCGGCATGAGTTGAGAGAGAGAGAGAGAGTTTGTTCTTTCTTCCTTATTCTGTTACCCCAAAAAATCGAAAAAAAAGAATCACCGCTCTTCGTCTTCTCCTTCGCTCTCTTCTTCCCCTTCTTCTTCACCTTCTCTCTCTTCTTCTTCCTCTTCTCCTTCTCTCTCTTCTTCTTCTTTCTTCTCTTCCCTCTCCGTTCCATCGGGCGCCTGCGGCAGCGCGTGCTTGGGGAGGCTCATCACGTGAACGGCCTCGGCGGTCCCCACGCAGCCCCAGGGGCTGCCCGCCGAGGCCTTGTCCGTCGCGACGACGACCCGCACCACGCCGCGCACCAAAGGGTCGTCGACCAAGTCGATGCCCTCCGCGGTGCAGAAGGCGCGCTCGCAGGACGACGATCGCGGCAGCGAGAAGGTCCTGCGCCGGTAGCGTTTATCCTCGGGGACGGGCGCGAACTCGAGCCTCTCGGCGTCGAAGCCCGCGACGAAGGCGGCCTCGTCCCTCTGCGAGAGCACGGCGGCGAGCCCGCCCCGCACGGCGAGGCCGCTGTAGTCCTCGAAGAGCGCGTCGCCGGGGAGGTCGAGGACGGCCTCGACGCGCCAGGCGCAGGGGGCGGCGAAGAGCGGGGGGGACGGGGAAGGAGGACGGGAGGGAGCGGAGGAGGAGGACGTGCGGGCGGCGGCGGCGGCGACGGGGCGGGGCCCGCCGGAGCCGCCCCCCGCCGTCCGCGCTCGGGCCGCCGCCGCTGCGGCCGCGGCCCGCTCGCCGCCGACGAGGACGGCCCCGGTCCCCCCGCCCCCCTCCCCCTCCTCCAGCCGCAGCACCAGGATCCTCCCGTGGCCCCTCTCGCGGCCCTCGGCCCCCCCGGCGCAGCGGTTGCCCTCGCAGAGCGCCAGGGCGCGGCCCCTCGACAGGTAGTAGAGGTCCTCCAGGCCCTTGTTCTCGTGCGTGAGCGGGAAGTCGACGGGGCAGGAGCGGAGGAGCCTGGGGAACTCGCCGGCGACGGAGGGGAGGGAGAGCTCGTCGACGACGGCGAACAAAGTGGGGGAGTCGGCGGCCTCCTTGCGCGCCGTCTTCTTCTCCTCCCTCAGCTTCTTCTTGGTGTCCCTGCTCTTCTTCTTCTTCTTCTCTTTGTCGAGGGTGGTGTTGCTCTCAGCGCTGCTGCTGCCCCTGCTGCTGCCGCCCCTGCTGCTGCCGCTGCTATTGCTCCTGTTGCCCGAGGACGGGAAGCCCGGAGGGAACCAAGAGAAGGAGGAGGAGGAGGAGGAGGAGGAGGGGGCGACCGGGGGGAGAGAAACGGCAGCGGTCGCGGGGACCTCCACCGCTTCCCTCAGCGCCAGCACCGTCGCCGCCCGGCCGCCGCCGTCGTCGCGCCACGCCACGCCCTCCCAGTCGCTCTGCGAGCCGCCGCGCTCTCCGAGCAGCTCTCCCGTCTCGGCCAGCGGCGAGTCGAGCGTGCCCAGGGCGTGGGAGTTGTCGAAGACGACGGCGACTGGAGTATGTGTGGAGAGGGGAGGGTGGGTGGGTGAGCGGCCAAAAGCGACGACGACCGACCCGCCTCTTCCTTTTTTCCTCCTTTCCTTCTTCTCACCCTTCCGGGTGAGAAGAAGAAAAAGACATTCTCACCCTTCCCCGTAGGCCCAATTGAGATCCCGCTCGCTTCGAATTGCCTCATGTGCCCCGTCCGGAGGTACATGGCTGCGAACTTCTTGCTGGAGAGGAGCGTGAGCGAAGATTTCTGGTATTCCGGCGAGTCGCAGTCGATTTGTTGCTGCCTTCCTTGTCCTAGGTCCGGGTCGAGCGATGCGCCGACGCCGACGAAAAACGCCACGGCGACGAGGAGGAAAGCTCTCAGCATCGTTCTCTTTCGAGGGAGAGCCACAAGCAGCGCACGACGAGAGCTTTCGCGTCTTGTCCTCGTCGGGAGAGAACGGGAATCAAGATCGCGGCGGTCGTTCCTGGAGGACGAGAGGACTGGAGGTCGAAAAATGATTTCGATTGTTCTTCAAGAAGTTCTGCCAATTCTGTCCGAAACCTTTTATTTTTCCGTCGCCACGTCACGAGGAAAAAAAAGAGGCTCTTTGTTTCCCTCCCCATTTTCCCTCCCTTATTCAGTCTTGAAGAGGGCGCATTTCGATTTACTCCGTCTGTCTACAGACTTTCCCGACACGTAGTGAGACCCACGGATTGAAAAATGCGAGCGACGCCGCTCCGGGCGTGCCGGAATCCAAAGGCTTTGCCGTCATCGACGCCGACGTTCCTCCTCCCCCGATCGACGACGACGACAGCGACATCTCCTTCCGCTTCCACCTGCGCAGCAGTCCCGATCAGGACAGCGCGCGGAGCAGCATGGAAGCAGCACTTCAAGGCAGCCAATCGCGTTCCGACGGCGCAGCAGCTCGCCGCACAGAGAGCGAGAAAGCGACCACCTTTCTTCGCATCTTCCTCCTCTCCCTCGTCGTCGTCGTCGTCGTTGTCAGGCGTCGACCTCTTGCCCGCCGACGAAGAAGCGAGCAGCGAGGACGACGACGCCGGGGACCCGACGAGGACCCTGCCCGTCGCCGACGACCCGGAGGCGCCCGTGGTCTCTCTGGGGGCCCTGCTGCGCTTCGCGGCCCCGACGGCAGCGATCTGGGTCGTGGGTCCGACGCTGGGCCTGATCGACGCCGCCGTCGTCGGCACGCGCTCGGCGGTCGAGCTCGCGGCGCTCGGCCCGGGCACGGTCCTCTGCGACTACGCCTCGTACGTCTTCACGTTCCTGGCCGTGGCCGCCACGAACATGCTGTCGCTGCGGTTTGCCCGCGGCGACGGCGAGGGCGCCAGCGCGGCGCTCAACGACGCGCTCACCGTCTCGCTCTGGCTCGGGCTCGCGCTCGCGGCGGCGACGCTGGCCTCGGCCCCGGGGCTCCTCGACCTGCTGGTGGGCGGCGGCGGCGGCGGCGGCGGCGGCGGGGAGATCGTGGCGCCCGCCCTCTCGTACGTGCGGATCCGGGCCTTCGGCGCGCCCTTCGCGCTCGTGGGCTTCGTCGCGCAGGCCTTCTTCCTGGCGGCGCTCGACGCCAGGACGCCGCTGGCCGCGGCGGCGCTGGCGGGGCTGCTCAACCTGGCCGGCGACGTCCTCCTCGTCTGCGGCCTGGGCTGGGGCATCGCGGGCGCGGCCCTGGCCACCGTCGCGGCGCAGGCGGCGGCGGCGGCCTACCTGCTGGCCGCGCTGCGGAGGCCGCTGCGCGCCGGGACCGCGGGCCCGCCGCCCGACGCCGGCGCGGCCGCCGCGGGCCGCGAGCGCTGGACCCCGCGCGTCGGCTCCCTGGCGCAGCTGGCCTCGAGGGCGCCCTCCCGAGCCGGCGCCAGGGAGCTCTTCGGGTACGCGGGCCCCGTCGTCGCGCTCCTGGCGACCAAGGTCGCCCTCTACTCGGCCTGCGCGGCGCGGGCGGCCCCGGCGGGCGGCGGTGCCCCGGGCGCGGCGGCCCACCACGTCGCCGTCTCGGCCTTCCTCTTCTTCGCGTGCGCCGGTGACGCGGTCTGCGCGGGCGCGCAGAGCTTCCTGCCGCCGGCCATCGGGTCCCCCAGGAGGGCCGCGGCGGTCGGGAGGGGACTGCTGAAGGCCGGCGTCGCCGCCGGGGTCGCCAACGCCGCGCTCGCCGGCGTCGCGCTCTCCGCGGCCGCCCTGCCGGGCGCCTTCACGACGTGCGAGGCGACCCGCGCGGTCCTGGCCTCCGTGGCGCCCGTCGCGGCCGCCACCCTGGGCCTGCACTGTGCGTCGATGGCGACCGAGGGGATGCTCCTGGCCGCGCGCGACCTGAGGTTCCAGACGGCGGCCAACTTCCTCAACGTCGGGCTCTGCCTCTCGAGCCTGTGGCTGCTGACGGCCGCGGGCTCGCCGCTGCTGAGGAGCTCGTCCGCGGCCTTCCCCCTGGTGTCCTCGCTCGGGCTCAGGGCGATCTGGCTCGTCCTGGTGCAGTTCCAGGGGATCAGGCTCCTGCTGAACGGGGTGCGGCTCTGGGGCAGCGGCGACGCGAGCCCGCTGCGCTGGACGCGGCCGCTGAGGGTCGGGGTGGCGTGAACTTGGTTCGACGGCTGTCTCTCGGGCACGAAGGCTCCTCGCCGCGGCCGCGGGCGTCGGGGTCTCTGTCGCGGGTTTTTTGTTGTTGTTGAGAACCCCAACTTTTTTGAAACTATTTTTTCTGTGTGTGAAGTAGTCGTATGGATTCCTTAACCAATCCCCTGGTTCTGTGGATTCTTCTATCCCTTTCGGAGGGTGCTGTTCTGCCCCAAGCAGACGGGGAGAAGCGCGCGGGGGAGAGAGCGTAAGACGGAGAAGCGAGGGAGTTTTTACACCATGGAGGAGGTCGAGGAAAAAAATAAAGCAGAGCGGAGCGGAAATTTGCAACTGAAAAAAAAAGCTAGCCTTCCCATCAATTCAAGCCGCGGGACCCGGAGCCGCGTCTCCGTTAGCTCCTCCTCCTCCCCCCATCCCACCAGCCGCGGCAGCAGCAGCTGCGGCTGCGGCGTTGTTGGCCTTCCGTCGGGCCATCAGCTCCGGGGGCTCGACGACGGGCGACACCTTGTCGATGGCGGTTAGCGCCGCGGGCGCGAGCTGCGAGCAGCGGGCGATGCGGGCCGCGGCGGTCGCCTCGGTGTCCAGCGGGTGGACGTTGCAGTCTGTTTCGTTTTGTTTCGTGCTTTTTTAATTGCTCTCTTGATTGTTGTGAGACAGGAGGGAGAGGCGGGGAGATCTCCGAGAACGGGGGGGGGGGGAGAGAGGAAAGGGCGTCCGAGGGGACGACG
>Ga0315274_10007740_pt1 | contig 15537 bp, 8 predicted proteins | sample YL17G02_20_MG_FD_203700 | JGI IMG/M metagenome (GOLD analysis project Ga0315274, IMG submission 203700) | Sediment microbial communities from Yellowstone Lake, YNP, Wyoming, USA - YL17G02_20 | ecosystem: Environmental > Aquatic > Freshwater > Lake > Sediment | place: USA: Wyoming | collected... | reverse complement strand
GTGGACCTTCCTGGACCTGGCCTCCCTGTTCATGGCGGCCCTCGCGATCTTCCTTTTTCGGAAGGCCGCTTTGCACGAACGGTTCCTGCTCCAGATCAGCTGGCTGGCGGGCGCCGTCCTGGCCGGTTTCATGGGGGTTACCCTCGTGGGCGGGCTTTCTCTTGCCCAATGGGTGATTCTGGCCCTGGCCGCTTTTTTCTGGCACGCTTTTCTCCCCGAGCCGCCTCCCTCGCGCTACTATCTCCGGCCGCTTTATCACAGCGGCTATTGGTACCTGATCGTCCTCTGCGTTCTTGGCAAGACGTGGATGGTTTCCCTCCTCATTGCGGGGCTCTACCTGGCGGGGTATCTCGCGATCAAGTTCCTCATCCGGGACTATGAGCGGGCCTGCGCATCGGGAGCCGCGGTGCCTCAGGAACAAGAGATATCCGGGATGCCGCGTTAGGAAAAGGGGGGGAGGGTCTTGCGAAATACCATACTCCCTCACCAGTCTGTCCGTGTTCGTCCGTGTTTGTCCGTGTCCGTCCATCCCACGCCCTCATAGAACCGGCCAGGGAACCCATATCGCAAGACCCTCAAAAAGAGGGAAGAAAGCGGAAGAAAGATCTTGACGGCGAGCCATCTTGTCATATATAATATATGACAAGTAGGGGCTGGAATGTCCCCCATCGAGTCGCAAAGGCAGCCCGTCATGTTCTTCCGAATCGCTCTCGCATCCGCAACATCCGTCTATCGCCAGGTAGGCGACCAGATAAAAAAGGTGAAGTGGGCGCCCACTCTGCTCAGGCTTCTGATGGTTGCGGGCGTCATCGCCGTTGTGGGCGCGATCGCGGTTCCGGCCTTCCGGGAAAAACAGATCCAAAGAAAGCTTTTGAAAGAGCGAGTTTCGCTCCGAGCGATCAACGGGGCATTGGTCGCGTACGCTATCGAATTGAACGCCGACCCGCCAGATCTTTCATTCTTAACCCGGCCTTTCGCTCTCGACCACCCAGTAAGGTGGCAAGGGGTTGGTCCCATAGTCAGCCAACTAGGTCCCTGGATCAAGGAGATTCCAACGTCCGTTTTTGGAGAAAAGGCGGTCCCGCAATACCATATTGTGGGTAATGATTGGATCTATCTGCTGTGGACGCCCGGGCCGGACGAAGTCTACGACATCGTTTCGTCGGATGAACTGAGAAATGTCGTACTAGATCACTATATGGCCCCGGCGAAACAGTACGACTGGTTCTCCAACCAGGTTTATGACCCCTCCAATGGATTGATTTCTCGAGGCGATATGGTGCAATGGCGAGAGTAGAATACATGCGGTGAAAGGAGTTCGCTATGAAGCCTATCTCTTGGCGGCGCATCGGGGCCACCGTTTTCATCGTGGTGGTCATCACTATCCTGGCGTATCTCGTGTGGGCGCGCCTGAGCGCTCCCCCTCCTTGGCGCCTGGTTCCTCAACCGCGGGATCCTCGGGAACCTATTAAGATTCAAGTCTCAGTCAAAGGAACGGTTCGCGATACGGCGGGCAATCCTGTCCCATACGCTCGGGTGTATCTCCTTCACCATCAAGGCGGAAAAGATAGGATGAGGTGGGTGGATGAGCGCATTGCCGGCGAAGCGGGAGAGTACCATTTTGACAACATCAGTGGCTTCGACGCTCGCCATCCCGGGCGCTGGTACTTCTTCGGGGAACCGTCTTATACGATCATCGCTGAGAAACCAGGATACGGTCTCGGATGTATCCGTATCGTTCCTACAAGAGATTATCCCCTTGCCGACGTCCCGCTTCATTCCGAACACACAATCTCCGGCACGGTCCAGGATGAGAGTGGCATCCCCCTGGTGGGCGCCGGCGTCACCCTCACATCCGCCAAAGCTCCGGATGCAAGTGGCGCCGAGCAAACCATGTATTTCGGCTCATTCTCGCCGTATGGCTATTGGCCGTATGGGAGTAATGGCAGCAAACCGCAAGCCGCCCCTCCGCCGCTTGTCCGTTTCACAGACAAGAACGGCCGATTTGTGTTTCCGGGCCTTCCCTCTGCGACCAATGTAGGGTTCGAGGCGACGATGCCAAGATATTTCCCGGATTATGGCACCAGTCGCAGCATGACGGGAGACGTGACGTTTGCCTTGAAAAGAATACTTGTTCTTAAGGGGCGCCTTATCCGAACCGGAACCGGACTGCCGCTTGCACATACGAATGTGGTTCTGTTAGCGGGACCTGGAGTGGTGCTAAACAGCACATCCACCGACTCGCAGGGATACTTCTTGTTTGACTATCTTCGGGAGGGATCACACGAATTATCCTCCTTTGAGTGCCAACTGACCACGGGAACAATCCACCTGAACAAGGAAAACTCAGGGCGAACGGTCGTCATACAGGCCCATTGATCGAATGAGAAAGGCTCTGTTACATAATCTGTACAGAAACCCACAAGGATAAAGGCAGCCCGTCATGTTCTTCCGCATTGAACTAGCATCCGCAACATCCGTCTATCGCCAGGTAGGCGAGCAGATCAAATACGCCATCGCCACCGGTGCGCTCGCGCCAGGCGACCGGCTGCCGCCCATCCGCGACGTGGCGGCCCAGACCCGCGTCAACCGCAACACCATCGCCAAGGCCTACAGCGAGCTCGAACGCGAAGGCGTCATCTTCTCCCGCCCCGGCCAAGGCTCCTTTGTGGCGGACGGCGGCTCCTCTATCCAGAAACAGCAGCGCGTCCGGATCCTCGAAGGCATCGTCCGCGACCTCTACGTTCAGGCGTTTCACTTTCAGATAACCAACGACGAACTCCGCTCGATTGTCGAGCGGGTTGAAAACCAATTCAGCAGGGAGCAGCAACCATGACAGAGCCGCTTGCCGTTCACGCTGAGAACCTGGGCCACCGCTACAGGAGGAATTGGGCCGTGCGCGGGCTCAACCTCCAGGCGCCGCAAGGGAGAGTTTATGGTTTCCTGGGACTCAACGGCGCAGGGAAATCCACCACGATCCGGATGCTCATGGGCCTGATCCGCCGCCAGGAGGGAACGGCGCGCGTTCTTGGGCTGGACCCCGAGCGCGATCCGGTCCGGCTCAAGCGCCAGGTGGGTTACGTGGCCGAGACGCATAACTTCTACGAATGGATGACCGTGGACGAAATCCTGGGCTTCGCCGCGCACTACCGCCCCGATTGGGACCAGGCTTTCGCCAAGGACCTGCTTCAGCGCTTTGATCTGGAGTTTCACCGCGAGTCGCGGGTCGGCGAGCTCTCCAAGGGCCAGCGCTCCAAGGTCTCGCTCCTGATGTCCCTCGCGTTCCGGCCCAAGCTCCTGATCCTCGACGAGCCAACGAGCGGGCTCGATCCCTCGGCCCGGCGCGAGTTCTTCGAGGGCGTTCTGGCCGGATACCAGGAAGAGGGCGGCACCATCTTCGTTTCGTCGCACCTGGTCAACGAGATCGCGGGAATCGTGGACCACGTCGGCCTGATCCACGAGGGGCGGATGCATTTGGAAATGCCGGTGGAGGAGTTGCGCGCGTCGGTCAAGCGGGTGCGGCTGACCTTCGAGAACGAGGCCCCGGCGGCCGAGATCGCCTGTCCGGGCCTTCTGAAGGCGCGAAAAGACGGCCGCGAGGCGCTCTTGTCGGTGCGTGATTTCGCGCAGAACGAGCGGCAGCTGCGCCAGGTTCTTCAGACCTACAATCCCACCGGTATCGAGGTGGAGGATTTGAATCTGGAGGATATTTTTGTGGAGTTGGTGGGGAAAAGGACCGAGTGCTGAGTGCTGAGTGCTGAGGACTGAGAAGAGAGGACTGAGGGAAGAGATTGCGGATTGGGGATTTCGGATTGCGGATTGGGCGAACCGGCAAGTGTGATGGGCCGAGGCCCATCCTACGAACCGGCGAACTGGCGAACTTGTGAACTGGCGAACCGGCGAACTGGCGAACTAATGAAGGTGGATACTACCATGGCAAGTGTTTCCAACATGCTGGCCCGCCGAATCCCGTGGAGCGCGAGTCCGCTGGGACTGTTGCCCCGGAGCGTGTTCTGGAAGGAGATGCGCCAGCTGCGCGGGCTTTTCTGGGGCGTGCTGGCCTTGCAGTGCCTGGGATATCTTCTTCTGCTGGTTCCCGCGCTGAATCCCTTTCTCGTCAACACCGCCCATACGATGAGGGACAAGGGGGACATTGAGCGGTTGCTTGTCACTCGGATCCCCCTCACCGTGTTCCTGGGAGGGGCGGCGTTTCTGTTCGCCCCGCTCGGCGCCCTCTTCTTCTCGACGGAGCAGGAAGACAACACAGGGGCGTTTCTGTTCCGCCTGCCCGTTTCGAGAAGGCGCCTTTTCTGGAGCAAAGTGTCGGCGGCGCTGGCGATTTGGGGCGCGATGGTGATTGCTTCTTTCCTTTTGTTTCAGATCCTTCGCATTTCGTGGCCGGCACTCGTGGTTCTCGCCACCCGGCTCTCGCCCTATGCCGGCGCCAGGACGGGGCAACTCGCCGTTTTCGTGTCGCCGGACCCGGGCGGCGCCAGTGTGCTGTGGTACGCGGTGGCAGGCTTCCTGGCCTACTCGTTCTGCGCTTTCTTCTCCATGCGGTTTGCCAATCCCCTTGTGGCGTTCCTGGCCGGCGTGTCCGTCTTTGTCGCGACTCAGATGGTGTTGATGGTTCTTTTACGTTGGTTCTTGCTCGGATCGCCAATACCAACCGCCTATCTAAGGCGCCTGGGGCCGGGCTCGGAGCCTTCACTTCTTGCCGCAATGAATGTCCCCCTTTGCCTGGTGGTGGGGCGGGCGTTCTGGCGCCGGTTCAGCCGAATGGAAGAGCCTGTCCGGACGGGCGCGGAAGGCGCGGACTCCTTTTGGCGGCTTCGGATATCGGGAAGGAACGCCGTCTCACTGGGCGCGGCGGGCAGGAGAACGAAGGTCGTTTTCTGGGGTTGCTTTGCGGTACTGGCAATGGTTTCGTTCTTTTTCCCCTATTTCCGCGAGCCGCTTCTCCTTCTGTTGCCGGTTATTGGCATCGTGAGCGGCATTACCCTTTTCAGCCGCCCCGAAAGGGACGGGGCGGGGTTCTTTCTGCACTTCCTTCCCATCAGCCGGAACCGGCTTTTCCTCCAGCGCGTTGGCGCCAATCTTGCGCTGAACCTGCTCTTCACGGCCGGGGTCTTTGCGCTCATTCTGATGCGCGACAGAGGACTACATGGGCTTTTTGGAATCACCGAAGGATATGGTTCTAGCGACCCGGATACCGCGAAGGACTGGAGTTTTCTGACTGGCTTTCCACTCGCCCAGTTCGCCGGTTTCCTGATCGGGGCCATGATCTGCCCTTTGACGCGGACCTACCTGACCGCGTTCGTCGAGTCGCTTATCCTCACGAGTCTGATCACACTCCCCACCGTGGCTATGTGGACGCTCGATCTGCCGTTTTTCCTCTATGCGGTTGCGCTGATCCTCGGGTTTCTTCTCTTCCTGGCCTGGTGGAACTTCGCCCTCAGCCGGGCAATGGAGCCCGGCGTGCGCAAGGGATGGCGGTTGGTCCTGTTTGGCGGGGCGGGGGTTGTTTGGGCGCTTCTGGTGAACCTGATTGACCCGCTCGATCTGCTCTACCTGATCGGGATAGACGTGTACGGATGGCTGTAGAGAAATGACGAATGCAGAATGATGAATGACGAATGCAGAATGATGAATGACGAATACAGAATGATGAATGACGAATGCAGAATCGTGAATGCAAAGAAATGACTCCCCAAGGGGGTGTCTATCAACGTGTTTCATTGAGGAATCCTGTTTACATGAATTCAACATTCATCATTCATCATTCTGCATTTCTTTGTGGCGAACTCTTGAAAAGGATATTCCCATGCGGCTCTTGACCTTTTCTCTACTCTTGCTTCTTCTTCTCGCGGCGGGGTGCGATTACTCCGTGCCCGAAAGCGAGAAGAAACTGATTGCCGAGCGGCTGGATCAGTACAGCCTCCAGAAGTATGGTCCGCCCAATGGAGAAACGTACGGGGACTATTTCGAGGAACCCAGTCCCGGGCAGACTCTCACGCCGGGGTCCCAAGCAGGAGCCCGTCCGACCGCGCAACAAAAAGAGGGGTTCTTCAAGTCCGACAAGCCGCCCGTCCTCTGGTATGATGCGTACGGGAATTCAATGTTTTCGTCGTCGGAGACTTCCTTCACTCTGGATCAACAGACAAGGCTGCGGGACTATTTCGAGAAAAACGACGCGATCCTGCGCAAGATAGATGACGTGCTCAAAGGTGGCAGGGCCTATCAGTCTCTGGCCGCGGTGATCAAGGAGAAAACCGTCCGCGGCGATTGGTTGTCCTTTCAGAGATTCGCACAAACGCTTCGGCTGCGCGGGAACTGGGCGCTTTCACAAGGAAAACTTGACGAAGCCGTGGAGTGGTATGATCGCGCGGCCCGCTTCGGTGTTGCGCTCGGGGTGGGCAGGACCGTGATCCAGGATCTCATCGCCGTTGCTTGCCAACATATCGCAATGGCTGGATACCAATCGCTTGTCTGGTCCAATGCCCCGCCCCAAACAATCCGCAAGGCGCTGGACCGGCTGAACGCACTGGAGAACGAGATCACAAAAGACAGTTTGGATGACGCGCTGGCTTTTGATTCTCTCCAGGCAATCGCATCGGCTCCTGAGCCAAGAAAGATCCGGTTTTTCAGCGCTCGGACAATAAGGAGGTGGCTGAATAGCGCGCAATATAAATATATGCCCTTGTACGATCAGGACACACTCAACACCAAGCTGGCTCAAATCCGGCACCGCAAGTATTTCACGCGGGCCGACGAGAAAAAGGCGTGGAACCAGCTTCGTTTCTTCCAGATTACACATGCCCCCGCCTTGCGCAAACGCATCAAGGAATGCGCCGCCCAGGAGCCCGCGTTTTTCCGGAATAAGCTGTTCTCTCCTCAAGAACTCCGAAACCTGTCTCCGGCCTTGTTGTTCGTCATGTCGCCTTACAGGAGGGGCGACCTCGACGCGGGAACGCGGTCGGCGATGGCTCGCCAGTACTACCAGGAGACCCGGCTGGCGTTTGCGGCGCGGCTCTATCGAGCGGAAAAAGGGCACGATCCGAATTCGCTGTCGGACCTGGTTCCGGACTATCTTCCGCACCTTCCCAAGAGCGAATTCGCAAAAGAAAACAAGACGTCCAGCACCGTTCCAACAGTCCGCCCGGCCGACGCAACCCTTCCAGCCGCCGCGACTCTTCCCGCCGCCGTTCCAACAGTCCGCCCGGCCGCCGCAACCCTTCCAGCCGCCGCGCCCGGCCTTCCCGCCCCACCCGCCCCAACGCCGGCACTTCCCGCCGTTCCCCTGGAGCCGAGCGGTTTCGCCCTCTGCCGGATCGAGGATACGCCCTTCTGGGTGAGCGCGCTTATCGCTCGAACCGGCCTCGGGATGATGAACAATCGAACTGATGCGGTGGTAACGGTGTTTCCCGGAACAACCGGATTGTCCGTGCGGGTCGAAAAACGCGAGGCGCCCCGTGCCCGCCTAGGTCTCGGCATGTCTCCGGGGATGCCTTCCGGGCCGTATCCCGGCGTGTATCCGGGGGCGCCTTCCCGCGCGCTTCCCGATGTGTCTGGCGGGCGAGGCTCTACAACCACGATGCCTGTGAACCAGAATCCCGGCACCGGAAACCCGGCCAGCGCCGGTGAGAGGATTGAGGATCTCGTGGAGCGTTTCCGGGCGGTGCTGCTGGGCAATACGTCTTTGGTGCGCAGCATCGAAACCGTGCGGGTTAAGGGAGGGGCGAAAGGAGATGAACTCAGCGAGGACGGGTATGTGCTGAAGGTGTACTTGAAAGAGGACCTGCATCCGCTCGCCGTGGTTTCGGCGGGTCCCAGCGGCGAGCCCGTCACCAACCCGCCCGTGGTGTATGACCCCACCAACGGCACGCGCAGCGGCGGGGCGATTATCACACCCGCGGGATTTTGAGCAGAGGGACAGGAGTAAAGAAACGTTTTTTACCACGGAATACACGGAACACACGGAATACACGGAACACACGGAATACACGGAACACACGGAAGTTCCGTAGGGTGCCGGCAAGCGAAGCGCGCGGCACCATTTTCGCGCCTATCATGCGATTACGGTGCGGCGCGCTTCGCTTGCCGGCACCCTACAACAAGCGCCTTTTGGTACACGGGTCAACCGCTACAACAAGTGCCTTTTGGTACACGGGTCAACCGCGATGGGCCAAGGCCCATCCTACGGGCAAACCGGCAAACCGGCGAACCGGCGAACGGGCGAACCATGATGGGCCAAGGCCCATCCTACGGGTGAACCGGCGAACCCGGCGAACCGGCGAACGGGCGAACGGGCGAACCATGATGGGCCAAGGCCCATCCTACGGGCGAACCGGCGAACCTGGCGAACTGGCGAACGGGCGAACCATGATGGGCCAAGGCCCATCCTACGGGTGAACCGGCGAACCGGCGAACCATGATGGGCCAAGGCCCATCCTACGGGTGAACCTGGCGGAGTGGCGGACTGGCGGAGTGGCGGACTGGCGGAGTGGCGGACTTTTTTCTCAGGACGTCAGCCGGAAATCTATTTCCCGGGGCGGCGGGCACTCGCGGCGCGCGCGGGCCTTCAGTGCGTCGTCTATCGGGATACCCTCGCGAGCGGAGATCAGGCGCTCCTGGATCGAGAACCAAAGTTCGCTCAGGAGCACTTCCCCTTCCCGGACCACCGCCAGTTCAATGCCGCTCGTGAGAATATCCCTGGCGCGTTCGTACTCGCCTTTCTGGTTCCATGCGAAGGCTTCGGCAAGGCGCACTCGCCCCATCCCGCGCTGCTCTTCGGTTAGTTGAGGAAGGAGGGCCAGGAGTTTGTCGGCCTGTCCGGCGTCCACGACGGCGCGGCAGAGTTCCACCAGGAGCGGCGCGCTGCCGGACGCGTGGCGCCAGGCCTCGGACAGGAGTTCGGCCGCCCGCGCAACTTCGCCGCGCCGTTTGGCGTGCACGGCCAGGTTGCGAAGCGCACACGCCGATACGCGTTTGTTCAGAGACTCCTGCCAGGCCTCCCGCGCTCCATCGAAGTCGTCCGCGTAGTAGCGCATCACCCCCAGGTGCAGATGGGAAAACCAGTGATCGCCCCGGCCCTCGCGCACGGACTTTTCCAGGCGCTCCCGCCATTCCGGTTGCACCATCCAACCCCCTGACGGGCCGTCGGGATCGGCCTCGGGCAGGGCGCCCTTTTCGAGGAGCTGGAGCCACGGGGCCTGGTCCGGGCCAAGGGTCGGGTCGTCAAAGACAAGCGCTTGGGAACAGAAGGGCTTGAGGCCATCGGCCCGGCGGCGCCTGTTCTCCAAAGCGCCCCATCCGGCGCCGCGCTGGATGATCTCGGCGGGCGTCCGGCCGGCCATCGCCGCCGTGTTCCTGAGCATGGATTCCAGAGTATCCAGCGGGACGTCGCGATCCAGGTGCTTCTGCACCTCGCCCCATGCCGCCCGCCAATCCGGTCCATGCGCGAGGCGCGGGTCCGCCTGCATCAGGCCATAAGACTCGAGCCAGCTCCATTCCGCGCCGGCGGGCATGGGCATGCACTCCATCTGGGTGCGGCAGATCCCGCCCTGGATCTCGACGTAGGCGCTGCCCGGTTCCGAGAGGAATTCCTGCCAGCGCCGGCCTCCCGGGTTCATGCCCCACACGAACAGTTTGCGGCCTTTGAGGCGGTCCGTGGAAGCGTGAATGAGACCGCGGCCCTCGGCGTCGAGCGCGGCTTCCCAGGGGCGCTGCCCGTCGGGGACCGTGTAGAAGAAATCGCAGGCATCGGCCACATTTGTGGGATAGCTCACGTTCACGCCATTCGTGACGGGGATGGAAACGTTGCCGTTTTGGTTCTTAAAACCCGAGGTGAAAGCCGATTGGGCGGGCACGAGCACGCGCGTGCCCGGCGTTTCGTCCACGGCGATATTCGACCACCAATACATGGGAACTTCATGGTCGTGAGGATTCACGATGCGCACGCGCACAAACAAAGAGGAGGACCCATCGGGCAGGAAGAGATCAATCTGGAACGGCACCCCGCGAATGCGATCCCACTCATAGAGCCGGAGAACGGGCGTGGCGTCGTCGAGCCGCAAGCGGGCGGCGAAAAGGGGTGAACAAGTGAAGGGCGAATGGCCGATCATGCCGCAGTTCCATTCCACGCCGCCCGAGAACCAGGCGTTCCGGATGGCGAGATTCGCGGGTTGGAACACGGGATTTCGGTGCAGGAGTTCTCGTTGCGCGGGCTTGTGATACAGGGACCAGAGCCGGCCGCCGAGCTCCGGAAGGACCGTGGCGCGCAGGATCTCGTTTTCGAGGACGGCAACCCGGAACTTGCGGGGTTTCCGGTCCCGGGTGTATTGATCGAGGACGCGATAGGGAAGACAGCCCTGGACCAGCCCGTAGCCGAAGTAGCGAGTCTGTTCGGGGGTGACGTTGCCGCCCCAGTTATCGGGGAAGGGTACGGGAGCGGATTCGGGCAGATCGGGAAAGGGATTGCAGGGTCCGAGATCCGCCGCCGGCATTTCGAGATGTTCCAGACACAGTTCGCTCATAACGGGACTCCTCCATGCGCCACGCCGAATCGGGCCCGCCGGCCTGTTTCCGGGAAAGAACAGACCGGCGCCCGCGGGGCGGGCACGATCCTACTCAACACGAGTGAAAACGGAAAAACAACGGAAATTTCTGGAAACAGCGCGAAACGGGCGCATCTTGACGGAGCTACCAAATCCAAGCGCTGGATAAAGTAGCGCGGGCGTCTCGCCTGCGAACCTGTTCGTAGTGCGGGCTTTAGCCTGTCTTGCGAGGCGAGCATCCCGCCGTTGCGAATCGCCGCCGCGAGCCAGGTCTGAAAACATGGCAGGCGAGACGCCCGCCCTACTTTACCGCCCCGCTTTTCTTTGCCTGCGTAGCTTCATCAAGATGCGCCCGCGCGAAACAGCGCGAAACAGCGTCTTCGGCGGAATGTCCGCGAACGGATTGGCGCGAACGGATTGGGTTGACCACAAGGAAGCGGTGTAGTATTCATACCGTGGGGCGCCGCGCGTCCCGGGCGCTCGAGCGGGAAGGAGACGCAATGATCGGGATCTCGAAACTCTATTGCGGAACGGTGGAGCCTTCCGACGCGCTGCGGTACGGGCGCAAGTCCAGGGATTTGCCTTCGCACTTGCTGCAATTCTCGGGGGACAAGAAGCCCGTGGTGGTCTGGAACTGCACGCGGCGCTGCAACCTGAAATGCGTCCACTGCTATTCGCGGTCGGAAAACATAGCTTACGGCGGCGAGCTGAGCACCGAAGAGGGGAAAGGCCTCATCGCCGATCTCGCGCGTTTTGGCGCGCCGGTGATTCTGTTCTCAGGCGGCGAGCCGCTGATGCGGCCGGACCTCCTCGAACTGGCGCGGTACGCCACGGCGGCGGGGCTGCGCGCGGTGATCTCGACGAACGGCACGCTTATCTCGCGGGAACGCGCCGGCGAACTCAAGGAAGCGGATCTGTCCTACGTGGGAGTGAGCCTGGACGGGCTGCGCGAGACGCACGACCGGTTTCGCGGCCACCGCGGGGCTTTCGACGAAGCGCTCGCGGGGATTCGGAACTGCCGCGAGGCGGGGATGAAGGTCGGGCTGCGTTTCACGATCAACAAGCGCAACGCCGCGGATATTGACGGGATATTCGACCTGATCGAGCGTGAGGACATTCCCCGGATCTGCTTCTACCACCTTGTTTACGCGGGCCGGGGGAGCAAGCTGGTTGCCGAGGACCTCTCGCACGAGGAGACGAGGCGGGTCGTGGACCTCATCATCGTCCGGACAAAGGACCTGCACGATCGCGGCAAACCCAAGGAAGTTCTCACGGTGGACAACCACGCCGACGGGGTCTATCTGTACCTCCGCCTCCTGAAGGAGAACCCCGACCGGGCCAGGAAGGCGCTCGAACTCCTGCGGATGAACGAGGGGAACAGCTCGGGCAAGGGGATCGGGTGCGTGAGTTGGGACGGGGAGGTTTACGCGGACCAGTTCTGGCGGCACCGGTCCTTTGGAAACGTGCGCCAGCGGCCCTTCAGCGAGATCTGGAGCGACTTGGGCAATCCGCTCATGAGGCAGCTGAAGGAGAAGAAGCTGCACGTCAAGGGGCGCTGCGGCAAATGCACCTGGCTGGATATCTGCGCGGGCAATTTCCGCGTGCGGGCCGAGGCCGTCACCGACGACCTCTGGGCGCCCGATCCGGCGTGTTACCTGACCGACGAGGAAATCGGGGTTCAAGAGGCCGGGGAGTAGGATTTCCAGACGGGGCTCATGCGCGTCGAGGACTTGGGCCACGGCGAAGTGGCGGAAACCACGCCGCTATTCGCTCGCGATCCCGGGGATTTCCCACTTCCCCTTTGATCTGAGGATTCCTGCCGTTTCAGGCTTCCACGAGGGCCAAACTGTTACCTCATGGATGTCCCCGATTGAATACATACCAAGGCGAAAGGAAAGCCCCTGGTTTTCCCTGACCAACACTTCTCATGCACGTCCGCTTCAGGGATACATCCGCCAATCCTCAGCGCGGGATGGTGTCCTTGTGACGGTGAAGTACGCGCTCCAGGCGTGAACGAGCGGGGCGCCATCGCGCAGCAGACGAATCTGGTAATCGCCCGCCGGAGGCAGGTATCCCGGCAGTTGGACGATTTCCTGGCCGTCCCCGTTCTCCAGGGGAACTCGGGCCAACTCCATTATGATGGCGCCGGCCTTTCGCAGCTGAATGATGAGCGTCCCCGTCGTCGGAAAGTCAGAGCAGGTCCAGGCGACGGGCATGTAGGCCCGTCGCGGCCAGGCCGTGCCTGGGCCAGGTGTCGTGATCTTGATGCTGGGCGGGTTGACCGCGAAGTGGGCGACGATGGTCATATCCGAGGTTACGTGGGTGACGGTCAAAGGATTGTCGGTGCTGCTGACGCCTCCCGACCAGTTAACAAAATGATACCCAATTGGCGCTACGGCCGTGACCGGCGTGCAATCCGCTCCCCACGCCACCTCCTGCGTGGTGTCGCCCAGGAAAGACGCGCCGGGCGTGCCGTCGGTCTGGAAGACAACCCGCCACATGTAGAAGGCAGGGAAGGCGAGCCCTATGGGGACAACTTCGGGGAGTTGTGGGGGTGGGGGGTCAGGGATGTTCACAACGCTCAGGGTTGTCAGTTCGGTATTGGTGAGGAGGTCCACGACGGCCAATTGGTTGATCGCACCCCAGTCGCTCATATTCGACACGTAGAGATAGCGCCCGGAGGAATCAATCGCCATGGTATCCACCCCGAATAGCTGACTGTTGAACTGAAACCCAGACAGAGGGATGATGACGCCGGCGTGGGATACATCGCCAGGGCCGTTGACGTTCAGCACGTGGATCTCATTGCTGATCTCCAGGGTCGGCGAAGTCTTGCGGACGGCGTAGTAGTAGGCTTTGTCGCCAGTAGGGCGGGAAAAGGCAACCGATTGTCCCCCCACGACCTCCAGGGGCAGCGGCACCTCTCCCCGCAGCGTCACGGTGCCGGGCGCGTCCACGCTCAGGATAACGGGATTCCCTCCGAAGAGGGTGGGCGAAGTGGAAGAGGCGTTCGCGACAATGGCGGTCTTTCCGTCGGGCGAGAACTCGACGTTGACCGGGCGGTAGTGATCCAGATCCAGGGGGCCGGTATACTGGAGAGTTCCCGCCGCGGGATTCAGAAGAAAGGCGTTTACCTTCTTCAAGAAATAGTCCACCGTGAGCACCGTCCGGCCGTCCGCCGCCACGGCCACAGCCTGATGGTAAACACCCGACGTGACAAGATCCTGGGTGAGGGTGCGCGAAGGCACATCAATCACGGCGATGTGCTCGCTCCCTCCGCCGTCGGTGACCAAAGCACGTTTTCCATCGGGCGTGAGGGCGATGTCTTCCGCAAAAAAGCTCAAGGTGATGGACGTGGGATCGAGTTTGGGATCGCCGGGATTGGAGAGATCCACAAATGAGATTACTTTGCCATAGAAATTGCTCACAAGCGCCGTCTTGCCGTCGGGGGTCATGGCGGCGTCAAGCAGAGCGTGATCCGAACCGCTCGTGATCTCATCACCGAAGTATGGCCCATAGAACGTGTTGGTGAGGGGATCCAGCAGCGTGAGGCCCTGGCTGGTGAGATTAACCACCCCCACCTGGCCGGTATATGCGGCCCAAGGCTCAAAGTGGGCGACAAATGTCATGGGTTCCGTCACGTTGGGGACGATCAGCTTATTCCGGAAGGCGTAATCCGCGCCATCCCGCGTCCATTTGAGGAAACGATAGCCTGGCGCGATGGCCGTGACCGGCCGGCAATCCGTACCCCATGGTATTATCTGAGTCGGATCGCCCAGGAAGGACGCCCCCGGCGTGCCGTCAGTCTCGAAGAGCACCTGGGACACGTCAAAGGCTGGGAAAGCGAGGCCCACGGGGACGACCTTTGGGTAGTCTGGGGGTGGGGGGTCTGGGATGTTCACAACGCTCAGGGTTGTCAGTTCGGTATTGGTTTGGAGGTCCACGACGGATAGTTGGTTGCGCGCACCAGAGAGTGTCATATTCGACACATAGAGATAGCGTCCCGAGGGGTCAATCGCCAGAGAATCCACACCGAACAACTGGGAGCCACCTTTGAAGTCGGACAGAGGGATAATGACGCCGGCGTGGGACACGTCACCGGGGCCATTAACATTGAGCACGTGGATTTCATTATCCACCACTTCCATGCTTGGGGAGGTGATGCGCACGGCATAGTAGTAAGCTTTATCGCCTGTGCGGCGGGAAAAGACCACCGACTGCGCCCGCTGGACGTCCAAGGGCAGCGGCACGTCCCCTCGCAGCGTCAGCGTGCCGGGCGCGTCCACGCTCAGGACAACGGGATTCCCCCCCAGGAGGGTGGGTGAAGTGGTGCTTGCGTTCACGACAATAGCGGTCTTTCCGTCGGGCGAGAACTCGACGTTGACCGGATTGAAGTGATCCAAGTCAAGCGGGCCGGTGTGTGTTACCGTTCCTGCCGTGGGATCCAGAAGGAAGGCGTTCACCTCTCCCCCAAAGTAATCCACCGTCAGCACGGTTCTGCCGTCCGGCCCCACTGCCACGGCATTAGAGTAAACACCCGATGTGACAAGATCCTGGGTCACTGTGCGCGAAGGCACATCAATCACGGCGATGTGCTCGGTGAATCCGCCATCCGTGACCAGGGCGTATTTCCCGTCGGGCGTGATGGCGATGTCCTCCGCAAAGAAGCTCAGGATGACGTGGTTGGGATCGAGTTTGGGGTCGCCGGGATCCGAAAGATCAACGAAAGAGATGCGACTGTTGCCGAAATTGCTGACGAGGGCCGTTTTGCCATCGGACGTCATGACCGCGTCATACAGAACGGAGTCCGAGTGAGTTGTGATCTCATCCTTGAAGTAGGGACCGTAGAATGAGTTGGTGAGGGGATCCAGCAACTGGAGTCCCTGGCTGCTCAGATTGACCACCGCCACCTGGCCGGTGTATCCGGCCCATGTCCCAAAGTGCGCCACAAACGTCATGGCCTTTGTCACATTGGTGACGA
>Ga0315274_10007739_pt1 | contig 15537 bp, 16 predicted proteins | sample YL17G02_20_MG_FD_203700 | JGI IMG/M metagenome (GOLD analysis project Ga0315274, IMG submission 203700) | Sediment microbial communities from Yellowstone Lake, YNP, Wyoming, USA - YL17G02_20 | ecosystem: Environmental > Aquatic > Freshwater > Lake > Sediment | place: USA: Wyoming | collected... | reverse complement strand
CCTTCGAGGAAGCCCGCGCACAGATCAAGAGAGCCTTGTCGGCGGGCGTTGATGTGACGCACCTGGACTCCCACATGGGTACTCTCCAATACGATGCTCGGTACATGGAGGTCTATCTGCGGCTGGCGACAGAATTCGACCTGCCCGTCCGCATGGCGTCGCAGGCCACCCTTGAGCAGTTCAAACAGCCCGGCTTGCGGGCCAGGTTTGCCGGCCAGGGCATTCTGTTTCCCGACTACTTCGTCTATGATGAACTCCGGGACGAGCCGAGCGACGTGAAGGGATTCTGGCTCGGGATCCTCAAAAACCTGAAGCCGGGCGTAACCGAACTCTACATCCACGCGGCCAAACCGACAGAGGAACTCCAAGCGATCACGGGTAGCTGGCGCACACGAGCCGCCGAGTTTGAAACCTTCACAACCGAACCGCAAGTGCGCCAGGTCCTCGAAACGGAAAAGATCATCCGCATTGGTTATCGGCCGTTACGGGATCTGCAACGGAAGCTGCGCAAACACCGTGACTAAACAGCAGGAGTCTGCGCCGGCGACGCGCCAGAGTTCCTGGCCCGTCAGCGGATCATGGCTGGTCATCAGGCTCTGTCCACAGACGACGAGTTCAGGGCGCCGTATTGTCTGCTGCATTGTCCGCTTGCCAGACCGGAGATCTTGCGGGATCTTCGGCCAGCCGTATGACGAACCCTGACGTTGCAGCGCCCCGCCCGCCCGGCGGCTTCACACTGATTGAATTGCTGGTGGTGATCGCCATCATCGCGATCCTGGCCAGCATGCTCCTTCCTGCCCTTGCCAAGGCCAAAGCCAAGGCCCACAGCATTGCGTGTATCAACAACGAGAAACAACTGTGCATAGCAGCTATGGTCTATAGCACCGACTTCAACGATGCCTGGCCGCTGAACAACGAGGGCGACCCGGGGCTGGACCTCGCCAACCCGCCTGCTGGCTACCAACCCAAAGTCTGGGTCGAGGGGCGGGAGGGCTCCAACCTCGTGGACGAGCAGGATGCCGTCGGGATGATCTCGGAAAAGGTCTCCCTGCTGGCTCCCTACGTGAAGGAAAAGGGCAGCTTCCGGTGCCCGGGCGACAAGAAGTTGCGACGGGTGGGCAACCTGATGATCCGCTGGCCGCGCAGCTATGGCATGAACGCTTACGTCGCCTGGAACAAGACCCCCTACAACAACATGCCCGACGAGAAAAGATACCTCGTGTTCCGCAAGACCTCCGCGGCGGAGGGGGGCTCCCAGATCTTCATGTTCGGGGAGATCCACCCCGACAGCATTTGCCGGCCGATGTTCGGCATCAATATGGACTCGCAGAATATCTACCATGTCCCCGGCAACTACCATGACCGGGTGTCGAACTTCGGGTACCTCGACGGGCATGCCCAGGCCAGGCGGTGGAAGGACGAGCGGTTCAACAATCCCCGACCAGCCCCGCCCAACTGGCATGATCACTTGGGCATCAACGTCCCGGCATCGGGCCGCGACGATCACGCCTGGCTGAAGTCGGTGACCACCGTCCCTCACTAGGCCCGCCGGCCCTGATTTGTCATGGTCGAATCAGCGGCCATGATGAAGCACTCCACCTCATTGTCTCATCTCGCCGCGGCCCTCGCGGCGCCGGCAACACCCGGAAATCAGTACGCCGCCACGACCCCGGCCCTGTCCAAACCCAGGGACTTGATGGCTTCGCGCGCCTTGGCCAGCATGAGCCCGGCTTCGCTGGCGACGGCAATCATCTGGAAACCTTCGGCGCGCCGACGCGCTGCCGCTTCAGCGTCCGCCACGTGGATGCCCGAGGCGACACCGTATTTCTTACCCACTTCGCGGAGGTGCTTGAGGGCCCCCACAAATTCCGGGTCGTCACTTTCAAACACCGGGGCGCGCCCCATGGACTGGGTCAGGTCGTTCGGCCCGATGAAGAATGCGTCCACGCCCGGAACGCTTAGAATCGCCTCCGCGTTTTCGATGGCGCGGACATGCTCCATCATCACCACCACCAGGATTTCGTCATTGGCCCGCGCGTAGTACGTGGCCGGGTCAGTGTCGAAGCTGACGGCGTGGAGTTGGCCTCCCACCGAGCGCTCGCCCAGGGGACGATACCGGGCTGCCGCAACCACAGCCTCGGCTTCGGCGCGCGAGTTCACCATCGGCACAATGACGCCCCAAGCCCCGTTGTCGAGCACCCGCTTGATGTTTTCCGCGCTGCCCCAGGGGACGCGAACCAAGGGGACCGTTCCACCGGCCGCGATGCTGACAAAGCTCTGCGCGGCGGTCTCAAGATTGATCGGGGCGTGTTCAAGTTCCACCGTCAGCCAGTCAAAACCAACCCGGCCCATCAACCGCGCGGCGAGGGGATCCGGGAGCACCAGCCAGGTGCCGATACTGGGCTCGCCGCGCTTTAGTTTGGCACGAACAACGTTGGTTTTCATAAAATCATCGCAGCGCCGCCCGGAGAGTGCCGCACTGGAAAACCTCCGGGTTGACGACATGCCGGGGCTGTTTACCCTGCATGAGATCCAGGATGGCCTGAGCCGCACACACACTGACCCGCGCTCCCGTTTCATAACCGAATGACGCCTGGTGCGGCGAGAGCAGGAGGTTGGGTGTTTGGCGGAATGGATGCTCGGCCGGCAACGGTTCCTGCACGAACGTGTCCAGCGCCGCACCCGCGATCCAACCGTCCCGCAACGCCAGAGCCAGAGCCGCTTCGTCGATCAAGGCGCCGCGTGCCGTGTTGAGCAGGCAGGCGGTCGCTTTCATACGTCGCAGTTGCGGCATGCCAATCAGGCCCCGGCTTTGCGGCGTCAAGGCGGCGTGCAGGGTCACGAAGTCACTCGCCTCGAGCAACACGTCGAGCGACACGAATTTTAGCCCATACTGTTCGGCCTGGAGGCAAGGCGCCACGTCGTATCCCAACACGCCCATGTTGAAGCCGCGTGCCCGCCGAGCCACCGCCTGGCCAATCCGGCCGCAGCCAACAATGCCCAGTGTCTTGCCCGCCACGTCGTGTCCCCAAACGTGTTTCCACACCCCTTGGCGCATCGCACAATCCGCCAGAGGGATCCCGCGTGCCAGGCTCAGCAGCAAGGCAAATGCGTAGTCGGCTACCGTTTCATCAAGCAGGCCGGGCGTGTACGCAACCACGATCCCCTGCCGCGTCGCCGCGTTGACATCGATCGAATCGTAACCGACGCCCCACCGGGAAAGGATCTTGAGCCGACCCGCCTCCGGTGACGAGAGGATCGCCAGGGAGTAATCATCGGCACTGGCGAGAATAGCGTCGATGCCGGCCAGCAAGGGCCGCAGTTCTTCGGCTCTGAGCGCCCCCGGCTTGGGCGAGACGGTGACGACGCAGCCGTTGCATCGTAACAGCTCCACCGCCGGCTCGCCGACTTCACTGACGGCGCGGGCGGTGATCAGGACATTCCAGGACACAGGCCGGGAGTGTAGTCAATGGGCCTGAGCGCGCAAGCCTGGCGCGGCCGAGGCGCGGGAGGCCTGTCTGGCTTGGCTGGCAGGAGCCTGCGGCGCCGGTCACCGGCACGCGGCGCCGGATTTGCGGGCCAGACGCCCATACTCGAGACAATTGAGGTGTTCGATGTGGCGCCACCAGGAACACCAGTCAGCAAATCCCCGCAGACGACAATACTCCTTCAAAAAGCGCGCCCGGCCGGTGCGTGAAATCCTCGAGGAAAGCAGCGCCTTTCGCGAGAACCGCGCCAGGTCATCCAGGGCTCGACGCGGCGGCACTACACGGAGGTAACGCATCGTGTCCAAATCGACGAAGAGGAGTCGGTCGCCTTGATCGAACAAGACATTTGTGGGATTCAGGTCTCTATGAATGAATCCTTCATCATGAAGCCGCGCTACAAGTGCGGCCACATTTCGAGCGGCTTCAATTCGATCTGCCTGGCATTGGTCCAGGATACTCGCCTCCTGAATGGTCTCCGTCACCAGATAACTTCGGAGCAACACTCGCGCACAGCGTTTATTCGCGACTGCAAGCGCACGCGGCGTCAAAATGCCAACCTGTTCCAAATGACGCGCCAGACAGAAGGCACGTTGCGCAGGGGCAATTCGAAAGATGCTTTTGAGCATTTTGCCCGGGCTCGCACAGTTATAGCGTTTGAGGAACAAGTTGGAAACGCGGGCAACACTGGTTGAAGGCCGGTCACCCGCCGGCAGACTCGCCAGGTCCTGGAGGCAGCGATCAGGATTCTCAAGCAACTTACGGAGATTGTCGTCCAGAGACGCGCATCGGACCCACCAGTTGAATCCGCCGGCTTTCAGGTGCTGGAACTCGTGGTCATGCCGGAGTGAGCGCGTTGAGTTCGCAAACACGCAGGCACTGTAAAGGCCGTCGTGTTTGACTGTCAACACCGGGCGGTTCGAGACACGCAGCGGCGCGAGGCGCATCAAGTGCGGACCGCAAACTCGCGCGGCGGAAGTTTCCTGGCGTGCCGATCGAGAGCGACTGGATTTATCGCTGGTCTTCGGTTTTGAGTAAGGCAACCATATCGCGATGGCAAAATTCGGCGTCAAGTGCTACGACGATTACTGGAAGACGCGCAAGGCGACAGGCAAAACGACGTTTACTTCGACTCACGGGAGAATCGTCGAAGTGATCAGACAATACGTTGCCCCGGGCGGCAAAGTCCTGGACTGCGGCGTCGGGCCGGCGCAATCCTACAAGCTGCTGGCGACGGACTATGAAATGTATGGAGTGGAGATTTCCTCGGAAGCAATCGCTTTGTATGACTTTGATACCGCGCGAATCAAGCAGGCCAATCTCAACGACGGCATTCCGGATTTCGGCGTCAAGTTCGACGGCATCATCGCCAGCATGATCATTCACCACCTTGAGGATCCGTTGAAGTTCCTCAACCAGGTCAAAGAGCGGCTGGCTCCCAAAGGCGTATCCCTGGCCGTTCATCCGAACATCAGCTATTACAAGTTCCGATTAAACTATCTGCTGAAAGGAACCTTTCCCGCGATCAGTTCGGCGCACCGCATTTTTTTGCCTCCGCATGAATTTCGTGCGCTGCTTGAGTCCGCAGGTTTTGAAGTCCTCCAAGTGACCTCGTCGAAGCGCAAGCTTCGCGCGCGTCTCTGGCCACACCTGTTTTCGCAGGATTTGTTGTGCGTTTGTCGGATTCGGGAAACGGGCGGAGTCTATGAGTAACTGATCACGAACCTGGCCCCGCGTTTCGGTGGCAACAGTCTGGGCCAGGATGGAACCAGGATCCGGGGTTTTACGACGGCGGATATGGCACCGTGATCGTCGGCTCCAACGACGGCAAACTGTACGCTCTGAAGGGGGCCTGGAGCCCGGTTTCCGGTGGCCGTCTGTTGGATCTCCGGGGGCAGGCCGGCGCCGTATCAAGGCGCATCTGTCGAATTGGTTGACCCCGGCCGGGCCCGGCACAAAGTCAGCAACTCCTCACACGCCCGGATCACTTCATCCGTGCCCACGACCTGAGTCTGCTCGGTCGCCGGCACCGACGCCAACACAGTCTCTGGCGGCCGCACCAGCCGATGCTCCACTTGCCAAGGTCGCCACTCAGCGGGCGTGGAAGGACCGAAGATCGCTACGGTCGGGCACTGGCACGCCGCGGCCAGATGCATGGCGGCGGTGTCAACGCCCACGAAGAGACGGGCTTCGTAAAGCAGGCCGGCCATCTCGGCCCACGAGAGTCGGCCCTGGGAGTTAAACACCCGCCTCCCGAGGGCGGCCTGGAGTTGGTTGGCCACCGCAACCTCCTTCGGGTCGGGCCCCACGCTCAAGACCAGTTGGGGGACGCGGCTCAGCAGGTGTCGGCCCAACTCGATCCACTTGTCGCTCCGCCACCGCTTGCGTTTCCACCGTGTGCCCGGGTGCAGGACCACATACTGCAACGCTCTCTGGCCGAGGGACGGCCGCCGGGCGCGCTCCCGGACAAAGGCCAGCGGCGGGATCGTGTTGCCCAAGGCGAGGAACTGGCTGACCGTGTGAAAATCTTTCTCCACCCGGTGGCCGTTTCGCCAGTCATGGGTCGAAGTGCCGTTGAAGCACCATTGCCATCCGAACTTTAAACGTTCCACCCCTGCACTCGCGCACCGTCTCCGAGCCCCACTGAAACCGGCGATCCACCGACCCCGGTCCCCATCGGTTAGCTCGAAGGCGAAATCGAACCGCCGACGGCGAGCCTCCCGGATGACTTGGAAGTCGTGCCACCAGTTCAGCAGGCTGCGTTTGGCCGCTTCGGGCGCCGCGGCCCTGAGGATCCGGTCGATGGCAGGGCAGCCAGCCAGGATCCCTTCCGTGCCTTCGCGTACCACCACCCAGATCGTAGCGCTTGGATACGCCGCCCGCGCGGCCGTGAGCGTCGGCGTCAGCACCAGCACATCCCCAATATGCTTGAGCTTGACGAACAGAAGTCGTGGTTGGCCGGACGCCACAGTCATCGTCTTCAGGCCCGCGGACGAACCGGACGCCGGCTGCTGTCGGATCGGCCACGAGTGTGACAGCGAATATTGCGAGCTCGGCAGCCGTTGGCGAGGAGAATTTGACCACCCCGGCGCAGACCCGTTCGTGGCCACAGGATTTTTGGTTGCTCCGCGCGAACGCCGCACTGAGAATCCCGCATCAACAACCGCATGGCACCCAAACCACCACGCTGCTGGCGCGTCGCGCATTCGGTCCGCCGGCTAAGATAACCCGCCCAGCCGGCCTCCGCCCATGAAACTCGCGTTGATCCGCCGCCAGTTCGCCGCTACCGGAGGCGCCGAGCTGTATCTCCAGCGGCTGATGAACGCACTCGCCAGCGCCGGGCACGACCTGCATCTGTTCGCCGAGACTTGGGAGCAAGCACCGCATGGCGTGGCAATTCACCACGTCTCCGCCGTCGGCTCACGGGCGACGCGTCCGCTGCGCTTTGCGGTGGCGGTGGAGACAGAGCTCGCCAAGGAGCGCTTCGACTGCGTGTTCAGTCTGGAGCGGACCCTGCGGCAGGACGTCTATCGCGCCGGGGACGGCGTCCATCGAGTCTGGCTGAAGCGCCGGCGCCAATTCGCGCACTGGTGGCGACGACCCTTCCTCGGCCTCGGCGCGTTCCATCGCAACATACTACGGCTGGAAGCGCAAACCTTCGACACCCGCAACACCCGCCACATCATCGCCAACTCGGAGATGGTCAGGCGGGAGATCGTGGAGAACTTCCGGTTCCCGGCCGAACGAATCCACGTCGTCCGCAACGGCGTGGATGTAACGCGGTTTCAGAGCGGCCAGCGCGCCGAGACCCGCGCGCGGTTTGGCATCAAAGACGATGAATTCCTGCTGTTGTTCGTTGGCTCAGGCTGGGAGCGCAAGGGGCTCGCATTCGTGCTGCGAGCGATGCGGCGCCTGGAGGCGGGCGGGTGGCTGAGTCAGTTTTGGTCAAACCTCCGCGACGACCTTGTGTGGTGGAGGGAACTGGAGGGTCTCGCACGTAGGTGGTCGGAGTGGGAGGCGGCCGAGCGCCTCGCGATCCGAGCGTTTCTGAAGACGGTGGCCGGTGAGCAGCCCGCGCGGGTCTTGGAGGCGCGCGCGGCCTGGCGGACGTTCGCCGCCAGGGTCAAGCTACTCGTCGTCGGCAAAGGCCGGAAGCCGCTGCGGTGCCCCGCAAACGTGATCTTCGCCAGCTCCATGGTGGACGTGCAGAATGCCTACGCCGCCGCGGACCTGTTCATTTTCCTGCCGATCTATGAGCCGTCGGCCAACGTGGTCTGCGAAGCGCTGGCCGCCGGTGTGCCGGTGGTTACGTCCGCCCAAAACGGGGCCAGTGAGATCATTGAGCCGAAAGTCAATGGGATCATCATCGACGATCCGAGTGACACCCGGCGGGTGGTGGAAGCGACGGCTCATTGGTGGTTACGCCGGTTCTACTCTCCCCCCGTGCGAGCAGCGCAGTTGAGCCTCGACCGCAACGTCTCCGAGACGCTGGCGGTTCTCGAAATGGCAGCTTTGGATAAGCTCGGCCAACCAGGAAGCCGGCTTCAGTAGCTTCCCGAGAAGCAGCCCCTGGCGAACTTCGGGACCCTGCGCCGCTGCCGGAGACGCGCGGCATTTTCAGACTGACTTCGCCGCGATTCTCGCGCATAGTGAGAACGATGAAACTGGCCACGACACCGGAAGAGCAACGCCAGTGGATGGCACAATGGCGGCGCGCAGCCGCGGCGTTGGAGGAAGCCAAGCGGGACGAACTGGCGAACCTGTCCGAAGCGAAGGCTTGGCAACAGATCGAAGCTCTACTCTCATTGGTGACTTCCTACCCGCGCAAGTCCGACACCTCCGGGCTGGTTGAGCAACAGGCCTGGTTCCACAAACAACCCCAGTGAATCCCCTTTTCGAGGCGGCCCGGGAACTACAGACCGTATGCGAAGGACAGGCCTGGCAGTTCTGCTTCATTGGCGGCGTGGCGGTCCAGCGCTGGGGACAGCCGCGCTTCACTGCTGACGCAGACCTGACGCTGATCACCGGGTTCGGGAGGGAGGAGAGCTTCGTCGATCACCTTCTCCTTCATTTCCGGCCCCGCCGTCCGGACGCGGTGCAATTCGCGCTGCGCAATCGCGTGCTGCTGATCGAGAACAGTGCGGGCATTCCACTCGATGTGGCCTTGGGCGCCATTGCGTTTGAGATTGCGACCGCCCGGCGTGCCACTCCCTTCGTCTTCCCCACCGGGCATTCTCTGCTGACGTGCAGTGCGGAGGATTTGATCGTGCATAAGTGCTTTGCCGGGCGGGACCAGGACTGGCTCGATGTGGGCACGGTCTTAGCTCGTCAACAAGGCAAGCTCGACCTGGAGCTGATTCGCCGCGAACTGAAGCCCCTGGCGGAGCTGAAGGAAGCGCCGGAGATCGTGGATCGCCTGGAGGGAATGATCGCGAAGTGGCACCGGTGAAGATCTCCTTCTGCCTCATCACGCTGAACGAGGAATTGAACCTGCCTCGCTGCCTGCGGAGCTGCGCTGACTTGGCTGACGAAATTGTCGTGCTCGACTCCGGCAGTACAGACCAGACGGCGCAGATCGCGGCTGAGTTTGGGGCGCGGTGGGAGCACCAGGAGTGGCTCGGCTACGTGGGGCAGAAGAACCGGGTTTTGTCGCTCGCGCGGCACGAGTGGGTCTTGAGCCTGGACGCGGACGAGGAACTCTCGCCGGAACTGCGCGAAGAGGCGCGCGCGCTGAAGAGGCGTGAGCCTGAGCCAGAGGTGAGCGGTTTCAGCATGCCCCGCTGCGTGCTCTACGAGGGCCGGTGGATTCGCCATGGGGACTGGTACCCGGACCGGCTGGTGCGCCTGTTTCGCCGTGACCGCGCTCGATTCGTGGGCGCGAAGGTGCACGAGCGGTTGGAGCTTTCAGGTCTGGTGGAAGCGCTGCGCGGGGAGCTGCATCACTACTCGTTTCGGAATGCGTCCGACCACTGGGCGCGCTGCGAGCACTATGCGCGGCTCTGGGCGGAGTCGCAGCACGAAGCCGGAAAGGGCGCGGGCGTCTGCGCCCCGTATGTGCACGCCGCCTTTCGCTGGCTGCGCGGCTATATCCTGCGTCGCGGTTTCCTCGATGGTTTGCAGGGTTGGCGCATCGCCGGGTTCTGCGCTCGCGAGACGTATCTCAAATACCGGATTCTGCGGCAAATGCAGGGCTATGACTGAAGCCACCGTGCGGCAGCGCCCCTCCTGTGATCCGGCTCACGTCGCCGCCACGACGGCATTGCGCGACTGGGTCATCGAGGCGCGCTATCGCACCGCCTGCGCAGCCGCATTAGGCGAGCTATGCTGCCGCGGCCGCCTCGCTGCGCTTCGTCATGATGGCCTCCAGGATCTTCTTGGCGAGGTCGGGCCTCTCGGCGAGCGCCGTTTGCGCGGCTTCCTTGCCCTGGCCGATCAACTCGCCGCCGAATTGGAGCCAGGCGCCTTTCTTCTCGACCACCCCATGCTCAAGGCCGACGTCGAGGATACTGCCTTCGCGGTTGATGCCGCGGTTGAAGTAGATGTCGAACTCCGCCTCGGTGAAGGGCGGGGCAACTTTGTTCTTCACGATCTTGACCCGGACGTGGTTGCCGATCGAGGCGCCGGCGTTGTCCTTGATCGAGTCTCTGCGGCGGATGTCGATGCGGACGCTGGCGTAGAACTTGAGCGCCTTGCCGCCGGGCGTGGTCTCGGGATTGCCGAACATCACACCCACCTTCTCGCGGAGTTGGTTGGTGAAGATGCAGGTGGTCTTGGACTTGGCGAGGACGGCGGCGAGCTTGCGCAGTGCCTGGCTCATGAGCCGGGCCTGCATGCCCATCGTGGCCATGCCCATCTCGCCTTCGAGCTCGGCCTTAGGCACCAGCGCGGCCACTGAGTCGATGACAATCACATCCAGGGCGTTTGAGCGGGCCAGCACTTCGCAGATCGAAAGCGCTTCTTCGCCGCTGTCGGGCTGCGAAACGAGCAAGTCATCGAGGTTCACGCCGAGTTTTTTGGCGTAGCCCGGATCCAGGGCGTGTTCGGCATCGATAAACGCAGCCAGGCCACCGGCCTTCTGAGCGTTGGCAATGACGTGCAGCACGACCGTGGTTTTGCCGGACGACTCGGGGCCGAAGATCTCGACCACGCGTCCGCGCGGGATGCCGCCCACTCCCAGGGCCAGGTCCAACGACAGGGCGCCCGTGGGGATCACGTCGATCTTCACTTGGGCGCGGGCGTCGCCCAGGCGCATGATGCTGCCGTCGCCGTAGCTTTTGTGGATGGTCGTGATGGCCGCGTCCAGATCGCGTTGGCGCGCAGCGATGGCTTTGGCAGCTTCAGCCGATTTGGGGTCAGACGCAGCAGGTTTGTCAGTGGTTTTGGGAGCCATAGGTTTTCTCCGTTCAAATTCTCGGTCCGTGATAATCAATGACGCCCCGCAAGTCAATGGCGACGTTGTGTCCAGTGCGCTCTGGACGGCAGGCCAACGCGCGGTCACCGGGACCGGCTGCGGCAGATGCCAACCGCCCATCGATCAGGGCGAGTGCAAACGGAAGAATTGGGGTCCTGCAGCCACGGGTACGGTGACGGTGTTTTCGTTCCCGACCACGATCACCGGCAGACCCGCTGGATTCCATGAGGCGTCCGGACCGAGCGAGTCCCTGACCTCGAGCTCAAAGCCGACGGACGGAGCCGGCCAGGAGAGGACGGTCGTCTGGTTATTTACGTGGGCGATCTTCAACACCGGTGCGCCGGGCTGCTGAATGGCGACGACCACGCCGAAGAACGCCGCACTCAATTCGTAGGAGCCGCCGCGCAAGGTGAGGGCGGCCGGTTGTCCGAACGTCCCCAGCAGGGAGTAAGACCCGCCCGTGCTGAAGCTGCTGACGTTCTTGGAGACAATTTGGTACGGCTGCCCAATCGCCGGGATCGCCCAGGACCCCGTGACCATCAGAACTGCCAGCCACAGATGCGTTGGTTTCATGGTTTCATAGACCCGGAGGCTTCAGGGGGTGAGCCGCGAACCGATGAGTTTTTCCAGGGCCGCCAGCCGCGCCTGCAACTGCGCGATCTGCTTTTCGTGGGCTGAGATCCGGGCTTCCTTTTGCTGCAGCTCAGCCTCCTTCTCCCGCACGACTTGATAAAGTCCCTGGATTGCGGCCAAGGCCACGCCATCCGCGTCGGCGGTGTCAATGTGCCGGTCGTCCTCGCCGACCCGGAAGGCCGCCGAGAAATCCTGGGCGGTGGGGCCCAGGTGCCGGATGGCGGCGTCCTGAGCCTTGTAGTTCCAGGTTTGGATGGGCAGCGCCGCCACCCGATCCAAAACCTCACGGCCGTTGACCTCCGCGAAATTCGCCTTCGCGTTGCGGTCGCTGAGGTTTGCCCAGGAACCGCCGCCCGGACTGAGCGTCGCACCGCCGCCGGCTGCCGAGGTAACAAAGCGGACGCCGCCGGTCGCGCGCACGGCGAATTCGTTGCTGTTCAGGGAGGCGAACTGGTCAGCGCCACTGGCGTCGGCCCAGACAAACGCCCCGGGGTCTCTGGCGTAGGCGTTCCAGCCACCGGCGAGGCTGTTGGCGCCCTCGGCTTTGTTGCCCTTGCCGCCGGGGATCGTCGAGTAATCTCCGCTGGCCACATTGTCACTACCGCCCCCGATCGCGCTGAACATGGCCACCGCCTGGTTCCGACCGCCCCCAGCCACCGTGGTGCAGATGTTGGTCGTCGCGTTGCCAAAGCCGCCGCCGATCACGCTCCAATAACCGGTCGCGAAATTCGTCACCGGGCCGAGAGTCTGGTCCATGCCGCCGCCGCCGCCGATGGTCGCCGCGTACCCCGTGGCGCGATTGTAGCCGCCGCCCGACACGTTGCTGAGCTCACCCGAGGCTTCGTTGAGTTGGCCGCCCCCGACGTGCGCCGCCTCGCCGGTCGCTTGGTTGTACGTGCCCCCTCCTACGGTCGCGAACCGGCCGTCGAAGGGGTTGTTATTGGTGTTGCCGGCTCGGTTACCGGCGCCGCCACCGATGGTGCCGTAGGAGTGGATGACGCGATTGGTGAAGCCGCCGGCGATGACGGCGCCGACCACGGCCTGGCCGGTCCCATTATCGGCTGAGCCGGCGATGACATTCGGGGTGCTGGCGGTCGGTTGGAGGAGCAGCGCGCGCGTGTTGCCGACTCGAAGTTCCAGGGCTTGTCCATCGAGGGTGCCCAGGAAGTTCGCCGCGGTGAGGCCGCTGTTGCCGGTGGTTTTCCAGACCTCGATGGCGGCGATTTCGATCGCCTGCGCCTGCGGGAACGCGTCGAGGGCGATGTTGTTTCCCGGTATAAGCGTGACGTCGTCTTTGTACGAGTTGAGACTCTTGACGACCTGGCCCGGGGCGATCTTGTCCGCCGTAACCGAGTTGGCGGCGAGCATCGAGTTGGTCACGCCGCCCGGGACAATGTAGAAGTTGGTGCCACTCAGGCCCAGACCCGCGCCGGCGCCGTAGAACTGCGCCGGGGTCCCGGCGATGTTGGTCCAGGACACGCTCCCGGCGTTCGGCGCATACAGAGCGTAGGGCGAGGTGGTGAGCTCCTGGCGGGGCGACAAGACTGAGAAGGCCTCCGTGCTGTTCGTCCGGACCGCGATCTCCAGCCAGCGCGGTTCACTCGTGATGGCGCCAGGGCCGAAATCGAGCTGGACGGTAAAAATCCCATTCGTCAGTTGAAGGTTTCTATTCGTGATGGAGGGCCCGATCTGGCTGGGGTCGGTCAGTCCGGCGTACAGGCTGAAGCGGAGGTCATAACTGCCCACGGCGTACTTGCCGCCATCTGTCAGCGTGCCCCCGTAGGTGAAGCCGGTGGTGGGGTTCGCAGCCTGGCTCGCGGCAGGAGTCAGGATCAACGCTGCAAGGAGGAGGAGGTTTGGTCTTGTCTTCATAGAATTCGTCACGAGGCTGAATGCGGCCTGAAAAGACGGATCATTTCGGGCCTCAGTACCCTCGGCAGGGCTTACATCGAGCCGAGCCGAAGGGCTCTGGTTTGGCACCACGGTTGAATCCACCCCGAGATCGGCCGGCGCACGCATTCATCAGCAACAGTCTAGAAGGGACATCGGCCTGGGACAAGCAAACCTTTACCGACACCCGCGTTGACGCGCCACGGATACAACGGTAGCTTCTTACCATGATTGATCTGACTGACCTTCAGCCCCGCGGCGCTGTGGACCGGGAAGTGCGCAAGCCCGTTCCCGCAGCGCAGCTCGCAGCGCTTGCCCGCGACGTGCTCGCGCTGAAGAAGAAGCTGAACGCCGTCCTGCTCGCCCACAATTACCAGGTGCCCGAGATCCAGGACGTGGCGGATTATGTGGGCGACTCGCTCGGCCTTGCGCAACAGGCAGCCAGGACCACGGCAGACGTGATCGTCTTTTGCGGCGTCCATTTCATGGCGGAGACGGCGAAGATACTCAATCCGGAGAAGCTCGTGCTGCTGCCTGACCGGGACGCGGGGTGTTCGCTGGAACAAAGCTGCCCGGCCAACGAGCTCCGCGCGCGGCAGCAAGCCAACCCGCGCTTCTACACGATTGCCTATATCAATTGCAGCGCCGAGGTGAAGGCGCTCAGCGACGTCATCTGCACCAGCGGCAATGCCGTGAAGGTCGTCAACGCGGCGCCGAAAGACCGCGACCTCCTGTTCGTGCCTGACGAAAACCTCGGGGCCTGGGTGATGGAACAAACAGGCCGGCCTATGACGTTCTGGCAGGGCAACTGTTACGCCCATGTCGAGTTCCGGCGCGACAGCGTGGTGCGTTTACGGGAGAAGTTCCCCGACGCCAAGGTGGTCGTTCACCCCGAAAGCTTGCGCGAGGTGCGTGAATTGGCGGACGCCATCTGTTCGACTGAGAGGATGATCACCTACTGCAAGACCAGTCCAGCCCGCCAATTCGTCATCGTGACCGAGTCCGGTATCATTCATCGGCTGCAAAAGGAATGTCCCGACAAGGAATTCCTCTGCGCGCCGGTGTTCGACGCGATGCGGCTGCCCACGGACAACTGCCGTTGCAGCGAGTGCAAATACATGAAGTTGAACACGCTCGAGAAACTGCGCGATTGCATGGCGAACCTCACACCGCGAGTCGAGTTGAACGACGACCTCATCCGTCGCGCCTGCCGACCGATCGAGCGCATGCTGGGAATCTCGGCCCGCCCTGGATGAGCAAGTGCCTCCAGTTCATCTCAACCCGGCATCGATAACACCTTTCTTGGGCTGCAGGTTCACGCGAGCATCAAGGTTTCGTCGTTTTGCGGGTGTGTCGCCGGCCACCGCCGTTTTGAGGAACTCGTGCAGTTCCGGCGCTTTCGCGCGCAGCTCTTTTTCTGAGAGATCGGTGAACAGGACTTTGCCGTCTTTGGTCGAGACTGAGTAAAGCGGCCCTTTGGGGTCTGCTTTGATGGTGATGATCTGGCCGCGCCGTTCGAGGTAACCGACCACAGGGCGGTCAGGTGCTTTTGCGGGCTTCAGCACGGGTGTCTTGCCCGCGTCGGTTTGGGCGCGGCTGGGCTGCTTCGGACTCTCCTTAGGTGACGGAGCCTGGGCCACGCTCACCGCAACTCCAATGGCCACCAAGCACAACAGGCAAACGACCCCTTTCAACGTGTTCATAGCGAAGTGAATCCTATACCTAACCAGGGACGCAGTCAATCGGCGAGATCTGTCCGCCAGAAACACCGTGCATCCTCAGGATTGCCAGTCCGCCTGCTTGCTTTACACTCCCGCCATGATTCGCAACGTCATCCTTGATTGGTCAGGCACGTTGGTGGATGACTTGCCGGCCGTGTGGCAGGCGACCAACTTCGTGCTGCGTCAGGCCGGAGTGCCCGAGCTGTCTCTGGAACAATTCCGCGCCGAGTTCAGTCTGCCTTATCTGGACTTCTACCGACGCTATACGCCGCACCTGGAGATCGGCCGACTCGAAGCGTGGTTCTATGCCCACTTTCGCCAGGTCGAAGATTCGGTCGTCGAACTGGCTCACGCCCGGGAATTTCTTGTCTTCTGCCGGGAACGGGGCCTGGTGACC
>Ga0315274_10007738_pt1 | contig 15538 bp, 16 predicted proteins | sample YL17G02_20_MG_FD_203700 | JGI IMG/M metagenome (GOLD analysis project Ga0315274, IMG submission 203700) | Sediment microbial communities from Yellowstone Lake, YNP, Wyoming, USA - YL17G02_20 | ecosystem: Environmental > Aquatic > Freshwater > Lake > Sediment | place: USA: Wyoming | collected... | reverse complement strand
CAGCCTGGTAGCCTAGCCCCTTGTGGGCGTTGTAGCCCCGAGGTGCGGCAAGATGCGACGGCCACAAGGGCCTAGACTACCGCAGTCCACGTTTTCACCCGCTGTGGTGGCAGCGGATGCTGGCATGATAACTCCGTGGTTACGTTCCCTTCCGCCAGGTCAGGATTCGTTGTGCCACCTCGGCCACGGGCGCCACCCAGATGCGCTCGCGCGAGGCTGCCAGGTGCCTCAGTAGCTCCTCAAAGTCGTATGGCGGGATGGGCAGGTGCCCTTCGCCGATGCCGTGGAAAGTGTAGACACCCCAGCGTCCTTGCGCGGCGCAGGTCTCGGCCATGCCGATCAGCGCCACCCCCGGCACTCGCTCAGAGGGCCAGGACCAGAGGTAGGCCAGCTCGCAGGTGCCGGGGCTGTTGGCAACCTCGCCCCGGCCTCTCCCGGCCAGCATGTGGCGCGACACGATCGGCACGTAGCTCTGGCGGTGCGCGCCGTCGCCGACGTAGTCCTGGTAGCAGGGGTAGGCGAAGGAGCGACGCCCCTGCCCCGGGAAGGCGGCGTTCAGGCGTTCCTCGGCGGCCAGGATGTCACGCTCGACGTCGTCCAGCGTGATCGTCTCGAGCGAGGGAGTGTCGCCCTCGAGGTCGCGGAAGGAGCGCGAGCAGGTGTGGCTGATGCTGTGGTTGCCCACCTCGTGCCCGGCCTGAGAGGCCCGCTGCCAGGCAGCCAGGTTCTTCTCCCAGCGCCGGCCGGTGGGGTTGACGTAGAAGGTGGCCCTCAGCCCATAGCTGCCAAGGAGCGGCAGGGCGAGCTCGATCTGCGAATCGAGACCATCGTCGAAGGTGATCGAGACGGCGCCGCGGCAGCCGTCCGGCCAGGGAGCGCAGCCGCGCGCAGGCGTTTCCACGAACGCGCCTCCTGATGTGACTTCGTCGAGACAAGGATGAACCGGCGGCCAATGTCGTCCCCGCGGCTGCGTCTGTCAAGCTCGGGTCGCCGGGCCGATCGCACCGACGAGGAGTGCGCCTGTCTCACGCGCGCCGTGCCCCGTCGCCGGGCGCCTCGATGGCGCCCACTTCTCGCCGGGCGGCTGCCGACACTCATTGGGATCGGTGCTGCTCTTGACAGGCATGCATACGGGCAGTCTCATGCGGGTCGTACCTGGGTCGCCGATAACGCAGCGATGGAGGTAGTGCCCGTGGCCAGGAAAGTGCGCTGGGAAGAGATGTTCCCCGACGAGATCGAGGCGGCGGTGGCCGCGTTCGCGGTCGCCTGGCTGCCGTTCGGCTGCCTCGAGCGCCACGGGCCGCACATGGCCTTGGGCAACGACGCGCTCAAGGCGCACGGTGTCTGCGTGCTCACGGCCGAGCGCTACGGCGGCGTCGTCTGCCCCGTGTCATTCATGCACATGGGCGGCGATGAGTGCGAGCTGAGCCGCAACTGGCGCGCCGGCATGGGCAATCCCAAGCTCTGGGGCCCCTTCCTGCCGCCCGAGCTCTTCTACCCGATGTACCTGGCGCTGCTGCGCCAGATGGAGCTCCTCGGCTTCAAGGCGGTGGTGGCGATCACCGGCCACTACGGTGGGCCGGAGCACGACATGCGCCTGCTGGCCGAGCGCTACATGGAGCGCAGCCCGCTCAAGATCTGGGCTCTGCCCGATGGTGACGCTATCACTTACGGGGGCATTCGCGGCGACCATGCCGGGCGTACGGAGACCTCGCAGCTCGCCTACCTGCGCCCGGATCTTGTGGACATGAGCCGCTGGCCGGAGGAATGGTCACCGATGTTGGTAGCCGGCAAGGACGCTCCCCAGGGCTCGGCGGAGCTGGGGCGGCTGATCGTGGAATCGCAGGTGGAGCATCTCGGGGAGGGAGCGCGCCGCTTGCTGGCGGAGCACCGCGAGTGGCCGGGACACGGGACGATGAGCTTCGCCGAGGCGATGGCGATCTGGGAGCGCATCTGGGCCGAGGAGCGGGAGCGGTTGGTGTGTCGGCCGTGAGCGTGGACGCCGAGCTGGAGACGGCGGCGACCGGCACCGCGGCGCGACCGGTGCAGCCGCGACTGCGCCTGGGAATCAGCGCCTGTCTGTTTGGCCAGAAGGTGCGCTACGACGGCGGCCACAAGCTCGATGCCTTCCTGGTGCACACGCTCGGGCGCTACGTGGAGTGGGTGCCCGTGTGCCCGGAGGTGGAGATGGGGCTGCCCGTGCCGCGCGAGACGATGAGCCTGGCCGGCGACCCGGAGAGCCCGCGCCTCGTCACCACCAGGACCGGCACAGACTACACCGACCGGATGCAGTGCTGGGCAGGGGAGCGCCTGCAGCAGCTCGCCGGCCTGGGGCTGAGCGGCTTCGTCTTCAAGAAGGGCTCGCCTTCCTGCGGTCTCCTGAGGGTGCGCGTTCGCGACGACACCGGCGTGCCGGCGGGCACGGGCCGAGGCCTCTTCGCCGCCGCCTTCGCCCATCGCTTCCCTCACCCGCCCGTCGAGGAAGAAGGGCGCCTGCTGGACGTGCGGCTGCGCGAGAGCTTCATCGAGCGCATCTTCGCCTACGAGCGCCTGCGTCCCCTGCTCGAAGCCGAGGGCAAGCCCGCCGACCTGGTGCGCTTCCACAGCGCCCACAAGATGACGCTGCTCGCTCACAGCCCGCGCCACTACCAGGAGCTGGGCCGCCTGGTAGCGCAGGCCGGCTCGCTGCCATGGGACGAGCTGATCGCGCAGTATGCTGCCGGCTTCACGGAGGGGATGAAGCGCCTGGCGACGCCGGGCAAGCACGCCAACGTCCTGCAGCACCTGCTGGGCTTCCTCAAGGACTCTCTGGACGCCGGGGACAAGGCCGAGATGCTGGAGCTGATCGCGGACTACCGCCGCGGCCTGGTGCCACTCATCGTGCCCGTGAGGCTGCTCAAGCGCCACTTGGCGCGCCACCCCGTGCCCGAGTGGCTGCACGAGCAGGTCTACCTCAACCCGGATCCGGCGGAGCTGATGCTGCGGAATCACGTGTAAGGGTGTTGTAGCTGGTCAGTCCCTGGCATATAATGTGTACATTGCAGCAGTCAAGCGGATTGCATGCCGCCGCGTCACCCACTCGGCTCTGGCCTGCCTGATGTGGTGGTCGGTGGCGCTTGGGTGGTGACGCTCACCAGATCGAGCAACCGTCGCGGCGCTCGCCGCGCGGGTTTGGCAGGCGGCTTGGCTGAGGTAAGAGCACCCAGTTCTCGGAACGTCCGCAGCCCACGCGTCAGAGTTGGGCGGTCGCTTCAGCATCAAGGGGAATGAGTAATGGGCCAGTCGCTAGCATCAGCGAAGTCGACCTTCCTAGAGGCTCTGCACAGCAAGCGCAGGTTGCTGGTCCGCTTCCACTCCAAAGAGGACGGAGCGGTTCTGACTCGCACTTGCGCCCCCATGGACTACGGCCCAAGCAGCCGCGGCAAGGACCGGTCGGACCGCTTTCACCTGTGGGACTTCACGAGCGACACGGGGGCTCACACGCTCAGCCTTAGGTTCGACCAGCTCCTGTCTGTTGCGCTCCTCGCCGAGGGATTCGATCCTGCACTTTTCGTCACATGGGAGCCGAACTGGATCATCCCCCGCGACTGGGGAGACCTTTCCTAGTGTTCGGCGGTCAACCGCCTGTCCGACCTGCAGCTCCGGCCCTGTGCTTTGTTCAGACCGCGGTAGTGGAAATGGGGGAAGCAAGTGATCATCGAAGAGATGGTGATCAAGAACCTGAGGTGCGTGAGGGATCTCCGGCTAACCCTTGAGCCGATGACTGCACTCCTTGGCCGGAACGGGGTAGGCAAATCCTGCATCCTCCATGCAGCCGACATCTTCTACAACCCCGGCGCGTCTGTCTCTGACGAGGATTTCTTCAACCGTGATACATCGCAGGCGATAGAGATCCAGGTCACGTACGGACACCTACGTCCGGATGAGCTCAAGGAGTTCGCTCCATATCTCTCGCGGGATAGGCTCACCGTCACCAAGCGCATAGCCGACGAGGGCGGCAGGAGACTCCAGAGATACTACGCTGCGGTTGCCCAGCATCCCGGTTTCGCGGATATCAGAGCGGTCAGCGGAGCAAGGGAGAGGATCACGCGATGGAACGAACTTGCGAGCTCACAAGAGATGGCGGGACTGCGTCGCGTCAGGACTGCTGCGGACGTCGACGCGGAAATGGCCGCGTTTGAGTCCAGCCACCCGGAGTTGCTTGTACCCATCCAGCGGGAAGAGCAGTTCTTTGGTCCTCCAAACGTTGGAGGCGGCAAACTCGACAACTACACTAGGTTCGTTCTGATCCCGGCTGTCAGGGACGTGTCCGATGAGTTGGCTCAGCGGCGCGGATCGAGCCTGTACCAACTCCTTGACCTCATCGTGCTCAGACGAATCGAAGCTCGCGAGGACATCGTCGCCAAGAGGCTGGGGATCCAAGAACAGATTAGGGAGCTATACCATGCTGATAACCTACCCGAGCTTCGGGAACTCGGGACAGGAATATCTGCGCTGCTGGGGCGGATATTCCCTGGAGCAGAACTACTTCTGGATTGGGACGAGGTGAAGGCGCCGGACCTGCCCCTGCCCATGGCAAGACCAACGCTTGTAGAAGACGAGTTCAGGGGGGAGATCAGCAAGAAGGGCCACGGACTCCAAAGGGCATTGCTTATCACACTACTGCAGTTCCTGGCCCAGTCGAGTGGCCCTGCCGACACCACCATGACGGATGGCGGCGGGTCGGTGAATGCCTCGGAGCCAGCCAACTTCGGCCCAAGTCTCATCGTGGCTATCGAAGAGCCTGAGTTGTACCTTCACCCTCTTCGGTGCAGGTATCTCTTCGGGCTCCTGAGAGACCTCACCCAGCCATCTCAGCACGGCGCTCAGCACGCCAACCAGGTCCTCTTTGCGTCACACTCCCCACACTTTGTGAGTCTTCATCAATTCGAGTCCATACGCATAGTGCGCAAGGTGAAAGCCCCGGGCATCGCCGCTCCCGAGTCTGTCGCAAGCTCCTTCACAGTGTCTGATGCGCTCAAACGAATAAGCCAGATCGCGGGTCTGGACCGGTCTAGGCTGACAGTGGACAGCTTCAGGGCCCATACCATCCCCGTCATGGCTTCGCTCGCAAGCGAGGGCTTCTTCGCGGACGCGGTTGTGTTGGTCGAAGGTTTCGGTGACGCCGGCGTGCTTACACGGCTTCAGGAGCGCCTTGAGAAGAACTGGCTAGCTCGCGGAATCGCTGTGATTCCCGTCGATGGAAAGACCAATCTCGACCGTCCGGCCCTCATTTTCCAGGGCCTGGGCATCCCGACCTACCTTGTGTTCGACGGGGACAAAGAGAGCAAAGGCAAGAGGAAAAGGGAGGCGAACGCAATCCGAACCAACCGACTCCTACTCCGCCTCCTTGGTGCACCGGAGGAGGACTTCCCGGCATCTCGCGTCGAGTCCAGGTGGGCTGCGTTCGAGCACGACCTTGAGCACGAGTTGGCTCAGTGCCTAGGGAAGGAGGTGTTTGACGGGCTATGTGGAGAGGTCGCCGAACAGTTCTGCATAGACAGTACCCAGGTGATGAAGAACCTGCACTGCTCATCAGTTTTCGCGGACTTGGCCTACGGTCAGGGGTACTCTCTCCCTTTCCTAGAAAGAATAGTTGAGGCGGCGAGTCGACTTGTACCTTAGCCTAGCCGCGGGTAGACCTGCCTGCGGCGTCGCCGGACGCGGTCTCACCTCGCCCAGCGCGCTGGGCGCTAGTGCCGCAATCACTCCGCACGCCTGCCAGCTAGGGGGCCTGCCGCATAGTCCGACCTCGTCGTGCACTTCCTCGCATCAGCGGGAGTCCTGTGCCTATCGGCTACTTTCGTAGCGTCCCTAACGTGCCTTGCTCCGCGTCGCGCACCGACTCGTCCGCGTCGTCCGGCAGCGCGCGCAGGGCGGGGATAGCGCGCCGGTCGCCCAGGTTGCCGAGGGCGAGGGCCGCCGCGTGGCGGACTGCGAAGTGGTTGTCCCTCGTGGCCGGCTTCCTGGCCTGGCTCACCATCACCTATCCCCAGTCGCGCGAGGTCCTCACCGCGCTCTACCAGGGGCTAGGTGCTGGCCTCGTGGCCGCCGGAGGGTACGACGCCGGCAAGGCCGCCTGGCGCCAGATCACCAACTGACATTGCCCCTTCTTCTCCCCGAGAGCCACCGGACGGTGCCGGTGGCTCTCTACCGCCCGGGTGCCACCGTCTCACCACCAGCTTCCCATGCCCCTGGCGGCTTGCTCTCAAGTGGACTACAATATCCCCTGGCCATGGCGATGCCCTACCATCCGGAGCACTCACGCTAGCGCGTGTCAGGCGGAGGCCCACTACGGCGAACCACAGCCCGATCCACTTGTGCCTCCTCTTGCGTACCCCAGCGCACGTGCTGTCGCAACCAACGTGCAGTCAACATGCCCGCTAGACTGCCGCCGGGCTCGCCTCCCCTGCCGACCCGCAGTGATCTACTCAAGAACCTCGCACGTCCGCGTCTGGGCGCATCGTTTGCCTGGCTCCCTCAAAAGGCCCACCGCCTTCTTCTGTCAGAGGTCGCCGGCCTCGCTGTTGCCTTTCTGGCATGGCAGAATCCTGAGTGGCGACTGCCACCGTCTGCCCTGCTATGGGTTGGATGCACCCTACTCATCGTCGTGCCCGCAGGCGTCGCGACCGTTCACCTATCGCTCCACTGGTGCCAGTACGTAGGCTCACTCGAGCGCGCTTACACGGGCTTTCGTCGAGGGCTTCTCCTCCGCGCGTATATCGACCCCGACGCCTGCAATCCGGACGCCGAGTACAAACCTAGCGGCATAGCTGAGTGGCCCGAGGGCTACGTTGCCCTCATACTTGATGCAGCAGAGAGCCCAGGGCTTACCGCAAGCTCACTGCTTGACGTCATAGCCACGCCCACGGGCCAGTATTGGGGCCAGGTCACGGTGAGTGATGCATCTTCTACTCGCCTACGGCTGACCCCGGTGGATAGGCACAACAGTGCCTTCTGGGACAGTCTGGAACTCCGCATGAAGGCCGACCAAACAGCACCCGCGGGCGTCCACCTGGTCCCGAGCGTGCCGGCCGAACTGCGCAGTCTACTGTCTGACTGACACCGCAGGAGAACGATCAATGGAAGAGACCCAGCCGCTGCAAGGCCGCGTGGCCGCTGTCCTCAACACCAGAGAGCTAGCCATCAACATCGGCTCCCAGGCCGGCGTTCAGATCGGCATGAAGTTCCAAGTCCTGCATCCCGAGGAGAACGTGTCCGACCCTGACACCCAGGAGATCATCGGCCATCTCCAGCGCGAGAAGATAAGGGTCAAGGTAGTCGAGGTTCGGGAGAGAATGGCCATCTGCAGCACCTATGAGACATTCCAGACCGGAGGCACAGCGCCCGTGTCAACTCTTATGGGCCTACCACTGACACACGTCAGGACACTCGACTCGAACGACGCTCTCTTCAGATCGTTCACGCCAGGCGTCGCAACCTTCGTCCGCGTGGCTGACCCAGTCATCCAGGTGCTCGATGAGGACTAACCTGGCCCACCACGTGAGCTCAGCACTGGGGAGGCCGTCCCCATGATGCCCGATAACCTGCTCTACTATGGCGACAACCTTGATGTCCTTCGGCGCTATGTCAAGGACCAGACCGTTGACCTGGTCTACCTTGACCCCCCATTCAACAGCAACGCCACCTACAACGTGCTCTTCGCCGAGCGCAACGGCACCCAGGCTGCCTCTCAGATGAAGGCCTTTGCAGACACCTGGCAGTGGGACCAGGCGGCAGCTGAGACCTACCTGGAGACGGTAGAAGCGGGCGGGCACGTCTCCGAAGCCCTGCAAGCGTTCCACAGACTGGTGGGCACGAGCAATATGATGGCCTACCTGGCGATGATGGCACCGAGACTGGTGGAGCTCCGGCGCGTGCTGAAGGACACCGGCAGCATCTACCTGCACTGCGACCCCACAGCCAGCCACTACCTCAAGATGCTGATGGACGCGGTGTTTGGGCCGGAGAACTTCAGGAATGAGGTCGTGTGGGAGCGATTCGGATCACACAGCGATGCCAGACGCTTCGGACGGGTCACAGACTCGATTCTGTTCTACACGAAGAGCAACGATTACACCTTTCACCCTATCCGGCAGCCATACAGCGACGAACACCTCACAAAGCGCTTCCGGTATACCGACCCTGACGGACGGAAGTTCTGGCCTAACACATGCCTTGCACCAGGTGGACGAGGGCCCAGTTACGAGTGGAAAGGGCACGTAAGAAACTGGCGGTTCACTAAGGAACATATGGCAGAGCTGGACGCGAAAGGCGAGATCTACTACAGCGAGAAAGGGATGCCGTATCGCAAGAACTACCTGTACTCCCTGCCAGGCCAGCTTGTTCAGAACCTGTGGACTGACATCAAGATGACGAAGAGTGGCCGTGAGCGCCTCGGCTACCCCACACAGAAGCCGGAGGCCCTCCTGGAGCGCATTATCCAGGCCAGCAGCAACGAGGGCGACACTGTCCTAGACCCGTTCTGTGGCTGCGGCACAACCATCGCCGTGGCCGAGCGGCTGAAGCGCCGCTGGATCGGCATCGACATCACTCACCTGGCCGTCACACTCATGAAGCACCGGCTCAGAGATGCCTTCGGCGACCAGGTGGCCTACCAGGTCATCGGCGAGCCCGTATCCCTACCCGACGCCGAGACACTGGCAGCCAGCGATCCTTACCAATTCCAGTGGTGGGCCTTGGGTCTGGTGGGCGCGAGGCCTGCGGAGCAGAAGAAGGGCGCCGACAAAGGCATTGACGGGCGCCTCTACTTTCACGACGAGGCTGACAGTAGCAAGACCAAGCAAGTCATCTTCTCGGTCAAGGCCGGACATCTGGCTGCAGGCCAGGTGCGCGACCTGCACGGGGTAATTGACCGAGACAGGGCCGAGATCGGCGTCCTGCTCACCTTCCAGGAACCAACGCAGCCCATGCGCGCAGAGGCTGCTTCAGCAGGCTTCTACGACTCGCCATGGGGCAAACGCTATCCTCGCCTGCAAATCATCACTGTGGCTGAGCTCCTGACAGGCAAAGGTGTTGATATGCCACCCATGCACCAGGTCAACGTGACCTTCAAGAAAGCGGCCAAGGCAGAAGGGAAGAAAGGCGAGCAGAAGCCGCTACCTCTGGGCTGAGCGCACCGGGCGGCGCCAGTGGTGGCAGTTCTGGAGAGCATGATGTCTTACCTAATTAGTGTTGGTCTCACCCTTGGCCTTGTCCTCACTGCCTGGCTTATATACAAGCTAGAGGGAATAAGAGAGGAGAAAATACGCCGAAACAAGGCTTCCATTGTCTTGTCTCTACTATGCGACGAACTGAAGCTAACTCGCCAGAGGCTGATAGACTCTAAGAAACATGGATACAGCCGCCCCTTCACACTCGCTTTCAGAGACACAGCCTGGAAAGCCTTTTCCGACGGAGGGCAACTAGCGCTTATCCAAGACCTAGCCCTACTTACGGCAATAGCAGAAGCCTACTACTACATTAGCCAGCTCACCTTATTGGAGAATCGCTACTTTGGAGTATGTCACCGCCCACCCAACACCTGGACCAGACAGGTACGCTCGCGGCACATCGGCTACTTCAACATGCTGTATCCGGAAGCCAAGTGCAACATCGAGAAAGCTATAGCCAACATCGACAGACTACCAACCGGGGAGGCACCAAAGCAGGGCACCGGGCGGCCAAGGTGTTGATATGCCACCCATGCACCAAGTCAACGTGACATTCAAGAGGGCAGGCAGAGCGGAAACCTCAAAGGGCACGCAGAAGCCCCTGCCACTCGGTTAGACACTCATCTGCCCCCGACCGACCACAATTGCCCGTACGACTCTGGCCCTGCCATTGCCGCCGCCCGGCTAGATCGGCCGTCTCCTCGCGCACGATCCAGTGCACCGGGCCGGAGCACCCGACGTGCCGAGCCTGAGCGCGGGGGAATCCACGTAGGGCAGGCTGTCCAGGTGCGCTAGCGCGGCGTGCTAGCCCCTGCCCGACTCAGGCGGCCCGCCCTCGGGCAGGCCGAGCATGCGGGCCAGCTCGCGCTTGGCGTCGAGCCGGGTGGCTTCGTCGTCCTGCATGATGCCGATGCACGGGTTGCTCTCCACTTCCGACGGTTCCTCGATGCCCTGCATGGCCAGCAGCGATACCAAGGCGTGGTGGCGCACCAGGCCTTCCGGATCGTCGAGCGCCCGCCAGAGGGCCCGCGGCACCCGCTCATCGTCGGACTCGCGCAGGGCGATCGCCGCGTCCAGACGCGCCGTCCAGTCGGGATCGCGCAGGAGAGTGTCCAGCAGATGGTCTAGCGCAGGCGCGTAGCGCTCGATGCGCCAGAGGGACAGGGCGACGTCAACGCGGGCAGTGCCGGTCGCCTGGCCGAGCCAGCCTCTGAGACCAGACACCGCCAGGTTGGAGTGCAGGAGGCCGAGTCCGACGGCAGCCCGGGAGTCCCCGGGACTCTCCAGGGAGTGCAGTAGTACCTCCTCAGCCAGGGCCAGGCCTATGCAGGGCGGGCGGGCCTCAGTACCCCCGGCGCTTGTCCACGACGTTGCGCAGCGGCTCGCCGGCGACGTAGCGGCGCAGGTTGTCGAGGAAGATGGCGAAGGCGCGCTCATCGTAGTGGGGAGTGGAGCCGGAGTAGTGCGGCGTGATGATGACGTTGTCCATCGCCCAGAGCGGCGAGTCCGACGGCAGCGGCTCGCGCTCGAACACGTCCAGGCCGGCCCCGGCGATCCAGCCCTCTTGGAGGGCGCGCACGAGGACGCTCTCCTGGATGGTGCCGCCACGCCCGACGTTGATTATGTAGGCCGTCCGCTTCATCGCCCGCAGTTGGCGCTCGCCGATCATCCCCTCGGTCTCGTGGGTGAGCGGCACGGTGAGCACGACGAAGTCGGCCTCAGGCAGCAGCGCCAGCAGCCGGTCGGGGCCGTGCAAGGCATCCACTCCCTCGGCCGGCTGGGAGGGTTCGCGGCGGATGCCGATCACTCGCATCCCCAGGCACTTGGCCGGCCCGGCGGTGCGCCCGCCTATCTCGCCGACGCCGATGAGCAGCATCGTCTTGCCGGCCAGCTCGAAAACGTGCGCCTCCTGCTCGCCGCGATACACCGCCCGCGCCTGAGCGCGGATGCTGTGGTGCAGGTCGCGGGCGAGGGCGAGTATCAGGGCGATGATGTGCTCGCTGATGGGGATGGCGTGTACGCCGGAGGCGTTGGTGAGGACGAAAGGCATCTCCGCCGCGCCCGGCTGACGCATGAGCCAGTCGGCTCCGGCGCCCTACTGTTGGAGCCAGCGGAGGTTGTGCGCCCTGGGCAGCAGATCGTGGGGGAGCGCGCCGACGGCCATCTCGATGTCGGCGAGCGCGGCCTCGATCTCGGCGCGGTCCGTGGTGACGAGCAGGCGGCGGTCGGGCGCCAGCGCTCGCACCGCGTCCAGGTCGATGTGGGATATGGTGGTCGGGTCAAGCCCGACGAGTATCGTGCTCACATCATCCGCTCTCAACGTTCTCCGCCGGTGCCATACCTGGTGCCGGAGCGGCCGGACTGCCGGGGCATTATGGCGGGCCACTTCGCCGTGGCCAGCGGCGTGTGGCCCGAATGGGCTCTCGCAGTGGCCGCGAGACTATGCAATCGGCGCTGCCGAGCATAGAATCTGGCCGTCCGAGCGGCACGGCGTCCTAGCCTGCGCCGATCTGGCGCGCCGCCAGGGGCGCAGGCGCTGACGGCGCCGGAGCAAGCTAGTCAAGGAGCAAGAGGACGACATGGCGACACGACGCACTAGCAGGCGCAGACCGAACATCCTGCTCATCGGTATCGACTCGCTGCGCGCCGATCGCATGAGCAGCTATGGCTACCATCGGCTGACCACGCCACACATGGACCGCTTCGCCAAGGGCGGCGCCCTCTTCGAACGCACCTACAGCCCGCACATCCCCACCACCAGCGGCTACGGCTCCATGCTCACCGGCATGGACTGCTTCAGCAACCAGGTCGTCGCCCTGCGCCACAAGGGCCCCATGCGCCCGGAGGCTAGGACGCTGGCCCAGTTCTGCAAAGAGGCCGGCTACAACACGACCTCCGTCGGCTTCAGCGGCAACCCTGCCTCGCGGGACTTCGATACCTACCTCGACTTCACCGGCTGGGGCAGTTGGGAGGATAGGCCGCTCACCAAGGCGCAGAACCTGAACGACGTGGGCATCCCCGAGCTGGACCGCCTGGCGAAGAAGCGCGATCCCTTCTTCATGATGCTGCGGCACATGGACCCGCACTCGCCCTACCTGCCGCCCGCGCCCTTCCAGCGCATGTTCTATCACGGCAACGAGAAGGATCGGAAGAACCAGTCCATGAAACCGGTCTTCGAGTTCAAGCCATTCCGCGACTTCTTCACCAGTTGGATGCCGCCGGGAGTGACGGACAAGGACTACATCATCGCCCTATACGACGGGGCGGTGGCCTACATGGACGCCTGCATCCAGACCTGGTTCACGGCGCTGGCCAAGCTGGGCATCCTGGACAACACCGTCGTCGTCATCAACAGCGACCACGGCGAGACGCTCTATGACCACGACTGCTTCTTCGACCATCACGGGCTCTACGACAACACTCTGCACGTACCGCTGATCATCCGCTATCCGGGTAGGGTGCCGGCGGGCGTGCGGGTCGCGGGCTACAACCAGCACAAGGACCTGCTGCCTACGATTCTGGAACTGGCCGAGATCGACCCGGGCGAACACCGAATGGATGGCCGCAGCCTGGTGCCGATGGCGCGCGGTGAGGTGCCTTCGCACGAAGCGGGGTTCTACATTACAGAGTGCACTTGGATGCGCAAGCACGGCTGGCGCACGCCTCAGTGGAAGTACATCGAGGCCCTGGAGCCAGACTGGCACTGGAAGCCGGGGCGCGAGCTGTACAACCTGGTCGAGGACCCCGAGGAGAACAACGATCTGGCCGAGAAAGAGCCGGAGGTCGTGGCGCACCTCAAGGGACGTATGGAGTCCTGGATCGCCAAGCGCGAGCAGGAGACGGGCCTGGCCAACCCGATGTACACCCAGGGTGACTGGCACGGCGTCCAGGGCGTCGGGCCGTTCGAGACGTCGGAGCAGGCGTACAACACGCTGTACATCGGCGGGGTGAAGCAAGCGGTCAAGCTGCAGGCGGAAGCAAGGAAGTGATACGTGATGCGTGACGAGTGATCCGTGATATGTCTGTAGGGGCGCTGCTACTAGGCGAAGCACTTCGCCGCTTTGCTGCGCCCTCATCACTCGTCACGGATCACTCGTCACCACGGAGGGCACTATGAGTCTCAAGGTAGCTATCGTCGGTATGGGCGGCATCGGCAACGTGCATGGTGACGTCTACGCCAAGCGGTCGGACTGCGAGATCGTGGCCGTCTGCGACATTATCAGGGAGAAGGCGGACAGAGCGGCAGCCAAGTACGGCACGCGCGCTTTCTACTCCGTGCAGGAGATGCTCGCCAGCAGCGTCAAGATTGACGCCGCCAGCGTCACCACGGCGGGCAAGGAGAATGGTGGCGACCACTACAAGCCGACTATGGAGCTGCTACGCGCCGGCATTCCCGTGCTGGGTGAGAAACCCATCTCCAACAACCTGGACGAGGCGCGCGAGATGGTGGCCCTGGCTAAGGAGAAAGGGCTGCGCTACGGCATCAACCTCAACCACCGCTTCACTCCTGCGGCCCTGAAGGCCAAGGAGTGGATGGAGAGCGGACGGCTGGGCGAGCCCAACATGATCATGATGCGGATGTGGATCAACAATCCCAACGAGACATCACCCTGGTTCCACATCCGCGCCCTGCATCCCCACTCCCTGGACGTGGTGCGCTACTTCGCCGGCGACGTGGAGAAGGTGCAGGCCTTCTTCAAGCGCGGCCCGCGCAAGGACGGCCCCGAGGGCCGGCGCATCTGCTGGTCGAACGTGCAGGCCAACCTGCTCTTCAAGAACGGCATGATCGGCCACCTGGTCGGCTCCTACGACGCCGGCGGCTCCTACGGCCTGGAGCTGTTGGAGGTCGTCGGCTCGGAGGGCCGCTTCGTGCTCGTTGACGCCTGCGAGCACCTCACCTTCTATCCGCGCTTCAGCCGCGAGAGCGAGACCTACGACTACGTCGGCGGCATGATGAGCTTCGGCGACACCTTCGCCAGCCGCATCGGCAAGTGGGTGGAGCAGAACCTGCGCGGCGACGCCCCCGAAGCCATCGACGCCTCCGGCGCCGCCGCGCTGCACGTGCAGACGGTCATCGAAGGCATCATCGAGTCCTGGGAGACGGGGACGGTAGTGGGCTTGCCGTGAGAGTGCCCTCGACCGAGGTCGGGGCTAGGGAGCGCTCGCCGAGCGTCGGCCTGCGCCGACGCGGGCGCACTGCTGTGCGCCCCTACTACCCCGTCCGCGTAGGCGGATGACCGGCCGCAGCCCACTAGCCCCCGCTTCAGTGGAGGGGCTCTCCGGCGTGATTGCATCACCTTTGGCGGTGTCAGTCTATGTCACTCATCACTGTCATTGGCCGCGGGCACGGCGGCACGCGCGCAATGTCGCACACGCTATCCGAGAGCGGGGTGTTCATGGGGGCACCCCTCAACGCCTCGGGGGACCTGCTGCCGCCCGAGGACATGTACGAGGCCTGCCGGGTGTTGGCCCGCCACGTGGCCTGGAAGGGCGGTCTGCAGTGGGATTGGAGCGCCCTGCACTCGATGGACATCCCGGGGTCGTTCACGGCGCTGATCCACTCCTACCTGCGCTCCGTTCTGGAGTGCGGGGACGAGCATAGGGGCTGGAAGATTCCTGAGACGACACTTTGCTTCCCCTGGATCGTGAGGCTGTTCCCCGACGCCAAGTATGTGTTCTGGATCCGCAACCCGAGGGATTCCGTCCTCAGCCGGCACAAGACGGACGACCTCAGGGACTTCGGCATTCAATACCCTGAGACGGACGACGTGCGGCTGATGCGAGCCGTCTCCTGGAAGTACCAGTGCGATCTCGTCAAGGCCACGCCCAAGCCGGCCCACTGGCTGGGAGTCCGCTTCGAAGACTTCGTCCTCAGGCAGGAAGAGACGTTGGCCAGGTTGGAGGCCTTCCTGGGCATACCTTTGGCCAGGATCGAGGTGCGACCGGAAGCCGTTGACCGCTACCGGCAGGATGAGGGAACGAGCTACTACGATTTCCTGGAGCCGGCGATGCGGGAGTACGGCTATCCCCTACCTGACTAGGTCACTCGCCCGTTCCTATCGTCGGCAAGTTGCTGGGAGTCAATGATGCTACGTGCTTGCGTTGTCGGCCTCGGGCCGATTGGGACTCGCCATGCCAGCATCTACTGCGCCGACCCGCTGGCGCAACTGGTCGGCGTCTGCGATGTCCGGCGACAGCGGGCGGACGCAGCCGCCGAGCGCTTCGGAGCTCAGGCCTTCTACCACCTACCGGGGATGCTGGACAGCCTGAAGGCGGATGTCGTCAGCGTCGCCACCGGTGGCTACGAGTACGGTGGTGACCACTAC
>Ga0315274_10007737_pt1 | contig 15538 bp, 2 predicted proteins | sample YL17G02_20_MG_FD_203700 | JGI IMG/M metagenome (GOLD analysis project Ga0315274, IMG submission 203700) | Sediment microbial communities from Yellowstone Lake, YNP, Wyoming, USA - YL17G02_20 | ecosystem: Environmental > Aquatic > Freshwater > Lake > Sediment | place: USA: Wyoming | collected... | reverse complement strand
AGGTCATTCCCGGCTGGAGCTTCAGCGTATTCCCGCGGACGAGGTACGGATACTCATGCCCTTCCAGGCCGATGCCGTGGCCGAGACGGTGGGCGAAGTATTTATAATCCGGACCGAAACCGGCATCCTCGATCACCAGGCGCGCCGCCCGGTCAACGGACTCGCAGGTTGCCCCCGGCCTGACCGCCTTAAGGGCAGCCGTCTGGGCCTTCTTGACAGCTTCCCAGACCTTGCGCTGCCTGTCGGTCGGCCGGTCGAAAAAGACCGTCCGGGTGATGTCCGATCGATAGCCTTCGACGGCACAGCCTCCGTCAACGATGACGGCATCGCCCTTCTGGAGGTTACGGACGACGACAGAGCCGTGCGGAAAAGCCGTGTTCGGTCCGAACTGGGGGCCGCCGCCGCCGGAGACACCCATCTGCTGGTGGGCGGCGCTGATAGCCGCAGAGAGGTCGCGGGGACTCATCCCTTCGCGGATCTGCCTGAAGCTCTCCCGGTAGGCCAACTTGGTGATCTTGTTCGCCAGGTCCATATAGGCGACCTCTTTGGCCGTTTTAACGCCGCGGCAGCCTTCGGTGACGACCGCCCCGTCCACAAGCTCGAGGCCCGCTGCATCCCGGCGAAGGCCGTAGTAGATAAAATGCCTCATCGAAGGATCAAGGCCCAGGCGTCCGCCGCCGGCGCCGAAGTCCTTCATGATGCCCGCGATCAGAGCATACGGGCTCTCATGCTCCTCCCAGGTCCGGATCTCCTGGCCTTTGGCAATGAGTTCTTCGACCCTGTTCCGTTCGAATGCCGGGCAGACCCAGATCGGATCCCGTTTTTGGCTGAAGACGGCACCGAAGGTCCTCTCGCTCCGCCACCAGTTGACGTTCGAAAAATACAGAAGGTTCGTCCCGCCCTCGAGGAAGAGGCCATCGAGTCTGTTCTCGGCCATGAGCCGGCGGGCCTTTTCGAGGCGGGCGGCATAGTCTTCGGCCGTCAGCGGGTTGACGCCCGCAACCAAGTTCTGAAGCGGCGGCGTCTGCGCTTGGCTGGAACCCGCAAGGACCCTTGATACCCATCCCGAGGCCGCGACGCTCAGTCCTCCGATCTTCAAAAAATGGCGCCGTGTGATCATGGTTCGGCTCCTTTACAGTTCATGTGTTTAGCGGCTTGATTTTAAGATAGGTCGTCGAGCGAATTATCATGGCGGGATGAAAGAAAGAACGTATACCACCCCGGCTACGCAATGTCAACGGAAAGGCTCACTTCCGGTTGCCGCGGGCCAGGGAAGCGAAGACGCCGGCGAAGCAGAGCGCGGCGAAGATGACAAACCCCGTCCTTACCCCCTGCAGGAAGCTCCCCTGATTGGCCACCGTAATCTGGACACGGCCGACCAGGGCTCCGAATATCATCATGGCGATGCCCATGCTGAGGGTCTGCCCGACGAGGCGCATGGTGCCCAAAGTGGCCGAGGCGACGCCGTAGAATTTCTTCTCCACCGAGCTCATCACGGCGTTTGTGTTGGGCGAGGAGAAGAGGGCGAATCCGAACCCGAGTACGGCCAGGCTGGAGATGACAAAAGCCAGCGCAGAGTCGGCCCTAAGGAAGGCTAAGAGGAGGAGGCCCAGGCTGGAGATGGCCATCCCGAGGGAGGCCACGATGCGGGGTTCGATTCTATCCGATGCACGGCCGGCAAACGGCGAAAAAATTGTCATGACAACCGGCTGGGCGATCAGGACGAGCCCGGCACCCCGCGGACTCATGCCCTTTAGATATTGAAGATAGAGGCTGACGAAAAAACCGACGGCGAAGGTGGCGCTATAGTTGATAAGGGCGGCCAGGTTGGAAAAGGCGAAGACCCTGTTTTCCCGGAAAAGCTCGATCTTGAGGAGAGGGTTGTTCGTTTTCATCTCCCGAAGGACGAACCCGGCGGCCAGGACTATACCCGCCGCAAAAAGCAAAAACCCGCTCTTATGCGGGAGGCGGGAAAAGCCGAGCATGATCCCGACGAGGGTGAGGCCGTAGAAGGCCGCTCCGAAGAGATCAAACTGCTCGCCCTTCGCCTCAGCCCATTCCCCCTTGAGCATGGCCAGCACGAAAGCGATGATGATCAGTCCGAGGGGGAGGTTGACCAAGAAGATACTCCTCCAGCCGAATTGCTGGGTCAGCAGGCCGCCGAGAACTGGACCCAGGGAAAGACCGAGATAAGTCGAGGCCGTGTTGATGCCCAAAGCCTTTCCTCTTTGGCCGGGCGGAAAGACTGACGTCAAGATAGCGACACTCGTGCCGAAAATCAGGGCGGCGCCGATCCCCTGCAGGATCCGGAATCCGATCAAAGCCCAAGTCGAAGCGGCCAGGGCGCAGAGCAGGGAAGCAGCCGTGTAGAGGAAGATCCCTGAGAGAAAGATCTTTTTCCGTCCGTGGATGTCCGCCAGCTTGCCAAAGGGAACAAGAAAGACCGCGGCGGCCAGTATATAGGCCGTGGCCACCCAGCCCAACATCACCGCATCGGCCTTGAATTCCCGGCCGATCGAGGGAAGGGCGATGTTCACCGATGCGCCCATGAAGGGGGCGAGGAAAGCGGCCAGCCCGGCGACGATCGAAGCGGAGAGCTGGGCTTCTTTATTCATACCTTAGCGATAGGCAATGGTAAGCAATGGGGTCAGGTCTCAACATTCAACAAATCGCCATAATAATTTTGATCTTCCCTATTTCAGCTTGAGAATAACCTCTTGCCGCACGAACTGCCTCTCGTTTGCAGCCGGGAATTGGACGATCAGCCGGTTACCCTGGAGTGTTCCCCCCGATACTCCCTGAACCAGCTCGCCATGCGTTATCGGCAAAGTATAGCTCTGCCCCGCCAACCCTTCGGCCACGACCTTCAGGCCTTTGCCGGCAAGCTCCAGTCGAATGATTTTCAAACCCTTATCGAAGTCTCCTACCCTGGATTCGTTTGTGGTCGGAAGGATCTCGACAGTGGGCTCTAGTTCAATTTCTATAACGTCTCGCCCAGTAAGGTTAAAGGGTGGAAAGGTGGGCTGTTCTGCCTGCAGGAATGCGGCTGGAATCGGACTTGACGTGGGCTCAACCGGCCGGCCGTTGACCGAAGCGCGGCGAATTCGAGTTCCCAACCCAAGCCCGGGAGAAAAAAGGAGTTGGAAAGAGCTCCCCGTACGGGAGACCACCTCGAGCCGGATCTTGGTATCGTCCCGCTGATACTGGAAATCGAACGTCTCTTGCCCGAGCCGGAATCGTTCAACCGAAACCCTGGGCCAGTCGGCAGGGAAATGAGGCCCGTAGACGACTTCTTTTTTGACGGCATCGCCTCGGAGGCCCAGCATGCCCCGGACGAACGGCAGGACGAACCCGCCGGTCGAGAATCCCTGATGGGCCACAGCCTCCTGCGGCCAGATGTGCTGGGCGCCGGAGAAGAGCTCGGTGGCGCAGCCCAGGGCGTTGTCAAACAGATGCTCGGCATTGGCCGCCACCAGCGCATGGGCCTGGAGTGAGTAGCCGTGCTGATAAAGAGCGGTGGCGACATAGCCAGTCAAGAAAGGCCAAACAGCTCCGTAATTGTAATTGAGCGACTCATAAAGAGGGCTCTTTCGAGTGAGAATCCTGATTCCCCAGTCGGTCGTGAGATCGGCCGAGTTCATCCCTTCGAGGGTCTTGGCGGCCCGCTCGGGGTTTCCCAGCCCCCACATCAGCGGCACGGCGCACCACGGCGTGAGCTCCTTGACCTGTTGGCCGCCAGCGTTGAAGGCATAGGAATATTGGCCCGATTCTTGATCCCAGAACTTCGCCTCAAAGGCCGCCAACGCCTTCTTCAAATCGCCCGCCGCCTTGGCCGCCAGCTTCTCCTCTCCCATCGCCCGGGCCAGCTTTCCCATGCTCTGGGCCGCGCGAATCCAGACCGCGGCCAGATAAATATCTGTCTGGATCCCGGTGAGCGAGCCGAATTCGAGCGCCCCGAGCCCGGCCTTGGAGTTGTCCATCAGGCCGTCGGCGTCCGTAGTCCCGCACCACTCAAAAGCACGCTTGAGGGACGGCCAGCTCTGGCGGATGAAATCCAGGTCGCCGCTGTTCGTATAGTACTCATCCATGGCCGCAATGTAGTACGGTGTCGTGTCGCCGTGAATATAGCCATAGGGAAAATCCCTGAACCAGTCGATGTAGCCGGCCGCCTGACTGAGCTCGTGGGCCATCTTTCCATCTTCCCGCTGCCATTTCTGGGTGAAAGCAAGGGCTTCATTGGCGGCCTCAAAATCACCATAACTCAAGAGGCTGAGCGAGTTGAGGTAGGCGTCGGTCCCGAAGAACCAGCTGAATCCCGGACGGCCGCCGGTGCCCGAGAGGCCGAGTCCCGCCACCAGCCCGCGGCCGATCTCGGGGTTGTCGACCCGGAGGTTGTCATAGGAAACCTTGGCCCACTCGAGGGCCAGGTTGAGTCTCTGGACCGGTGTCTCCACCTTCAGAGTATGCTGCCGCAAGTCTCGGTAGTGTTGGAGTGCGTTGAAATAGACGGCAGTAGGATCGGCGGCAATCCTCTCGTAAATCGCCCGGACGTCCTCGCGCTTTCCCCTGCCTCCGGCCAGGACAACCGGGATGAGCTTGCCTTCGACCGCCTTGGGGTCACTGATGGCGATGGTGAACTCGTTCGGGGTGTCCGAAAGCATATGGGCGGGAGTGTAGGATATCCCCTGCGCGGCCGGCGACCCGACGAAGCCGTGGTTTTTCCGGGTCGGCTCCGAGATGAGATAGGCCTTGAGCTTATCGTCCCAATGGGCATACTGCCCGCCGATCCCGGCCGGCCACATCGGCTGGAGGACCGGCAGGAACCCGGCCACGATAGTCAGCGGCTCGGTCGAATCGATGTCGAGCAGGATGACGGCTCCGGGATCCTCGATAGCAGTCACATAGGTCGCCTTCACCGTAAAAGACTGGTATGTATAGGTCAGCGTCGTGGCCGCCGGCGTCACCTCGACAAACCGGGCGATGTCCTTGGCCAAGATCGGCCGCGTGCTGTTTTTGAGTAGGAACGAAAACTCGAAGTTCCTCAGGAGTTTCAGGGGATAAGCCCAGGCCTCGAAAGTCCCACTCTCCAGGCCAAGGATGGCGAACCTGCGTCCGGCCTTGTCGAAATAGGTGTTCAACTGGGCGAGCCGTCCAAGGGTCAGGTCATCCTTCTCGATCGGGAAGGCCGGGATGAGTCCTTCTTGGGCTGTGGAAAGCGAAGGATAAAGGAACAATAAAGCCAGTCCGATCCAAAGAACCCGCTGAAAAGTCCGGTCTCTCTTTCTCATGATCTCCCCTCGATGAGCATTCGGGAATTATAGCACAATTCCCGGGGCAAAAAATCTGTTGACAGACCGATTCATATTGTGATAATAAGCAATCAGCCCTGGGGAGAGGGCGGGAAGGAAGAGTGCGGGGCGCATTCTTGTAGCTGGTATCATATGATAGTCGTCGTGTCCTCTTTTCCCCGATAGACTTCTTTCTTTTTTAAAGCGCTCACCCCCTCCCAGCCCGGATATGTCCCCAGTCTAATCGGCTTTCAAGGAGGGAAAATGATGTCTTCCCGCCGTTTCTTTCACATCTTCGGGTTGGCGGCCGCCATCTGCATGGCATCCGGGATTCCGACAAGGTCTCAAGACGACACCGCGTTCACGCAAGCCGGAGCGGTCCTCCGGGCCGGACGAAATGTCAACATGGTCTCGGGTACCACTCTGCCTAACGGCGACCCCTGGCTGCAGCGGCAGAACGAGCCGTCCATCGCTGTTTCCACCCGCAACACCCTCCATCTCCTCGCCGGCGCCAATGATTATCGGACCGTCGATATGCCGATGGAGGGCGTCGGAGGAGAACTCCCCGGGAAAGACGGAAAACTGGCGGCCCCCCACGACGCCTGGCTGGGGTTGTTCAAGTCCTTTGACGGCGGACAGTCCTGGACGAGCACCCTGCTTCCCGGTTTCCCTCAGGATAAAACGGCGGAGGGGAAGAGCTCTCCGCTCAAGGGATATCGGGCCGCCGCCGATCCCGTGGTCCGGGCCGGCACCAACGGCCTCTTCTACTACTGCGGCATCGCCTTCAACCGCGAAAAAACGCCGGGCCGGGTGAACAGTGTCGTTTTTATCGCCCGGTTCATCGATAACAACAACGTGGAGGGCGGCGATTCCATCAAATATCTCGGCACCAAGATCGTCGCCAATGACGATAAGCTACAGTGGTTTTCGGTCGATAAGCCATGGATCGCCGTCGACGTACCCTCAAACTCATTCCGGTCGGTCATGATCGACGGGCAGAAAATCCCGGCGGCCAATGTTTATGTCGCTTACAGCGTTTTCAAAGAAGTCGGAAATGTCATCACCAGCGAAATCCGGTTCCTGCGTTCGACCGATTGCGGCCAGACTTGGGAGAGGCCCATCGTCCTGAGCAAGGGCCAAATCCTCAATCAAGGCGCGGTCCTCGCCATCGACCCGAGAGAAAACGGGCACCTGTACGTGGCCTGGCGGCGGTTCAACTCGGGCAAGCAGGGAAGTGCCATCATCATCGCCAAGTCAACAAACTACGGGAAGACATTTGATCGGGTCACCAACGTCGCCACTCTTCCCCAATTCCCCGGAGGACCATTCGACCAGCCGTCAAAGGCCGACACGCCGCAATCTCCGGGGACATCCTTCCGGACGAATAGCTACCCGACCGCAGGGCTCGACAACAGGGGCATTGTCTATCTGGCCTGGGCGCAACGAGGGTACGGGCCGGCCGGGGCGACCAGGGTCGTCCTCACGACCTCCAAAGACGGTTTCGCCTGGACAACTCCCGCGGCCATCGACAACCCAGCGGATGTCCTCGGCCATCAGTTCATGCCCTCCCTGGCCGTCGGTTCGGGCAAGGTCACCATAGTCTGGTACGACCAGCGGGAGGATTACGCCGCGCAATATATGGGATTCTGGGACTGGATATGCGACAACCTGCCCTTGCGCCATACGATAGACATCAGGGTCGCTCAGGCTTCCACCGCCGATTATCCCTATTTGAAATGGACGAGCACCCAGGTCTCCCGCTATCTTTTCAGCCTGGAACAAGATCTGCAAAACCCGGGCGAATACACCGCCTATCAAGCCCAGTTCAACCCGCCCAACTATCCTCTCTTCCAATCGGGGACGCTGCCGTTCCACGGAGATTATATCGATATTTCCCCTTCGCCCTGCTTTGTCCAGGGCGCAAAGGGACGCTGGCGCTTCAACACGAAGCGCTCGGACAATCCTTTGTTCCATGTCGCCTGGACGGATAACCGCGACGTCCGCCCGCCGTCAAACTGGGATTGGGTGAGCTATGCGCCGCCGGCGTCCGATCAGGACCCTGAGTATGTCTCCGCCGGGCGGCCTGGTTGCGTCGGCGGGCAGCAGCCGGGAATGCGCAATCAGAATATCTACACCTCCCGCATAACCACGGGGATCGAAACCGGTTCACCCGCCAACTCCAAGGTCCTGAACCTGGACGTTCCCCGCGCCTTCGTCATGTTCGTCAAAAACAACACGGATGTCCTGAGAAGCTTTCGCCTGACGATCGCCAATCAGCCCCTGAACGGCACGGCCTCTTTTCTCCAGTTTGAACCCCTGGATTTCCTGGATGTCAGCATCGCTCCGGCTTCCACCATCTCACGGCAGGTCTTCGTCGATTCCACGGATACACGCGCCTCTGTCACGATCAATATCGAAGAAATCGACGCTCCGGGAGGAACGACCGTTGCGAACGGCCTGACCAGCTCTCTCATCCTCAACGGGGACACGACAAGCCCCGCGGTCTCGACGAGCGAAGAAACCCACCAGCCAGAAATCGGCAACCCAAACATCCGAAACTGGTATGTCAATCCCAACGTCGTCAACCCGAATATCCGAAACGCCGATATTATCAATGACGATATCGTAAACCCCAACATCCGCAACATCAACACCATGGACACAAACGTGGTCAACCCGAATATCGTCAGCGCCAGCCTCTTCAACCCCAACATCCGCAACGCCGACCTGCTCAACCCCAACATCGTCAACCCGAACATCCGAAACCCGAATATTATCAGCGCCAGCCCTGAGGACATCTCTGTTATCGACGTCGAATGGCCGGTCAAGAATGCGGGCAATACGGCCTCTTCTTTCACCTTCAAGGTCATCGCCAAGGAAGCCCTTCCCCCGGGGCTTTACGCCCAGCTGATTATCTATAAAGTCCATTACACTCCGGCGGTGGCGGGGGAAGAGCTCGGGAACGCCGGGGTCAATGACTGCGAACTCAAGCAGGAACCTCACCATCAAATTTTACTGAATGTCGTCAACCCGAATATGATCGACCCCGACGTCGTCAACCCGAACATCCGCAACCCGAACATCCGCAACGCCGCCATCGAAAACGCGACTTTTGTCCTCGAACCGAGTGAGGAAGCCCTTGTCAACCTGCGGATTATCCAGACTGGGCAAACTCAGCAGGGGGTCTTCCGAACCCAGGATTTCCCCCTGCCGATCGATATCCAGAGCTTCGTCGAATCATTGGGAGGCGCAGTCACCTCTCAATCTGTCGACTCCCAGGATGCGGCGGAGGGCGTCACCGAACCTCCGGCCGACGCCACCACCCTGATCATCACGACCACTTCCCTGCCTCCCGGGCTCATCGGCAGCCCATATCCCGTTATTCCCTACACGATGGAGGAGGCGAGGCTCAAGGCCGTCGGTGGAACAGAGCCCTATTCCTGGTGGGTCAACCCCAGCGACCTTCCCTCAGGACTTAACCTCGGCACCGCGACCGGGCAGATCTTTGGAACACCCTCTAAAGACCCAGCTAAGATATATCCCTACACCTATCGTTTTATGGCTCAGGTCACAGATGCGGGCAGCCCCCAACAGACTCACAGCCAGCTCCTGAGCATTGGCATCGTAGACCCGACCGTCCCGCCCCCTCCGTTTAGCATCATCACACCGTCGCCTCTTCCTCCGGGGACGGCGGGAAAGCAATACGGCACGACTCTGGACGCCGCTGGCGGAACTTGGCCCTATGCCTGGACCGTCACGTCGGGTACGCTTCCGCCGGGCCTCGTCCTGGACAGCGGCGGGTTCATCAGCGGCACTCCCGAATCCGAGGGAACATACTACTTCCGCATCCGGGCGGCGGATTCCAGCGCGCCCATAAAGATTGATGAGAGAGACTACAGCCTGACGATCCAGGCGGCGACCGCCCCTACCTATACGATCTCGGGGACGATTTTGATTGGAGGCAGCGGGACGCCTCTGAGCGGAGTTCTGCTCCGCGGATTGCCGGGAGCGCCGGTGACCAACGCCGCCGGGTTCTATACGGACACGGTTCCGCAGAACTGGTCGGGCACGGTCATCCCCTTCAAGGCGGGATACCAGTTCATGCCTTCCGAAAGAAGCTATGCCAATATCTTCTCGAATCAACCAAACCAAGACTACACAACCTACACGGTCGACCTGGACCGTTTTGAAGTAAGCTCCATCTCCCCCCAGACTGCGGGCACACTGTTCCCGCTCACGATCACGGCCAAGGACATCAACGGCAACACGGTGACGACCTACAACGACTCGAACACCTTGAGCGACACGACGGGGACGATAAGCCCGGTGTCCACAGGGGCCTTCCTGAACGGAGTCTGGGCCGGCAACGTCACCATAAGAAAAGCGGCTACGAGTGTGACCATCACCACCAGCGGCGGCGGGAAGATGGGCCAGAGCAACGTCTTCAGTGTGACGGTAGGCACTCCCAGCGCGGTCAAGATCGAGGACGCGCCGGACGGGACTGGAACTGAAGTCGATACTAAGACTCTCGGCGTGGGGAATCATGTTTCCGTCCATGCCATTTCCAGGGATATCGGGAATAACTTCATCGCCAACGTGGAAGTGGCCTGGAGCTTGATCGACATGACGGGCGGCGTTGTGGACAGCGACCTGGTTCCGGCCGCGGACAACAAAAGCGCGGTCTTCACCGCCCTTTCCGTCGGCACGGCCAGGATATCGGCCGACCACGCCTCGCTGGTTGACGATACAACGGGGATCATCACCGTTGCCGAGACGCAACCCGACGACGCCTATGAGGAAAATGACAGTTTCGCCGCTGCCAAGGAGATTTCCCTCGGAACCCACAAGGACCTGGTGCTGGCCGACGAAGACTGGTACAAGGTCTATATTTCGGCTGCGGATGCGGGCAAGGATTTAAAAGTCCACCTGAAGAACACATCCTCCCCCGATCCAAACGGTTCCCGGGATGTTGATTTCAACATATTCAACGGTTCTGAAAAATTGCTCGGCGCAGTCTACAGCGGCTCCGATGACGAGACCCTCTACCTCGCCGACGTTACCCAAGGCTGGTATTACATCGGCCAGGTCTATCTGGCCCAAGTGGGGAGCATCTATTCGCTGTCCGTCGAGGTTGGCAACAATTTTGGAATCGGCTATATCTCGGGCCGAGTGACCGACAAGCAGGGAAACGGATTGGAAAACGTTTTCGTTGAAGCCCGCTCTCTCACCGATTGGACAATCGGCTTTCCGATGATCACCACGGATTCAAACGGGGAATACAAAATCGGGTATTCTCCCGGTGAGTACACGGTCATCCTAAATTCTATAATCCTTCCCGCATTCAATTATGCATGGGCCGCCAATGCTAACTACGTGGGCGTCACATATAATGAAATGGTCCCTGTTGCCGCCGGAACAACAGTCTCAGGTATTAATGCCAGGCTTGAAGAAGGAGGCGCCATCTCAGGCCGGGTGACTAACCGCGATGGCAACGGCCTAGAGTGGATAGTTGTTTTCGCGTACAACAGAAGCGCCAGCCAAATATCTTATGGCTGGACCAATGCCAACGGAGAGTATCGCATACCACAGCTTCGGACGGGCAATTATAAAGTCCGCTTCCGGCCTGTGTGGCCAAACGGAATCGGATGGTATGAAAACGCATTTTCGTTCGAGGAAGCGGTCCCCGTGCCCGTCCAGGCCGGCTCGGAGACATACGGCATAAATGCCCAGCTGGGCAATGGAGGGATGGTCTCTGGCAGGGTGACAGACATCTCCGGGACTCCGGTCCAGGGAGTGCAAGTCAACGCCTACGATAGCGCGGGAATCTCTATGTTCGGAGCCCGGACGAATGCCAACGGAGAATACACAATCTACCGCCTTCCTCCAGGACCAATAAAGATATTCTTCAATGCTTCAACGGCCGGGGGAAATTATGCCTCCGAGTATTACTCGGATAAGTCCCTGATCGGAGAGGCGGACCCCGTCGCTCTGCAGGAAGGCGGTACGACCTACGGCATAGACGCCGTGCTGGCCGCCGGTGGTGCGGTCTCCGGCCGGGTGACGGACGCGGCCGGCCTTCCATTCTGGGGCGTCACCGTTTCCTGCTTCGCCACGGACGGCGACCGGACCTATAGTGCCTCCACCGACGCCAACGGCAATTACCTCATCAAGGGCCTGTTGCCCGGCAACTATAAGATCCGCTTCCAGCAGGGAGTGGGACAGTATCGGCTGGAGTGGTACAATGACCGGAATTCATTTGCCGCCGGCGATACCGTCAATGTCGGCCCGGGAGCTACAATCTCAAACCTGGACGCGCAGCTTTCGCGCAGTGCCGGAGGCTCGATCTCGGGCCGGGTGACAAACGGCTCTGGAACCGGTATCGAGGGTGTCCCGGTTCAGGTGTATGACAGCAACCGGCTGGCCGGCATCTCCTCCGCCAGGACTGACGCCGCGGGATATTACGCGGTCTCCAGGATTCCCGGCGGGGAGGCCAAAGTCTTCATCAACGCCGATTATCCCTACCTCCGCGAAGCCTCCGAATACTATGACAACAAGGACGCTTTTGCGGCCGCCGATCGCGTTGGAATCCTGGAGGGCCAGACGACACTCCTTAACCCGGCCGTCCTCGGACTCGTTCCGTCACTCGCGATTACGACGCTGTCACTTCCGGACGGGGAAGTCGGCGTGCCCTACAATGTCAATCTCCTGGCATCCGGCGGAAGGCCATTTTATCATTGGAGCCTGGTATCCGGGACTCTCCCCGACGGCCTGACCTTCAACAGCAAGGGTGAGATGCGCGGCGCGCCCACGGCCGAAGGAACCTCCAATTTCTCCATTCGGGTCATAGATTCTACGAGCCCAACTCCGCAGTATGCGATGCGGAACTATTCGCTCGCCATAGGAGCCTATACAGGCGCTGGCTATCCCATCTCCGGGCGGATCACTCAGGGCGGTGCGCCAGTAGCGGGAGTCGTTCTGGAGGGCCTTCCCGGTTCGCCGGCGACCAATGCCAACGGTGAATATATCGCGTCGGTTTCTCCGGGTTGGTCGGGCACGGTGACGCCTGCTCTGGCTGGGTTTGCCTTTAACCCGCCGAACAGGACCTATACCGCCGTTACCTCCAGCTTCACGAATCAGGACTACACCGCCTTAGTGGGTTACACGATCTCGGGCACGACAACGCTCAACGGCTCGCCCCTTTCGGGAGTCTTGATGAGCGGGCTGCCGGGAAATCCTTGGACAAATATTAGCGGTTTCTACACGGCGGCGGTTCAGTCCGGCTGGTCGGGGACCGTCACCCCCAGCCTGCCTGGAATCAGTTTTAATCCGCCAAACAGAGCCTATCCCACCGTAAACTCCAACCAGCCTAGCCAAGATTACACGGCCGCATACGCCGGCGGAGGAGAGGACGCCTATGAGGAAAACGACAGCTTTGCCGCTGCGGCCCCGCTTTCCCTAGGCACACATATTGCCCTGGTGCTCAATGACGAAGACTGGTTCAAGGTCTATGTTCCGGCGGAAGCGGCAGGAAAAGTCCTCAAAATCAACTTGACGGGAACCTATTTCCCGGGCCCGAATGCCCGGGGGGACCTGGACTTCATGGTGCTCAACAGCGCGGGGAAACTGCTGAGTTCTAATTACAGCGGCTCAGGTAATGAAACGATATTCATATCCGATGCGGCTCCTGGATGGTATTTCATCGGCCAGGTCTATATGGAAGTACCCGGTACGCTCTACAACCTGACGGCCGAAGTCGGCGACAACTTCGGCATCGGCTACCTTGAAGGAAGGGTCACGGACCTGCAAGGCGTGGGGATAGAAAACGTTTATGTCGAGGTCTACCCCGAGCCCCTGAATTGGAATTACAACTTCCCCATGATGACTACGGATGCAGACGGCCATTTCAAGGTGGGTTATTTTCCCGGGAACTACACTGTCAGGTTCAACCTCAATCTAGGCTACCTTGAGCCGCTTTTCTTCGGCGCCAATTACATCGGAGAAATCTACAATGCCGGGGAAGTCATACCTATCATCGCTGGCTCGACGGTCACCGGAATAGACGTCAGGCTCGAGCCCGGCGGGACAATCTCGGGGAAGGTGCTCGATCCGTCCGGGAATGCCTTGCTGAACGCCTTAGCCTATATTTATGCCGGCGATAACACCCGAGTCTCCTACGGTCGTACCGACGCGAATGGATACTACAACGCCAGGCAGCTGCGCACCGGCAACTATAAAGTCCGCTTCCGTATAGGGAATACTTATAGCTATGAATGGTTCGACAACTCCTATGCGTTCGAGGACGGGCTTCCCGTGGCCGTCCAATCCGGCCAGACAACACCGGGAATTGATGCCCGTCTTGAAGATTGGGCTAGCACCGAAAGCTTTATCGAAGGCCGGGTGACGGATGCCGCCGGAAACCCGATCCCTGACGTGTCGGTTAACGCATACGATGGGACGGGATACACCTTGAGTCCAGCCGGCACTGATGCAAACGGGGAATATCGCCTCCGCCGCCTTGCACCGGGACCGATACGCATCTTCTTCAATGCGTCCTTTGCGGGCGGTAATTATGTTTCGGAGTATTATCCGGACAAAGCGACGCTCCTCGAGGCGGTCCCTGTTCCAATCCAAGCGGGCCAGACCGTCTATGGCATTGACGCCCAACTGGCCGCCGGGGGGGCGGTTTCCGGACGGGTGACCGACTCCGTCGGAAATCCATTTCAGACCGTCGCGGTGACCTGCTTTGCGGTGGACAGCGAGCGATCCTACGGGGCTTCGACAAATGCGGCCGGTGAATACACTATCGGAGGCCTCCTTCCGGGTGAGTACAGGGTACGTTTCAGTCCGCCGGCAGGAATCCACATGAGGGAGTGGTATAACGACAAGAGTTCCTTCACTGCGGGAAACACTGTTTCCGTGTTGCCCCAAGCGACAACCTCGGGAATCGACGCCCAGTTGGCGATCAACGACGGCGGCGCGGTTTCGGGTCGAGTGACAAACAGCTCAGGAGCGGGTATTGAGGGAGTGTCGGTCTGGGTGTACGACAGAGACAAGCTCGCCGGCCTTGCCAGCACCGAAACAAACGCGGATGGATACTACACGGCCAGAAGGATTCTCGCCGGGGAGGCCAAGGTCTTCTTCAACACGGACCTAAAATATCTCCGGCTCGCTTCCGAATACTATAACAATAGAAACTCTTTCGAGACAGCTGACCGCGTAAACATCATCCAGAGCCAGACAACGCCGCTGAATGACGTCGTCCTGGCTCCTCTTCCCTCCCTCGCGATCACGACTTCATCCCTCCCCGGCGGGGAAGTCGGAGTGCCCTACAATGCTTCTCTCCAGGCTGCGGGCGGAAGGCCTTTCTATTATTGGAGCCTTGTCTCCGGCAGCCTCCCCGACGGCTTGACCTTTAACAGCAAGGGTGAGATCCGCGGCACGCCCCCAGCTAAGGGGACTTTCCCCTTCACTGTCCGCGTCATCGACTCTACAAGTCCGGCCCAGGACCAGCAGTGGGATACATATGACTATTCCCTTACCATAGGAGCCTACACCGGCACGGGCTATCTCATCTCCGGCCGGATCACTCAAGGCGGCGCGCCCGTTGCGGGAGTGGTGATGGAGGGTCTCCCCGGATCGCCGGCCACGAACTCAAACGGCGAATATGTCGCGCCGGTGTCTCCCGGCTGGTCGGGCACCGTCACGCCGACCCTGGCCGGGTTTGCCTTTGATCCGGCGAACAGGACTTATGCCGCCGTTACCTCCAACTCTACGAATCAGGACTATGCGGCCTCGGTGGGTTATACGATCTCGGGCACGATCACTCTCAACGGCTCTCCCCTCTCGGGAGTCTCGATGAACGGGCTGCCGGGAAGCCCGCAGACCAACACAAACGGTGTCTACACGGCGGCGGTTCCCTCCGGCTGGTCGGGCACCGTCACCCCCAGCCTGCCCGGAATCAGTTTCAGCCCCCCCAACAGATCTTATACCACTGTAGGCGCCAATCAAACCGGCCAGGACTACGCAGCGAGCTACGTGGGCGGACAGGACGATGCCTATGAGGAAAATGACAGTTTCGCCGCCGCGGCCCCGCTTTCCCTCGGGACCCATACGGGTCTTGTGCGTGCTGACGAGGACTGGTTCAAGGTCTATGTTCCGGCCGAAGCCGCGGGAAAAGACCTCAGGATCAACCTGACGGGAACCTATTTCCCGAACCCGAATTCGCCCGGGGACCTCGATTTCATGGTTGT